>OFDN01000665.1_pt1 | contig 26226 bp, 23 predicted proteins | sample 1520971 | NCBI WGS metagenome assembly OFDN01 (sample SAMEA94257418, study PRJEB24077) | hot springs metagenome | biome: Aquatic biome; feature: Geographical feature; material: Water | place: India | collected 2012-06-12 | depth 5 m | reverse complement strand
TGCGGCCTGCAGCCGCTGCAGCGTGGCGCCAAGCTCCGCGCCCAGCGCCACGCGCGCGGCGTCGGCCATCGCCCGCGCCTGCAGCTCGATCGAGCGCCTCGCCGCTTCGTCGGTGCGTGCGAGGACATGCGCGACCGCCTGCACCTTGGCCCTTTCGGTGAGCGCTGTGACCTGGGCTTCGAACGCGGCCAGCTGCCCCGCGAGGCCGCTGTGCGCATCGGCAAGTGCCTGGCGCGACTGGTCCAGCGCCGGCGCCAGTGCCTCGACCTGCCGCAGCAGCTTGGCTGCGTCGTCGAGGGCCTCGGCAATGAGCGCCTCGCGCGTGGTGCTGGGATGGGTCATGCTGCCGGGGTAACCTGCTGGCCCGACGGCAGGCGATGCAGCTCGAGCGCTGCGAAGCACGCGTCGAGTTCGGGAACGACGCCGCGGGCCAGCCGCTGCACCGCGAGGCAATGGGCCAGTGCGAGCTTGTCGGCTTGCGGCTCGGCCTTCGCGATGAGCGCCTTGTAGTCCGTCCGGTCGGCCGCCAGTTCCGTCAGCGACTGACCCGAACCCCGGACCAGCGCGTACACCTCGTTGAACGAGAGGAAGGCTGCCAGGCTCGGATGCGCGACGCCCGTCGTGCTGCAGTAGGCGAGAAGCGTCTCGAAGGTGCGGTCGATCGGGATGTCGTCGTCGACCTGGTTGAACACCACCCGCAGGCGGTCCGGTGGGACGCCGATACGCGCCAGCTCGGCCAGCGTGGCCGCGGTGTCCTGCTGCTGCTTGCGCGCGGGCACGGTGGGCACGATGAAGCCGTCGAAGTCCTCCTGGCTGTCCTGGTAGCGCCGCATGAGCTTGAGCAGCTCCTCGACGTTGCTGGCACCGATGTCGACCACGACGTTGTCGACGCTTTGAAGGAACTCCTGCAGCTGAGCGAACTGCCGTCCGCGGATCGTCACGGGCTGGCCGTCGTCGGCGTTGATGCTCTCGACCGCAACGACCTGGCAGTCGGGCATGCGAGGCGCGAGCAGATGGCGGGCCACCGTCGTCTTGCCGACGTTGCCCGAGTAGTTGATCACGGCAAGCTTCATGAAGTCTCCTTGGGAGGGAAGAGGGGGTTGCTGTGGTGAAGGCTGAAGAACGCCTCGGCGGTCTCCTTGCCCTTGGGGCTGCCTCGGGGGCTGCGTGGGTCGTGCACGGGCGTCGGTGAGCCACTTGTCGAAGCTGCTGCCGACACAGGCAGTGGCAGCGATTCCGCACTGCCTTCCGCCGGCCGCACCCGCGGCACTGCGGGCGCGTGCGCAGCCTTCTTCGTCGCCTCGCGCCGAACGGTGCTGCTGCTCACGTGCACGCCAGCGTCGGCCAGCGCCGCCCGGATCGCCTCGAAGGTGTAGCCCTGATCACGGAGGCGAAGGATCTCGGCGGTGAACGCTCGGGCCTTGCGCGTGATCCGGCCTGGTGGATCGGTCGGGACCAGCTTCATGTCATCGACCTTGCTGCTGGTGAAAGCCCGGATCCTGGTCGATCTGCTCTGCCTGACATCGCGCCTGCTCGCTCCTTGCTCGCATTCCGTGCGCTCCGCGTTCGCTCTCGCGCCGGTCCCGATCCGCTCTGCAATCGTTGCCGGTCGCTGACGCGTCGGTCTCGATTCGCGTGGCCCCATCTTCGACCCCAGCCAAGGCTGGTTCGATGCAGCATTTCGGCCCGAATCTCGCAGGCGAGCTGCCTCGATTCGAGCCAATACTGGTCTTCAAGATGAGTGCAGAGATAGGCGGCCTGCCGCCAGTTTCACAAGCGCTTCGCGACCCTCCGTTCGTCGGCTCATGAACAACGCCACCCATGACTTCGTCACGGTCGATATGCGCGGCTTGAAGGCTGCGCTGGTGGCGCGTGCTCATGCCGAGCGGGTGAGCGTGTCTGTGCTGGTCCGCAGCGCGGTGGCGCGCGATCTCGGGCTTGCAGCGGATGGCGAGGCCAGCCGAATGGATAAGGTAGCTGAGCGTCCATCGAGTGCGACGACCGTCAAGCTGTCGATTCGAATGTCCGCCGAGGAGGCGCGCCAGCTCGCAGCGGGTGCGCGCGCTGCGGGCCTGTCGCGTGGCGCCTACCTGGCCGGCCTGGTAGCCAACGTACCCGTGCTGTCCGCCGGCGGCGACCGGGCCGAGCACATCGCCACCTTGATGGCGTCCTGCGCCGAACTCTCGACCCTCAGCCGCAACATCCACCGCCTGACGGCGCTGCTGCGGCAGGCCAACGTGGAACCGGCGAGGCCCTACAGGGCGATGTTGGACACGCTGGCGGGCGACGTGCGCCGGCACCTCGAGTTGGCTGCCAGCCTCTTGGCCGACCTGCAGCCCCAGAACCGCAGTGCTCGGCCCTCTGCTCGATCAGCCCTGTGAAGACAGGAGTGCCCCCATGGCCCAACCACCCAACATCGACGGCATCCTGATCACCTGGGGGGATCGCCTGTTCTATCCTGGCAATCGGGTCGTCAAGGTGAAACCGCAGCCCAGGCTGAGCGGGGACGCGGCACGCCTTCGCGCTGCAGCCATCCGCAAGCGCATCGAGGCGACCGTGGTACGCCGTGCGCCCCAGGTGATGGTCAAGGTGACGGGCGGCGGGCGCGGCATGAAGGCCATCGCCGCGCACTTCCGCTATATCAGCAAGAACGGCCGGCTGGAGATCGAGGATCAACGGGGCGAGACGATGCGCGGCAAGGACACCTTGCGCGACCTGGCCGATGAATGGCGCTTCGGCGGCTCATTGATTCCCGATGACGCCGAGCCCGGTCACCGGCGCGAGGCCTTCAACATCATGCTGTCAATGCCGCGCGGCACGGACCCGTTGACGGTGCAGCGTGCGGCGCGCGAGTTCGCCAAGGTGGAGTTGGTCGACCACAAGTACGTGATGGTCCTGCACGATCACCAGGCCAATCCGCATGTGCACATCAGCGTGCGCGCGGAGTCGAGGCAGGGCAAGCGCCTCAATCCGCGCAAGGCTGACCTTCACCGGTGGCGCGAGACCTTCGCCGAGAAACTGCGGGGGTACGGCGTGGAGGCTGAGGCGACGCGGCAGGCCACTCGCGGTCGAAGCCGGAACTACGACCCGCTGTGGCGCGTCAAGGCTCGCGAGGACGGCCGACTTCGCACGAACAGGCCGGGAACCAAAAGCGGCGGGCGTGCCGTTGCGACGCGCGCAGAGGCGGTGGAGGCTTGGAGGCAACTAGGCCAGGCGCTGGCGAAGTCCGGAAGTCTGGAGGACCGCAAGCTGGCTGGCGCCATCTCGGGCTTCATCAAGGAGATGCAGGTCAGCCGGGCAGCGACGCTGCACCGGGCTGCCGCTGAGCTGGAGCCCCGAACCAGGCCGATCGACACGCGATCGGGTCCAGATCCTGTCCGCTGAACTGCTGCGGGCTGGCACGGCACTCTGGACCTGTTCGCCCGTGGATGGCTTTGTGTACACAATGAGCGAGAATGTCCTGAATCTACCCAGGTCACTGAGATGCGAACACCCAAGGTCGGAATCCGCGAGTTCAGGTCGGGGCTCGCTGAGTTCATCGCTGCTGCGACGCCGGTTGCCGTCACGCGCCACGGGCACACGGTGGCGTACTTCATCCCGACAAATGCCGAGTCCGAGCCGGACTTGGTGGCGTTGAAGCGCGCCTCGGGCTCCTCCGAGATCGCTGGCTCAAAAGGCAGGGGCGCCGGCCAGCACAAGGCTGGTCCGAAGAGGCGCATGGCGCCGGTCAAACAGAACAGAAAGAACGGATAGTGGAACAAGCGACCCACAACAAGATCGTCTCGTTCATCTGGGGCATCGCCGACGACGTACTGCGCGACTTGTTTAAGCGCGGGAAGTACCCTGATGTGATCCTCCCGATGTGCGTGCTTCGGCGCATGGATGCGGTGCTCGAGCCCACCAAGCAGGCTGTGCTCGACACCAAGCGGATGCTCGACGAGGCAGGCTGTTGGCGATCGTCTCGAACTGACCCGGCGAGATCACGCAATACTGACCCACCCCTGAAGGCTACCCGAGGGAGCCTGGTTCTGTGGATATCTTGATCTCTTGGGTTGTTTCTGGGGTTGGTCCCTTCCGTCGTTGAGGCGTCTGTCGAGGCCGGCTGGCTGGTGGGTTCTCGCCGGCGCTGCTTTGCTTGAAGCGCCAGGACTCGTTGCCGCTTTCGACGATGTGGCAGTGATGGGTCAACCGGTCGAGCAGCGCCGTGGTCATCTTGGCGTCGCCGAAGACGCTGGCCCACTCGCCGAAGCTCAGGTTGGTCGTGATGACCACGCTGGTGTGCTCGTAGAGCTTGCTGAGCAGGTGGAACAGCAGCGCTCCCCCGGCCTGGCTGAAGGGCAAGTAGCCCAGTTCATCCAGGACGAGCATGTCGACGTACATTAGGCGGTGCGCGATCTGCCCGGCCTTGCCAGCAGCTTTTTCTTGCTCCAGGGCGTTGACGAGTTCGATCGTCGAGTGGAAGCGCACCCGCTTGCCATGTCGCTGGATGGCTTCGATGCCCAGCGCTGTGGCCAGATGTGTTGGCGCCGACTGAAATTTGACCCACCCGTGAGGGCCCTGCCGACCCAAATTTGACCCAGGTGTTCAACCTACCCTGCCCGAGATATCCACAGCTGGGCGGGGGTTCGAGGAGTGATCACCATGGCCATGATTGGCAAGGTCTTGCGGATGCACCACCGCGAGAAGAAGTCGGTGCGAGAGATTGCCAAGGCAACCAGCCTGGCGCGGAACACGGTGCGCAAGTACCTGAGGCTGGGCAATGCCGAAGCGCCGCAGTACCGCCGCCCGGCGGTGCCGACCAAGCTGGCACCATACGTCGAGCAATTGGAGTTGGCACTGCGTGCCGATGCCAGGCGATCCAAGAAGGAGCGGCGCAGCGCCAAGGCGTTGCTGGCGCAGTTGAGGGCCGCTGGCTATGAGGGTGGCTACAGCCGGCTGACCGACTACATCCGCGCCTGGCGCGCGGCCCAGGGCAGCGCAGCGCTGGGCGATGCCTACGTGCCGCTGAGCTTCGAGCTCGGCGAGGCCTTCCAGTTCGATTGGAGCGAGGAGCCGCTGGTGATTGGCGGCGTCTACCAGCGGCTGCAGGTGGCGCACATGAAGCTGTGCGCCAGCCGCGCCTTCTGGCTGGTGGCCTACGCGAGCCAGGGCCACGAGATGCTGTTCAACGCGCACACGCGCGGCTTCGCGGCCCTGGGCGGCGTGGCGCGCCGGGGCATCTACGACAACATGAAGACCGCCGTGGATCGCGTGGGCCGGGGCAAGAACCGCGACGTCAACAGCCGCTTCGCCGCGCTGTGCGCGCACTACCTCTTCGACCCCGACTTCTGCAACGTCGCCAGCGGCTGGGAGAAGGGTGTCGTCGAGAAGAACGTGCAGGACAGCCGGCGTCGCATCTGGCTGGCGGCGCGCGAGCAGCGCTTCGGGTCCTTGGAGGAACTCAACGCCTGGCTGGGCGAGCGCTGCAAGGCGCTGTGGGCCGAGTTGCGCCACCCCGAGCACAAGGCCTTCAGCGTGGCGGAGATGCTGGAGCTGGAGCGCAGCCACCTGATGCCCAAGCCCGTGGACTTCGACGGCTATGTGCAGGACGTGGCGCGCGTGAGTAGCACTTGTTTGGTCACCGTGGCCCGTAACCGCTACTCAGTGCCGTGCGAGTTGGCGCGGCAGACGGTCAGCACGCGGCTGTATCCGCAGCGCGTGGTGATCGTGGCCGACGAGCGCGTGGTGGCCGAGCATGTGCGGCTCAGCGGCAAGGGGCGCACCGCCTACGACTGGCAGCACTACGTGCCGCTGGTGCAGAGGAAGCCCGGAGCGCTGCGCAACGGCGCACCCTTCGTGGACCTGCCCGAGCCGCTGGCAAAGCTGCGGCAGGCCTTGCTGCGCCACGCCGGTGGCGACCGGCTGATGGCGCAGGTACTGGCGCTGAGCAGCACGGCCGGGCTGGACGAGGTGCTGGTCGCGGCCGAACTGGCGCTGGAGCGCGCAGGGCCTGGCGGGCGGATCAGCCCGGAGCACGTGGCCAACGTGCTGGCGCGGCTCACGGCGCCAGAGCGACCGCCCAATGTCGACACACCGCTGAGCACGAGTACGCCTGTGCAGGCTGACCCTGGTCTGTACGACAGGCTGCGCAATCTGGCCAAGGGGGCCGAGCAGGAGGTTGACCATGGCTGACGCGAATCGTTGCGTGGTGGCAGAGCTGAAGGCGCTGCGCCTGCACGGCATGGCCGCCACCTGGGCAGAACTGGGCGAGCAGCGCAATGCCGAAGTCGAGCGCTCGCGCTGGCTGCTGGAGCACATGCTGCAGGCCGAGGCCAACGACCGCGCCACGCGCTCAGTGCAGCACCAGATGAGCAGTGCCAAGTTCCCGGTGCACCGCGACCTGGCCAGCTTCAACTTCGAGGTCTCGCCAGTGGACCGCAAGCTGGTCACGCAACTGGCCACCTGCGAGTTCACGGCCGCGGCGCATAACGTGGTGCTGGTGGGTGGCCCCGGCACGGGCAAGACCCATCTGGCCACGGCCCTGGGCGTGGCGGGCATCGGCACGCACGGCAAACGGGTGCGCTTCTTCAGCACCGTGGACCTGGTCAATGCGCTGGAGCGGGAGAAGGCCGAGGGCAAGGCCGGGCGCATCGCAGCCAGCCTGCTGCGGCTGGACCTCGTGATCCTCGATGAACTGGGCTACCTGCCGTTCAGTCAGGCCGGCGGCGCCTTGCTGTTCCACCTGATGTCCAAGCTCTACGAGCACACCAGCGTCGTCATCACGACCAACCTGGACTTCGCCGAGTGGTCCAGCGTGTTCGGCGACGCCAAGATGACCACAGCGCTGCTGGACCGGCTCACGCACCACTGCCACATCGTGGAGACCGGCAACGAGAGCTACCGCGTCACGCAGGCCACGGCGGCCACGCGCAAGCGCATCAAGGCAAGGGAGCAGGAGCGTCGCACCAAAGGCGACGAGGCGGGCTGAATAGGCTCGTCGCTACAGTTGTCCACAGTCGGCGTCACGCGATGCCGGCACCAAGCCCTGGGTCAAAGTTCAATCGGCAGGGTGGGTCAAATTTGGATCGGCGCCAACAGCCAGATGGGTCTTGCCGGTGCCCGGGCCGCCGATGAACACCACGTTGTGAGCTGCGTCGGTGAAGGCCGAGGTGTGCAGCTTGCGCACCAGCACCTCGTCCACCGCGCTGGCGGCGAAGTCGAACCCCGCCAGATCACGATGCGCGGGGAACCGCGCGGCCGTCATCTGGTAAGCGATCGAGCGGACGGTGCGCTCTGCACCTTCGGCTTGCAACAACTGCTCGATGAGCTGCTCGGGCTCGAGCGCTGCGTGACGGCAGCGCGCCACCAGCTCCGGCCAATTCGCAGCCATGCCATGCAGCTTCAATGCCTTCAGGCGTGTGACGATCTCGGTACTCATGCAGCCTCCTGGGGTTTGCGCAGTCGGTCGTAGCGGTGAACGTCGGCGCGCGGTTCCTCGCGCAACACGGGTGTGGCCTGCGTCGGTGCCATCAGCGCCGGCGCAGCGTCCTTCAAGCGCGCCAGCACGTTCAGCACATGCTCGGCGGTGGGCCGGCCAGCTTCCAGTGCGAGCTCTGCGGCCACCAACACGGCTTCCAGCCCGTGCACCGGCACTGCGGCCAGCACCTGCGCCATGACGCGGTCGCCACCCGCGTGGCGCAGCAGATGACGCTGCAGGATCTGCAAGGCCTCTGGCATCGACTTGAACGGTGCGCCGTTGCGCAAGGCCCCCGGCTTGGTCTGGACCAGGCAGATGTAGTGCTGCCAGTCGTAGAACGTCAGGTCGCGCTCGAAGCTGCGTGTGTGGCGGGCCACCTCGATCCCGTCCGCCACCAGCACCAGGCTCGTGGGGTACACACGCAGGCTGAGGACTGCGTTCACGTGCCGGGTGGGCACGCTGTAGCGGTTGCGCTGGAAGTGCACCAGCGCGGTGGCCGACACCCGCACTGGCTGCTCGACGTAGCCGTCGAAGGGCTTGGGACACGGCATCAGCTTCGTGCGCTCGTCCTGCAGCACCTCGGCCACGGTCAGCGCCGGCCACTCCGGATGCGCCGTCTCTTCCCAGCATTGGCGGCAGCGTTCGGCCAGCCAAGCGTTCAAGCTGCCGAGGTCCGGCCATCGGCGCTCGCCGGCCTCTCGCCACACCTGGCGTCGCCGGTCCTGCACGTTCTTCTCGACGATGCCCTTCTCCCAGCCGGAAGCCGGGTTGCAGAACTCGGGCTCGAAGAGGTAATGCGAGCACATGGCCTGGAAGCGCGCGTTGACCGCGCGTGCCTTGCCGATGCCGACCTTGTCCACGGCGGTCTTCATGTTGTCGAGATGCCGCGGCGCGGCACGCCGCCGAAGGCCTTGAAGGCCTGGGCATGCGCGTCGAACAGCATCTCGTGGCTCTGCGCGGGATACGCCGTCAGCCAGAACGCGCGTGAGCTGGCGAGCTTGGTGTGTGCCACCTCGAGCCGGCGGCGCAAGCCGCCCACGAACACGTACTCGCAGCTCCAGTCGAATTGGAACGCGTCGCCCAACTCGAAGCTCATCGGCACGAACGCCGCCCGCCGCGGGGCATTGGCCTGCTCCTCGCGCCAGCGCCGCACCCACACGACCACGCGGGGATAGCTGCCCGCATAGCCCAGTGCCCGGATCTGCTCAAACAGCGCCTTAGCGGTCCGGCGCTCGCGCACCGGGCGATGGAGATCGGCTCGCAGCGCCGACTCCAGCTGCTCCTGCCATGCGTCCAGCACGCTGGCGCTGGTGCGCGCCGGGTACTTCGGCTCGGTCAGGCCCTCCTGACGCAACCACTGCCGCACGGTGTTCCTCGACAACCCCGTGCGCCGGCTCACCTCGCGGATGGACAGCCCATCGCGCAGGTGCATCCGCCTGATCTTGGCCAACATGCCCACGCTGATCACTCCTATGTCCCCTGCTCAATCCTTGAGCAGGGCAGTGTGTTTGCGTGGGTCAGTTTTCGGTGATCGCAGCCCCCGTAGGTGGGTCAGTTTTCAGTGATCGTCAACAGCCCGGCGCATCAAATTGAAGGTTTCTGCTCCGATCGGCGATGTCCGCGCCCTACTGAAGCAGGCCGATGCTAGGGTTGTGGTCGGCCACGCAGGCACCACGAGCACTTTGGCCGCCTTCGGGATCGACGAGACCTTGAGCCGGGCGCTGGCTCCTCTTGGCCCGAGCCTCGCTGGGGACATCGCACTCGACATCTCCAGGGACTCATGGGCCAAGGGCTTGGTCTACGACGCACTGGTGCGCGCCCTGTGCCGCGGCCTTCCGCTGTACGCGCGTCTGCACGGTCGCGGCCACAGTCTTTCGGTCTCACGCCCGATAGGGGAGCTCTCGCGCGATGCTGCCCAGCATCGGCGCTTGCTGCTGTCGAAGCTGCGCGCAGCGTACCAATCAGAACTTGTCGGCCCCGTCCCAGGAACCAGTGGAAAGTTTGCCGAGGGGCTGGACATCCGGCTGGAGCAGGCCGACGACCGCTGGTGGGTCGTCTTCGAGCCAGTCACCTTCATCGACTTCGAGCGTCGCCATGACAGTGACGATGCAGAGCGTTCGAGCATCGAGTGGCGCAAGGCGGAGGACTGGCGGCGCGAACGCTGGGTGCAGAAGTACAACCATCGTTGGTCCGCCATTCTGGATGCCTGGGTTGAGCTGCTCGCCCACTCGCGCGGCGTCTGGCGCAGCGCCTGCGACCTGCAGGACGCCGACGGCATTGACGCGCGCTTCGAGCTCGGCCCACGTACTGCCCGTAGCCGGCCTGCCCACGACCACGACTACTTTCATGCGCGACAGGGTCAGCCATGAATGCCGAAGCGTCCTCGCCCATACTGCTGCCTTCCTTCAGTCTGCTCGACGAACCAGCACTCGCGTTCGCGGCCGGCGCCACCGCAGCACGGCATCGGCATCCGCTGGTCGGCCTCACCCGATTCGGCGCGTTCGATCAGGCGTCATTCGGCCACTATGTTCCTGTCTTGCGGGTTGCCTACGTGGGCCCGCGGTCCGGCGCCGCGCTGGTGCGAGACCTGCGCGAGAGCTTGCGAGGTCCCCAGCGCAGCACCGATCGCAACAGCTACGCGCAAGCCTATCCGGGTTTCGAGGCACTGTTCGGTGTCGATCTGGTGGCGGCCGAGCAACACGTCCATGTCGCCTGGCCCGAGGACCTCTACGAACTGGGACAGGGCGATACGGTGGCCGAACGCGTGCGTGCCGCCTTGCACCACGCAATGGTCCGGCTCGATGCCGTGCGCGAGCAGTTCGACGTGGTGCTGGTCTACTTCCCGGACCGGTGGCTGCCTCACCTGCGAACAAAGGAGTTCGATGCACACGACGAGTTGAAGGCCCTTGGCGCGCAGCGCGGCATCCCGACCCAGGTGCTCAACGACAAATCGCTGCGGTTTGACAACCGTGGCGCCCGCGCGTGGCGACTCGCGATCGCGCTCTATGCGAAAGCGGGCGGAACCCCGTGGAAGCTCGCGCCGATCGAAGGTATTCCGCAGGACACGGCCTACATCGGTCTGGCGTACGCGATCCGACGTGCCTCCAGTGAAGCCCACTACGTGACTTGCTGCTCGCAGGTGTTCGACATGGAGGGCGGCGGCATGCAGTTCATTGCTTTCGAAGCGAACGACGCGATCGCTGACGAGGCAGAGGCACGGCGCAACCCCTTCCTCTCGCAGGCGGACATGCGCGCCGTCCTGACGCGCAGCCTGCGCCTGTACCTCGAAGGCCATGCCGGCCGCCTGCCGCGCCGACTTGTCATTCACAAAACCACGCCCTTCACCGAAGGTGAGCTTAGCGGCGTCCAAGACGCCACTCAGTCGATCGCCGAAGTCGAGTGCATGGAGATCGGATCCAGTTCGGCGTGGCGCGGCATCTGGATGGTCGACGCCCCGGACAAGACGCCCCCCATCCAGGCCGCGCGCTTCCCAGTACCGCGTGGGACGGTGGTGATGACGTCCGGCACGTCGGCGCTCTTATGGGTCGCCGGGAACGCCCCATCTGCCGTCGGCGGCAGGGACTACTTCCAGGGCGGTAAGAGCATTCCCAAGCCTATCGTCCTTCGACGCCACCTGGGACGCGGCCCGTTTGACCTGCTCGCGATCGAAGCGATGGCGTTGGCGAAGATGGACTGGAACAACGACGCCCTTTACGACCCGCTGCCAGTGACGATCATGTACTCGCAGCGCCTATCGCGCACGATCTCGAATGTGCCGAGTCTGCCCGGGCGCAGCTACCCGTATCGCTTGTTCATGTAGCGCCGACCAGGCCAGGCCGGCACCGGTCAGTCGCGGTTCACCTTGCCAGGGCCGATGTGCTCCAACGTGAACTTGCCGGTGTCGCCCGTAGCTTCGGCGACGATCAGGCCCTGCGCACTTGGCGTCCAGCCGATCGCTCCGACTTCCCGGAAGTCAGCCGTGAAGACGCTGCGCTCCTTCCCGGGGCCGCCGCCCAGCCGCAGAGCCGTCCCGGGCGGCATTGGTGCACCGCGCCACGTGATCCCGCTCGTGTACTCGGTAGCAGCCCAAGGCTGGGTCGCCTGCGCGCCGCCCGGTCCGTTGAAGTCAACCCACAGTGGGTTCGATTCCGGCGTTGGCCAGTTCGGCGCCGCGGACAAGGCCCCTACCTCGTCTGATGCGAGCCAGCCCATGAGACCGCTCATCGAGTCAAAGGTCGCGCCCGTCTCCGCGACGGCGCGAATTGCCCCGAGGCGCGAACCGAAACCCGCCTGGATCAGCGTCGCGGCGGCGATCGACAGCGTGCCGGTCTCCAGTGCTGCGACCGCGTGCGCCCGCGGGTAATCCGACAGCTTGATCTCGTCCGAAAAAAGGTCCTCGTGTGCCTCAGCACGGACCCGTACCGCCTCCATAGCCCAGGGAAGGTTGTAGACGAACGCCTGCTCGATGAACTGAATCTCGTCGTCGCTGTCCTCGGACAATGCGTCGGCCACGGGCTGACCGAGAAGCCATCGCCTGAGCAAAGATTCCCACCCGTCGATCAGCTTGTCCGGCTTGAACGGCGCGATGTCGAAGGCGATCTCGGCAAACGCCACGATGGCCTCGACCGCCTCATTGTGCTGGCCGAGGTCGATGCTGACGTTCGCCGTCAGCAGCAGTTGCTCGAGTTCTGGCGCGTGCTTGTCGAGGGCCTTGCCCGCGGCCAGCCCCACACCCGCTAGAAAGTATCCCCGCCGTTGCGTGGGCGTACTGTTGCGCCAGACGTATCGCGCGCGAGCGTGCAGTCCCTTTGGCAGCGCTTGGCGTATCCCCTCTTTGTGGCGGGCGAGGCGCCGCTGGAACAGAGAGGCTACGAGGATCTCATCCAGCTTGGTTTCGACTTCGGCATCAAGCACGATGGTGTCGCCCAGCAGGCTGAAGATCGCGGTGTCCAGGCTTGCCAGATGCTGGTCCCACCGGTGCCGCGCTTCGGTTGCTTCCTCGGTCGTCTCGGACGGGAGCACCGGGAATTCCCAGGCAGCCTGCCCGGCGACGTACTCGAGAAGGGCTCCGACGTCGCGGGTGCCCAGCTTGTTGGCTATCCGACTGAGTAACGTAAAGATCAGACGCAACAGGCCGCTCTCCATCTCCCGGCCGCTTTGGTTCGCAACCAAGTCCTGCCAGTCGTTGCGCCGCTGCCGATGGTTGTCGAACATCGGATACACCACGAGGCCTTCGACGTCGATGTAGGCGCGCCCAGCCCGGCCGACGACATTGCGGAACTCCGCTACGTCGAGGAGGTCGCGGCCGCGTCTGACGCCGCGGAAGACCAGGGAGGTCGCGGCAAGGTTGAGTCCCTGGGCCAGCGTCGGCGAGGAGACCGTCACGCGCAGCACCCCCTCGCGCAGCAAGCGCTCGACCTCCTTGCGGTACGGCGTGGGTAGGGCGCCGTGGTGCACGGCAACCCCGAGCTTCAGGCAGGCGAGGATGTCATGATCGGGTCCGAACCACTCGGTACCGACAGCTAGCGCCCTCGTCAGCGCGGACGGCGCTTGCTCCAGTACCGAGTCGATGTGGCCGCGCTTGTGCATCTCGATAATGGTCGCTGCCAACGGCAGCACCGAGCGGCGCATCGGGCAGAAGACAAGGACGGTCTGGCCCTCTTCCACCAGGCGCCAGGCCGTCGCGATGCACAGCTGCGCCTGATCGGCCGGGAACAGCTTCCTGGCGCGGCCACGCGTTGGCTTTTTCGCGACCACGAATCTCGGGATGAAAGGCTTCTCGTCGCCGACGTTGACGTTGAGCTGTGCGTGCTGACCCTTCCAATCCACCTCGCCGAAGCGCAGCCGGGTCGGACGCCAATCGTCCTTGATCAGCCCGTCGGGGCGATCACGTGTCAGCCAGCCCGCGAAGTCCTCCAACTGGTCCCCATCGGGAAGAATCGCAGACAGGCACACGATGCGCCGCTGTGCAGCATCGGGCCGACGCAGCAGGCGCTGGATCTGGGCCTCGTAGCGGACCTCACGTTCGCCCAGGCCGATCATGTGACCTTCGTCGAGCACGATAAGGCCGACGTCATCCAGCAACGTCGGATCACTACGCAGCGCGAAGTCGAGCTTTTCGGGCGTGGCGACAACGATGTCTGTCGAACGCAGCGCGTCGATGTCGGCGCCACTGGCGCCGATGCTGCCGTACAGGCTCGAGACAGACTTGCCTACTGGCGCGAAGGTGCGCCGCAGCCCGACCTCAGTCTGCGCTGACAGCGCGCGCAACGGCGTGACGAAGACGACGCGCCGGCCTCGCGCCAGGCTGGCCAGGATGCACAGCTCCGCGATGCGCGTTTTGCCTGCGCTCGTCGGGAGCGACAGCACGAGGTTCACCTCGGCATCGAGGACTCGACGTGCTGCCTGCAATTGGGATGGCCACAGCTCGATCTCGGACCGGCCTCTGCGGTAGAGCGAAGCGATGAAGATCTTTCGCAGTCGCACCCAGTCGCCGACGTCGGCCCCGGGCGGTCCACCGAGCGGTAGCACCTGATGGAAGCTTGTCTCCCATAGGCCGCCCAGGAGGTGGATCGCCAGGCGGTGGCACCACCAAGCGGCGACGAGGTCGAGATCTGCGGCGACGTCGAGGCCGCGTTGTATTCGTTCGCGTGCCGACTGCAGCAAGGTCTCATCGCCGCGCTCCAGCCCGAGCATTGCAACCGCGAGCGCAGCCATGAAGTTGTCTTCAACTGCAATGAGCACGGCGTCAACTCGGTCGTCCGAAGTCTCTTCATCGTCAGCACCGGCGCTGGTCACCTTGGCGTCGCGTTGGCTTAGGCCAGCAACAAGTGCATCGTCGCTGCCTCGGTCCGCAGCGAACCAATCGGCGAGATCTCGGGCAAGGCCGTCCAAGTCGCGGAGCATGAGTTTCGCCAGCCCTGTCTCCATCGTCGACAGGTTCGCCTCGCCGAGTCCTTTGTAGAGGAGCGAGTAGGCCCGAGCCGAGAAGCGGCCCAAGTGGTAGGCGGCGGCAGCGACGAGCCGATGAAAGCCTCGTTCAGCGCCGGCCGGTCCGCGTGCGACGACAGCTTCGAGTGCCTCGGCGGCAATCTCAAAGGCCTTGCGCGCCGTTGCGGCATCGCCACCCAGGTCGGTGTAGCGAAGCCCGTGCAGCAGGAGCGAGTAACCGTAGGACAGCAGCTCGTCCGACAACTCCGCGCCGAAGTTCGGAGATTCCTCTGGCAGAACGCCTTCGCGCCAGATCATGCCGCGCGCCTGGCCGCGGGCGAGCAGGCGCGCACGGTAGCCGGGCACCACGGCTGCTTCGATGTTTATCCGGAGTTCGTCGAGCGTCGCAGCCATTACTTGCCCACCGCCACGAAGACCGCCTTGATGAATTCCTGGTGCCCTTCGACGCGAAGGCCGACGTAATGCTGCGGCACAGGACCCGCATACGCCTGCAAGTTCACCTTTAGGAACTTCAAGGGGTCGTTACCTGAGAAGGTAAAGAGCATGTGTGAGATCTGAGATGGGCGAATGCCTTCCTTGAGCTGTGCCTTGTCCAGAGCATCGCCCAGCGCGGTGTCGCCAGCCTCATTCGCCCGATCGGCAACGAAGGCAAGCGCATGTGGTGACGGCAGTCCGTTGTTGGCCGAAAGCGCCGTTCTTGCCTCGTCGATCACCTCCGTACGCATCCCGGCCCGGCTCTTCACCTCAGCCTTCAAAATCTTCAGCGGGCCACCCTTGGGGTCCAGCTTGAACGCCAGGACATCTTCGCCGCGCATCGACATGTTGCGATGGTCCTTCCAGCGCAAACGTTTGATGCCAAGGCTGAATGGCGTGGCTGCGTGCACATAGGCGTTGCAAAGGATCTCGCCGAGGTCACCGGAGCGAATGGACGCCTGAGTTGGAAGCTTCTGCTCGACGTGCGCCGCGGCTGCCGGCTTCCCCAACTTCCTCAGCAGACCCGCGATTCGCTTCGGGTCTACGTAGTAGCTCGGTACGGCCTTGGCAACCGCTTCAACTGCCTGCGCCTGCTTGGTGGCGTCAACGGCCAGGCGGAGCAGCTTGTGCTTCGGTACGGATTCCTCGTTCTCTATACACCACTTCGATAGGTCCAACATGCTCCCTCTGCCGTCGTTCCACCCTTCTTTGAGGGTGCGAAATCAACTTCACCAGTCGTGGGACTTCTGGCCCAATTGTCCGATACCCATGACGTCGAGAGTCGCCGAACTCCGAGCGCCGGGTTGGTTTGAGGGCGCGGCAGCGGTAGATGTGCCTCTCTTGCGGGGTCGCACCGGGGCGAATCCCGGCCTCATCGAGATGAAGCTCGCTCATGTGACACGCACTCGATGGACTGCAGGTCGAAAGTCCTTTCTGTTCGGGTTGCTTCGCGGCAAGGTGCAGCAGCTCCGGCGGCACCGACGGCATCCAGGCGGGCTAGCAAGTCGCACTACTTCTGTACAAGTAGCGCGTCTGCGGTCATCCTGCGTGAGCTGGCCAGGTTGCTCGCTCTGCGTGCGTGGGCGCCGCCCTGTGCGAATTGGTGCGAGGTGGCGGGAAAGAAGGCATCGACTCGCTGGACCGACACCATATCCAGCTCGGTTGGCCAGTCTCGTAGACAGGCACAGCTTCGTCGAAGCCGGCGGGAACGATGAACAGCATCGGCGCCGACCCTTCGCAGTCGGTGAGCGCGGCGCTCGCGATCCTGTCCTTCTTTCCGAGGTTGTAGTGCAGGCCCTTCACGAAGGCGCGGCTCTCACCGACGAGCTTGTCCAGGAGCTGCTTCTCGAACCCATCTTCGACCGGCAGCCATTGCCGCGTCACTGGCATCAGGGACAGCTCGTGGATCGCCGGAACGCCGGCGCTGCTCACGCCAAAGGTGGCGATCATCACCATGCGGATGTCGTCGCTGGCACCCCACAGCGCCAGTTCGGACTCGAAGCGCCGGCCGAGCCGCCTGTACAGCTGCTCGTCGATTGCGAAGGCCTGGTCGGGCAGGTGCTTCACGATCGCCTTGAAGCCGTAGCGTGCTGGCACGATCTCCTTGACCTCGCAGATCAGCAGCATCAGCTGCTGTTCCTTTCCGGGCGCAGGCACGGCGCTTTGCCACTGCGCCAGGCGGCGGGCATTGTTCGCGTCGCGCTCTTCAATAAAGAACGGTTCCGGCACGTAGAGCCGGGCGCGCAGGGCGTCGCCGCGGGCGAGCTTGTGCTCGGCTGCGTGGAGCAGGTGCCTTCGCACTGTCGCCCAGGTTCGCTTGCCAACGAAGCCGGGATGCCAGCGCGTCAGCTCGGCCTGGTCCCACAGGTAGTGCAGCAGGCCGCGCAGTGAGAGCTTGGTCCCGGTGGAGGAAACGCTATCGCCCTCTCCGCCAGTGGGAGGGATCGTCGACCGGCCGGGCATCTTGGTCAGCGGGAAGTCCAGGTTGAGCGTCGTCTCGCCGGTGGCCGGGTCCTCGGTGATCGCGCTGCCCAGTACCTGCCCCAGGCCGGAGAACTCGGCCGGCGGTTCGTAGGACGGGCATTCGGGCGCGTGGTGGCTTCCCGTGTCCGGCATGCGCTTGACGATATAGCTATCGCCCATGCGCGCCACATACATCTCGATGCCTTCGACCATGCACATGCAGCGGGGGCGCTGGTGGGCCGTATGCGCTTCCGCGACGGCATCTGCGAACCCTCGCGCCGCGACCTCGAAGCGACGGCCGGCGATCTCATAGACTGCAGCGGCTGCCGTGATGCCCTGGGCCGAAGTCTCCACGGGCCTGGCCTCACCGCACGGGTGCTGGCGCGGCGCGGTCGCGCGAGCGCTGCATCTCGGGCGTGGGGACGACTACCGGGCGGTGCGACGGTGCCGCCTTGTCGTAGACCTTCACCTTGGGCACTTGGCCGTCGCGGATGCGCTGGGCTAGCTTCTCGGTGGCGGCGGCCATCACGGCTGCACGCTGCTTCTCGGGCACCTTCTTGGCGACAAGCACCGCCTCGATGGCGGCGAGCACGGCCTTGCGGCCGCCGCCGCGGGCGGATGCCTTCTCGGCTGGCGCCGCCGCAGCACCGCTGCTCGCATCCCGGGCAGGTTCGATGCGGTTGACCTGGCGCGCCTCGCGCTCGCGTTTGAGCACTTCCAGGTCACCGGGATTCGGTTCGTAGCCCAGGGTCTTTACCCCGCGCACCGAGGCCTCGAGCCAGACCATGCGCTTGAAGTCCTCGTTGCCCGAGACGCGCAGCGCCTTCCAGTTGCGCGCCTCGGCCACGTCGACCATCGAGCGGGCGACCGAGGGGCTGTTGGTGTCGGTGGCCAGGCGAAAGGTCGACTCGGTGAAGGCCACGCGCGAGGTGTCGCCGCGGAAACGGTACTCGGTGCGGCCGATGCTCACGTCACCCATGGTCACCGGAGCGCGCTTGATGATGTAGCGGTCCATCAGCGCCGCTTCGAGGCGCGCGACGAGTGCAGCACGCTCGGCGCTGGCGTCGATCTTCGCGATGGCCTTGGCATCGACCTGTTCCGGCTGCGCCGTGGCTTTGCTGGCGCCGGTTGCCGGGGCTGCGCTTGCGGCCTCAGGCACCTCGTCCCGCGCCGGACCCGGGTCCAACGGTCGCTCGGGCGGCGCCGGACGCTGCTCACCACGTTGCCACGCGCCGTCGACCTTCTGGATCGGCGTGCGCTTGCCATCCTCGGCCACGGCGACGAAGCGCGTGCTGCCGAGCTGGTCCGCCTTGGCGACCATCTCCGGGAACGTATTCGCGCGGTAGGTCACCTCGGCGAACGGGTCTCGCAGCTCGAAGCGTTCGCCGGGCTCCGGCTCCGGCGTCTGGAACTTCGCTATGGCCACTGGCGCACGGTTGGCGGGCTCGACGGTGCCGCCCTGGACGGGCGCGGCCTGTCGGACGGGGGTGTTGTCTGCATCCATGGCGACCTCGCGATGTTGGGTTGGAGATGGCTCAGGGCTGGGCGACGGCTGTCGCGCTCAGCGCGACCGGCAGCGCGCGGTACAGCTCGATCTCGACGCGGCGGTTCAGGCCGCGGCCTCCGGCGCTGGCGTTGTCGGCCACGTGGTCGCCGGCAGGCTGGTAGGTGGCGCGGATGCGGGCCGGGTCCACGCCCGCGGCCACCAGGTAGTCGCGCACCGCTGCCGCCCGCTCCCGGGCGATCCGGCTCTCGGCCGGTGCGTCGGTGGTGCCATCGGTGCGCCCGCGCAGCAGGACCAGCGGAGAGTTCTTCGCGTCCTCGACCAGTGCGGCCGTGACGTCGGGCGGGATGGCGACGCGCGCGCTGCCGAAGTCGAACCGCACGGTGAAGACGCTGTTGACCTTGACCTGCTGGGCGGCCGGCGCCTGCATGGCGGCCAGCAGCTGCTGGCGCGCCGCCAGGTTCGCCAGCGTGGCGGCGGTGGTTTCGGCAACGCGGCTGGACTCCGTGGCCAGCAGGCGGGTGTTCTGCAGGTCGTTCTTGCAGACCTGCAGCTCGACGGCCATCTGGGAGTTCACCGGTCGCTTCTGCGACTCGTCAACCGTCGGCGGCTTCGGCGGGGAACTGCACGAGGCCAGCGCGAAGAGCCAGGGCACGAAGGGTGTGAGGGCGATGCGGGTTCGCATGGCGTTGCTCCCGGGTCTAGGTGATGTCGGCGCGTTCGATGACGGACGGATCGGCGATGACCACGGTGCTGTCTTCGCTGAGCAGGACGCCGTCTTCGTCGGCGACGGCTTCGATCGCGCCGCCGTTCGAGGCTCCGCCCGGCCGAGGGCCGACCATGAAGTCGAGGATGCCTTCGGCGACCTGGCCGGGCTCGCCATCGGCGAGTGCGGGCAGCCGGCTCATGTCGTAGGCCAGTTGCTCGTAGTCCAAGCCATCGCCCGGGCCCAGCTCGTCGTCCACGTAGCGCCAGCGCTCCTGCACGCGGGCCAGGTGCAGGTCCATGTTCATGCGCGGCACCGCCGGTGCCGGCCGCAGGCGCGAGGTGAAGGCCTTGTCGCGGTAGTAGCGGATCTTCTCGCCGAGGATCGGCTTGCAGTTCTCGAATATCACCACCAGGCGCTCGCTGCCCAGCTCCTTGAACTCCTGCGGCAGCAGCAGCGCGCGGCGCTGCTCGCTCTCGTTGCGGCTGACGGTGCTGTGCCCGTGGCCGCTGAAGGATCGGCTGTGCCCGCGCGAGGTGGCGCGCTCGGTGAAGTGGCCGAGCATGGCGCTGTACTCGTCGGCGTCACGCTGCTCGCGCGGCGCGTAGAGGATCTGCAGGCCGTGGTTGGTGGCGAAGGTGCGGGCTTCCTTGTCGCCATACACCGCGTCGAGCTGCGACATGGCCTGCACCACGGTCAGCAGGCGCAGGTTGTAGCCGGCCAGGAAGGCGGCAGCGTTGGTGATGACGCCCACACGTCCCATCGCCGTGAACTCGTCGTTGACCAGCAGGCAATGCACCTTCAGCGTCGGGTCCTGCTCGGGCAGGGCTTGTGTGTTCAGACTGACAAGCTGTGAGAAGAACAGGTTCAGCAGCGGCCGGGCGTTGGCCAGCCGGTTCGGCGGGATGCGCACGTAGACCGACATCCGGCGGCGGCGCACGTCCTCGAGCTTGAAGTCATCGGCGCTGGTGGCCGCATCCACCACCGCATCCGCGAAGATCGTCAGCGGCGCGTTGAAGGTGGCGACCACGCTGGACAGCGTGTTCTCCGAGTTCGACAACAGGCGCTGCAGGGAATCGGCGCATTCGTCCGTCAGGGGATCGCCTTCCTCACGGCGTCGCGTGATCAGTCCACTCAGGTGGTCCTTCAGCGATCGACCCTTGCCCGAGGATTGGCGCAGCATTTCGCCGATCGTGCGGGGAAGCGATGGGGTTTCGAGGAGGACGAGGCCCAGTCCGAGGAACAGGTTGCGCGCCTGGTCGTTGAAGAAGGCTTCGGACGAGGTGCCGCCGCCATCGTTGGGGAAGAAGACCTGGCCGATGGTGAGCAGGTCGCCCACGCGGTGCAGTGGGCTGGCGCGCACGGCGGTTAGAGGGTTCCAACGGTGGCTGCGCGCGTCCTCGTCAAACGGCGAGAAGGCGTAGACCGCCTGCCCGTGTGCGGCGCGGTAGCCGGCCGTGATGTCGTAGTTCTCGCCCTTGATGTCAAGCACGACGACGGAGTCGGGCCAGTTGAGCAGGTTCGGGATCACGACGCCCACGCCCTTGCCGCTGCGGGTCGGCGCCGACAGCATCACTGAGAGCTGGCCAGGAAGCGACAGGAACTTGCCCCGGTGGCGGCCGATGAGGATGCCCGGCTGCCCGTCGCCGCCCGTGAGGCCCGCGCGATCAACCTCGGCGGGGCTGGCGAAGCGGGCATCGCCATGCAGGGCCCGCCGCGGACGTGCGGCGGCGACCAGACCGGCTGGCAGCAGGATCAACAGGCCGATCCCCGACACGCCGATCGCGAGTTGCAGCTTCTTGCGGAGCTGGGCATCGTCGGCGTAGAGGCCCCAGTAGTGAACGATGCTGGCGAACTGCGCCTGCTTGGGGTTCGCCTTGTTCAGAACCAAGAACAGCACACCGGCCAGGTAGACCGCCGCGCACGCCAGCGCCGCGTAGCCGAGGATCGCGAAGGCGCCGGCCGCGACCTTGCGTCCCGTGGGCCAGGCCGAGAAGGGCAGAGCGGCGATGCCGCTCATGTCGCTGCCGCCTGTTGATCCCAGCGCCCGAGCCTCTGGCGACGGGGCTCGTAGAGGATCTCGGAGATGAAGCGCCCGCGCTCGTCGCGATCGAACTGCACGATCACGTCGACGACGACGCTGAGCAGCCACTTGATCTCGTCCATGCGCAGGCCACCGCCAGCGCCGGTCTCGCGGATCATCAGCGACATCTGCTCGAAGGCCAGCGCACAGCTGCCTGCATGCACGCTGGTGATGCTGCCCGGGTGGCCCGAGGCCGCGAGACGCACGAAGTAGAAGCACTCGTCGCCCCGCACTTCGGCCAGGAAGATGCGGTCGGGCTTCATACGAAGGCAGGCTTCGAGCAGCGACTTCGCAGTCACGCGGGCCGTGCCCTGGGCATCCTTGCTGTAGAACAAGTGCACCACGTTCGGGTGGTTCGGCAGGGTCAGCTCGGCCGTGTCCTGGATCGTGATCAGCCGCTCGTGCTTCGGCACTTCCTCGACCAGGCCCTTCATGAAGGTGGTCTTGCCCGAGCCGGTCTTGCCGCTGACGACGATGGTCTGGTGCTTGCGGACGGCCAGCCGCAGGAACTCGGCATAGCGGCCGGCGTCCTTCAGCTCGACCAGTTCGCGCTCGAAGGGCAGCAGGTCCGCGTTCGGGGTGCGCGTCACGGTGGCCGTGCGCTCGAACAGGCCCTCGCGCTCGAAATCGTCCAGCCGCTTGATCAGGTGCGACGGCTTGCGCACCGTGATCGATACCGTACCCCGCGGCACGGCCGGTGGGATGACGAACTGGATGCGCTCGCCGCTGGGCAGCGTGGCCGACAGCAGTGGCCGTTCCTGTTTGACCTGCTGGTCGCAGAAGGTGGCGACGGCGGTGGCGAGCGACAGGCAGCGCTCCTGCGTCATCTCGGGCGCCGGTACGGTCTGCCAGCCACGCACCGTCTCGACCAGCAGTTCGCCGGGCCGGTTGACGCAGACTTCCAGCACGCCGGGCGCATCGAGTTGGTCGCGCAGAGGGCGCAGGAACTCGACGACCGACGTGGCATCGCCGCACCAGCCTTCGCCGAGATCCTCGCGCTCGCAGGCGTGCAGGTTCATTGCGTGCCCTCGCGAGGCGGCGCGCTGGCCGTCGGCCGCAGTTCATACACCGACGAGAAGTCCACGTCGCGGGCGACGTAGATGCCGACGATGCCGCCCTGGTTCTGGTAGATCAGCGGCGGGATGTTGATCGTGCTGTCCAGCACCTTCTCGGCGAGCTTGCTGGTGTTGGCCGTGGTGGACGGCAGCACGATGGTGTCGGCCTGCCTGTCGCTGGCCTGGTTCTGGATGACCAGCTTCACCGAGTATTCGATCAGCGACAGCAGCATGGCCGCGTCGATGCGCTCGCCCCAGCGGTTGTCGACGTAGCCGTCGATGCCGGATTCGCCGAGCTGTCCGGTGCCGGGCGAGTCGATGTCCACCGTCACGCCCAGCGGCGTGCGGATGCGGGTCCAGAGCACGGGGATGCGGACCGTGCCCGGCCGGACCGAGGCGATGCGGTACTCACCGTCAAGGTGCGAGCCACGCTCGATCAGCAGCACGCGGCCGTCGTCGCTGAAGACATTGCGCTGGACTTGGCAGCCGACGAGGCCCGAGGTGGCGCTGATCACCTTGGTCTTCAGCGCGCAGGTGAAGGCTGTGCCCTTGGGCAGCGTCAGGCTGCGGTTGCCAAGCATCGAAGCGGCCACCTTCGGCGTGGAGGACCCCTGAAGCTGGCCCCCGAACAGGCCACCCCCTGCGGGTGGCGCACCGATGGGTGCGGTGCCCGCCATCGGGGGCCCACCGAGGAGGGACCCCGACGGCAGCTGCCCGGTGGCCTGGCCCGTGGCCAGCGCCGCGGTCTTGGTGAGGTTGTCGAGCAGGCCCTGGAGCTGGCGCTGATAGCCCTGCAGGTTGCGGGAGGTTGCGGCGAGCGGATCGTTCGCGTCGGCGGGCTCGGCCGCCGTCGGGCCCTCGTCAGGCGGTGCACCAGCATCCATCCTTCGGTTGGACGACCCTTGCGGAGGGAGTGCCCCCGGCCGGGTGGTGACCAGCAAGACGGGGGCATCCTCCGGCGGGACCACCTTCGGGCCACCCGGTGCGGGTGCCGCCGATCCGGTGCGCCGCACGCCGATGGGTTCGGCCAGCTCGTCAGCGGTGGGCGTCAGGGCCGGGATGCGCGGTGCAGTGGCCACCGCTGCGCTGGCTGTTGGAGCGGGCGGCATCTCGAGCCTGCGCGGCTCTGCCGTGGCTGCGGTCGGCTTGTCGCGCACCAGCTTCGACTCCGCCTCGTCGGCCTTCTTGCCGCTGGCCGAGAAGCGCTGGATGGTGACTGCCGCCACCGCGACCAGGGAGCCGACGAGCAGCGCCACGGCCAGCAGGCCCTTCTTCGACATCGAAACGCGCTGCCGGGCAGCGACATCGGTAATGCCGGGCTCGCCGGGCAGGGGCGAGATGCCACTGCCGTCGGGCTCGATCTCGGCGCCCAGGTCTGGATCGCGGTCCCGCGGATCGCTCGGGTCGTGCGTCATGGTGCCGCTCCCTTGCGCGCTTCGGAAGGCGCGTTGCTTCCACTGACGTCGGCCTTCAGGACGCGCTGCACGCCGGGCACCGTGGTGCCGTCACCCGGCGGCCTGCCATCCAGATCGAAGGCTTCGTTCCACAGGCCGACGACGGCCGAGCCGGCCCGCAGCATCAGCCGCCGGCTGACGCGATCGACCACCAGGAGGTCGTCCTCCATGCGGGCGTTGACCAGCGTCTCGCTGCCGTCGCCCAGGACATGGAAGACTGCCGGCACCTCGCGGTTGCCGGGAAAGCGGAGGTAGGTGAACCGCCCGTCGTCATAGACCAGCGTCGGCACGATGTCCTCAGACCCGGCGCCCTCGGCGATCGAGTACTGGGTGTTCATCACCTGCGCCTTGGCCTGCAGGCGCTCTGCGACGACCTGGTGCGGTGCAGGGGGTGGCGGCACGAGAGGCAACGCCATCAGTGGTGTCGTGTCGTGCAGCGCGAGGCGCGCCGGGGGTGCCACCCGTGCGGGGGCCTTGACGACGAGCCGGTAGACCGGCGGCTTCGGGTCGCCGTCGGCCAGCACGACGAAGCGGAAGCTGTGCGTTCGGCGGTCGGTGACCACGGCCAGGGTGTTCGCGGCGCTGGCCGAGCTCTTGGCCTTGACGAACAGGTTCCGGCCCCCGGGCTGGGCAGCGATGCACCACGCGGCATCGACCTTCGTGCAGTCGCCACCCAGGCCGGCGGCGACCTCGGTGATCGCCTCGTCGGCATCGAGCACGACCAGCGTCACGACGCCGCGCTTGACCGGGACGGTGACGACGGCGCGCGGGTCGTAGACCACTTCGCGCAGACGCGGATCCATAGACTCTGCAGCGACCGACGTGGAGCCGCAGGCCGCGACGCAGGCAAGGGAGACCAGCCGGGCCAGTGACTTCATGGCTTGGCCCCCGGTGCCGCGGTGTTGATCTCGGGATCGGACCGGTAGGCAGTTACGACGAAGCCGAACGGGTTCTCGAGCCGGTCGCGCTCCTTGGCCAGGACCTTGGGCTGGTACTGGTAGACGACGCTGGCCACGTGGCGCGTGGTGACCTCGGGCAGGTTGCGGTCCGTCAGGCGCACCACCTTGTCGTAGGTGACCGTGGCCTCGCCCTGGTTGCCGGGGCGGCCGGACGCAGCTAGGCGTACGCCGACGACATTGATGCGCCAGTCCTCGGCGGCACCGATCCGCTTCTGCAGCGCGCCGTCGCCCTCGAACTGACGGTTGTAGTCGGCGAAGACCGCCGGCACCGCCATGCGCGCAACCTGGTCGAAGTCGCGCTGAAGGAACATCCAGCTGTAGCCCTCGCGTGCCCGCACGAAGGTGGCGAGGTTGTGCTTGTCCAGCGCCTCCATCGGGGGGATGGTCTCGACGGAGAGTCGCTGCTGGACCGTGGCCTCGCCAGTGACCCGGTCGACCACGATGGGGATCTCCACCACGCGGCGCAGCGGGCCCTGGACGAACACCGCGGCGATGCCGATCAGGCCCAGCACCAGGCCGGCAATGGCGACCCACCAGGCCCGGCGCTCCGAGCGTTCGAGCATCAGCGCGCGGTCGACTTCCCACGCGCGATTGGCTTCGATCGCCGTCGTCTCGGGCTCGGTCTGCGCTCGGTCTCGCATCCGTTCAGGCAATGCAGCGGCTCTTCCTGGCGTCAGGACGGCACTCATGGGGACCTCCGTGGGACTGCGGCGGTGGCCCGGCGCAGCGATTCAGGGAACGGGCGTCAGGGCAGGTAGTCGGCGACCTTGCCCGTGCGGGTGAGCATCTGGTACTGGCGCTCGCGTTCGCGCGATCGGGCGATGCGCTCCTCGCTGTCGGCCATGCCCTGCAGCATCTGCACCTGGGACATCTCGTGAGCCAGCAGCGCGTTCTCTGCGCCGATACGGGCCTGGACCTCCTGCACCGCCTTCTGGTCGGTGGTGGCGTTGATCTGCCCCATCAGCGACTGGATCTGCGACAGGCGGCCGGCGGCCGACTTCATAGCGTCCTGCAGCAGGCCCTTCTGCTGGTACGGCTGCGCCAGGGCGGCCTGGCAGCTGGTGCGGGCGTCGCCGGCGAGGTCCATGCAGTTGTAGACCATGCCCACGTCGCGCAGCGCCTTGGCCGTGGCGTTCAGGCCGGAGTAGCCGGAGGTGTTGATCGCATTGACGTAAGTGTAGGCCTCGGCCGGCACGTAGTTCTTCAGCAGTGGGTTGTTGAACACGTTGCCGAGGTTGCGGATACCGTTGATGCTGTTAATCTGGCTCTGCAAATGGTTGATCTGCTGGACCTGGTTGTTGATCTGCGTGATGCCGTCGAGCACCTGCTGGATCGTCTGGACCAGATTGGCGACATCGATGACCGGGATGCCCTGCGCACGGGCGCCGCTGGCGCCGAAGGCGATGAGGACAGCGGCAGCGACCTTGAGACGTGTGTGCATGGTTTCGCTCCTGTGCTGGTTGACGCTGGTTGAAGTTCATGCCCGGCCGCGCAGCGCGGCGAGCTTGTAGGCAGCGGTTCGCACCGCTCCGTAACCCTGACGGACGACGGCGCCGGCTCCGGTGGCCACGGCGCCCGCGGCGCGACCGGTCGCGACCGCGGCGGCTCCGGTGGCCTGGCCC
>OFDN01000663.1_pt1 | contig 26313 bp, 23 predicted proteins | sample 1520971 | NCBI WGS metagenome assembly OFDN01 (sample SAMEA94257418, study PRJEB24077) | hot springs metagenome | biome: Aquatic biome; feature: Geographical feature; material: Water | place: India | collected 2012-06-12 | depth 5 m | reverse complement strand
GTTATTATATAAATATTATTATAAATAGTCCTCACTGAACGGAATGACTTTTGTTTTAGAATATCTTATATGCTTAATAATCAGTATTTTATGAGTGTATTTATGAAATGGAATAAATCCCCACTGGTCGGAATGACTTAGAGTAATCCACAAAAATCCCTGCTGGTCGGAATGAGACTGGCAAATTAATCCACAAAAATCCCTGCTGGTCGGAATGACTTCGAGTAATCCACAAAAATCCCTACTGGTCGGAACTGTGAAACATAGTAGGTTTTTATCGTGGAACACATTAATCCACAAAAATCCCTGTTGGTCGGAATGAAATGAGGTAAAATGCTAAAATACTCCACAAAAATCCCTGCTGGTCGGAAGTGAATTTGTGAATAATCCCCACTGGTCGGAATGACTTGTTTGTCAAATTTAGAATTAGAAAGTAACCGTTATTTTACTTATTTCGAGTATAGATAGAAACCTATAATTTAGAAGGAAGAAAAAAAAGTCCCTGCTGGTCGGAATGACTTTTGTAAAAAAGAAAAGGAAGTATCTCATAAGATACTTCCTTTTCTTTAAAACTTTAATCTGCTTAATTCATATTTTTGAAGTCTATGACTTGCCCAAAATAATGATTAGTAATGTTATCAATCAATCCTTTTTCAACAACATCTGCTCCTCTTTTTAACTTATCTGTGAGTTCTGAAAGTAATTGCTGTTTTTCAGTAGAATTACAATTTGGGTCTGTACGCCAAATTTCAAACAAATGGTATTTTTCTCTTTCTTCTACTATTGCGTTGTCTTTCTGAGGATGTAGAATCGTATATAAAAGAAATGACTCCTTTTTTAGTATATCAAAGAGTAATCGAGCTTTTTCAGGTTCTTCAACTGGCTCATAAAGAAAGTTGATAATAAGAGAGTATGAATATCTTTGTTTATTTGTTTTAACAAAATGATATTCAAAAGGCATAAAGGTTGATTTAGAAAGCTTTTCTAAAGCTTTTGCTAAAGTTTCCTTTCTTTTGGCAGGTCTTACAGCTTGAATACCACAAAAATCGCAAAGTTCTTCAAAATTAGGTGTAAATGGTTGGTGAATGCTAAGTTTTTGATGCCAATATGAAAACAAGATATATAGAAAGGATAAGGTTTCTCTTCCTTTATTAGTACCATCTCCAGAGCAAATCTTTATATAATCTTCAACATCAATGTTTTGATAGTTTTTAGCTAAATTTTCGACAAATGCTTTCGATAATGTAGCCAAGTAGGTTCTTTTTTTGTTTGTGCGTTTATTTTCTACAATTCTAAGATATTCAATAATAAAATATCTTAGTTTTTCTGAAACTCTCGTTCCATCATTTGAATTGGTAACTTTATCAACTTTAAAAAAAGTATTTAATAGCTGGTGTAAAGTAACATCAAAAATACTCTTATACACAATTTTATCTTCATCAACAAAAGGCTTTAAAGCTCCTGATTCGATTGCTGGATGCGTCCTTTGCAAATAATCAATGCTATATCGCCATTGTTTAGCAAAATCTGCCAAATGAAACTCGGTAGAATTAAATAAGTTCAACTTGTGCCTACAAGAAAAGAAATAAATCAGTTCGAGAAACAAGATTCGATTACAGTGATTTGGATAAGTTATGTCCTTTAAGTGAAAGGCTAACGATTTGTCAATTCGTAACATGGAGTAAAATTTTTGGGCTTCATAACTAATCGCTTCATCTTTAGAGTATATCCTTTCTAAATACTGTCGTTTTTTATTCTTTGTAGATAGTGAAGGAGTAGCAAATTTTTTTTGCCCTAAAACGTTGGTTTCATCGGGATTTTGCATAATTTTGTAAACATTTTAAGAGATTAAAAAAAGTTTTAATAGATATTGTAACCTTGCAAAGACAAAACTATTAAAATTAAGGAAAAGCCCCAAACTAATTGAGGGCTTTTTTTATGTCTAAATAAAAAAAAAATACTTTTTCTATTGAAAATAAGAAATTTTTTCTCATACTTTGTAAACAAATTCTTTATCAAATGAAAAAAGGTATAAAAATATTTACATTATTGGTACTTACTATTTCTGGTACTGCTACATTGCACTCTTGTAACACAAGTGCTAATGCCAATGGAGAAAAAGCGGAAAAATTATCTTCAGAGGGAGAAAAAGACTGGAGCTCTTATGCTCAGGAAAAAGGAATGATTGGTGGCTGGGTAGATGGAAATGGCAATATTGTTAGAATACAGGCTGGTAGTTATAAAAGCCCAACAGGAGAAATAAAACAGGGTTTATTATTATACCCAAAAAGAGGCATTGATATTCATCATCCAGTATTGTTAAATATTACTGGAGATAAAATTACGTTTAAAGTTTATGATTCTAAATCAGATTTTATGGTTGATTTTGTGGAAAATAAGATATATTTCACTAATGGGCATCTTTACAATTTATCAGGAAAGATGGAGAAAATATAAAAGTTGTGTGGATTTAGTATTAAAAAAAGAGGGGAGCATTTGCACCCCTTTTTTTTATTCTTTTATATCAGGCTCCCTGTTTGAAATAATTCCCCTTCTTTCATTTAATTTATCTTCCCAATAGTAAATTTGTCTATTTACCTTTTCTTTAAATCTCTTATTAAAATTGTAAAGGGCAATAAAGAGGAGAAAAAAGATACCAAGAGTATTGTAGATTGTAAGTAAAATATCTATCTCTGGTATGTTGAAACTGAATAATTCCTTGAATGATTCAATCCATTGTTTATAAATTATCATATTATTCCGACACTTTTGAGTTACCTTTAAACTTATCTCTTATTGCTCTTCCTGCCATCATACTACCACCTAAACCCGCCTTTGCAACTGGAGTAATAATTGTTCTACCAAAACCACCTGCTGCGGCTGCTCCTGCTCTGAAAACAGACACTGGAGATGTTAATACTGCTTTTGTTGCATGATAACCTGGTGTTGGTGCTTGAGACATACCTCCTGATGCAGCTTGCACCACCATGTTTGCTATTTGTGGTACTTGAAATACGGCAAATATTGCTGCTAAACTCATTCCTAATGCAATGGCCATCCCTCCATAAAAGTCGTCTTCGTTCATACTTTCAATGGCTGGTTTCAAGTCAGAAATAAACATACTGATATAAAGTGTTTTTGCTTTGGTTACTGCAATGATATTGGCTCTGAACGTAATACCTTCTACTATATTGAGTATTGGAAACCACATATATATATTTATGTAATTTGCTATCCATTGTTTATAGGAATCTTTAAATTCAGGAAAAATTGACATCGCCCATGAAATAGGACCAAAAATGATTAAGATTGCTAAATTGATGGCTCTCATAAGTAGCATAATAAATATAGCTCCTTTTAAGACAGCTTGTAATATGGCAAATATGATATTAAATACAAACCAAAATATTCCTAATTTGGTAAAAACGAGTTTTAAGTATTCCCATGTCTGCTCTGCTGTGTCCCAAAAGCCAGTTTCATTTGTTCCTGTTCCTGTTGATGGTGTTTGACCATTTAATTTCATCGCTTCAGCTTTTATCTGAAACATTAGTTTATCGTAATCGCCTTCAGCACTTGCTTGATATGCTGCCGTTGCTCCTGAGATTGGAGAAAGAACACCATCTATGAGAAGCCTAAATGAAGGAAAAAAAACGATGAACCAAAATATAACGAAAGGAAACGTTAATTCCATAAATCTGATTGGTTCAGCATTGGCTAACCATCTACCAACTTTAATCCCAATATAAAGTACGCTGGCGATGGCACAAATTCCTCGGGCAATTTTTCCAAGACCTGAAAAGGATTGGATAAGTTCAAATTGAAAATTTGATAACTGTTGAAATATATCATCCATGATTTTTATGATTTATTTTCTATGAAAAGAATTATTATTTGTCGTTAAAAAAAAGTTCTATTTGAGTCAGTATTTATTACTTTTCAAATAGAACTCTAAATCAACAACTGAACTGTAATTATGTACGTTTAGAACTCTCCAGTACCATCATCTTGGGTGTCCAAGATGTAGTTTTCCTTTTTACGAATACCTGAATACTTGTTAGTTCCGCTTTGGATTTCTCCACTAACTTTCGCAAACCTCTGACCTTTACCAATAATACCCTCCATTTCTCTTGCGATTGATGTTAATATTAGATTGATTTCTTCATAACGTTCTGCTATGTTATAACCCAAGGCAAGTTTACCATAGTCATCCATATACCCATCTTTAGGGTCTATTTTTACTTTTTTACCCTTGCCTAATTGCATACCTAATTCACCATCGGAACTTGATAGGAGATTGTCAAATCCTAAATTTTTCATTTCTCCATTAAACCAACCATCTACTGACTTAGACTCGGCAGCGAACCATTTATCTAATTCTTCTTGGTTTCCTTCTTTAATCCAGTCATTTAGTTTGTTACTAAGCCCCAATGTTCCGATATTCCAAATACCTTTTAGTAAATTTCCTAAAAAGCCTCCTTTGTCTTCATTTAACTTTGCAGTTAAGTCAGAATAGACTTTATTAATTTCAGACATTTTATCCTTATACTGCCCTGCAAGTGCATCTGCCGAATTTTTAGCATCGATGAATTTTTTCTCTTCAGCGTTTGTATTTTCTGCACTCAAACCACCCGAAGTACCAGAAAATATATCGCCTAAATCCGAGACTGAACCACTTTTTTTGTATCCTAAAAGTTCACCTTGTTTCTGATACGTTTTAAGGGTTTTCTCGATACCTGTAAGCACATGAGCATAATACTTTAGATGATTTGGTTGGTTTGCTGGCAACTGGCTTAACAAACTGACATCGTAATTGTAGAGTGCTATGTTTTTTTGTTCCAAGTCATTGATTTTTAGGCCATTGACGGCAAAATTTGTCGCATATTTTGAAACATTTGATTGGTAATCAATCTCAGCCATTTCTGCGTTTGCGGTTGTTTCCGATGCTGTCGTAATTGCAACCTGCTCTCTTAATTGTTCTTTTGCTCTTTTTAACTGTTGAACTTGTTGAGTTAGCTTAGGATTAAGCATATCCAACACTTTTTCTAAAGCTCCATTGATTGGGTCATTGACTATCATTTGAGCCTGTGTTGTAACAGTAATCGAAACAAAAAACATTGAAATTAAAATGATTTTTCTTTTCATTGTCTTTCTATTTAGAATGTAAAAATTTATTACAGCTTAATTGTTGATTTTCTATCTTCTTGCTTTACAACTGAATTAAAATTCTGCATTTTCAAGTCTTCATTAAAATCTTTCCCTCTTGAATATCTTGATTGTATAGATAGATATGGATTTGTCCTTTTTATATATGCCTCAATATTTGATATTAATTGTTGAGCGACTGTTTCATCAATAAATATTTTAGCATTAAGATGATTAACTGTTTTGTTAGGAACAATTATTTCCTTTTGATTAGAGAATACTATATCATCCTGCTTTATATTCTTAAAAAAGGTTTTGAGAGGTTCTCTTTCAAGTACGTCCCATTTTTCTCCTTTTGCAGTTAGATACATATAAACATTATCATTAGATAATTCAACAGGACACTCTAATTTTTTCAAGACTTTTGAGAGTATTTTAAGGCGATATTTCAGTCCTGCTGCATCTTTGTCTTGTACCAAAAAGTAGTTTCCTGCTTTTGTACTTGTAATGATTTCAGCAATTCTATTTACTTGCATTTCTGAATGAGAGCCAAAAGTAGATAAAGCCCAAAAGGAGTCCTTTGTTACAGTAGGATTAAGCTGGATATAGGAAAGCACGTCTTCGGGGGTTTCACCAAAAATGACAGTTTCAGTATAAACCGATTTAGGTTTTTCAGTCAACCAAAGACAATCGCCCATTCCGTCGGAAGTGGCGACAATATTACGATACTTATGATTCCTTACTTGATAACAAATTAATTCACCCTCATTTGAAAAAGCTGGGTATAGAACATTTTCGTACCCATTTTTTATATATGTATTAATATATGGCTTTATTCTACTATCAGCTAAAAGCTCTTTTGAAATACCCCTATCATTTAAGTATTTACAAGTACCATCATCTCCAATATTTTTTGTTGTATGATAGCTTTGTAAAAGTTTAGCGTTATCAATTTCAACTGGTGCTGGTATTTTTTCAATATCTCGATTAGCAATTGATTTTACTCTTTCATCTGTTGGAATATTAGAATAAGAACGTAATTGATACATGGCATCTTTATATGAGCCAAACATTAGTATAGCCACATCTATTACATTTCCAACTGACGAATTTCCTTTTCCGTTTTTATGGTGAAGGATGTTTTTCGTACATTTGAGAAGGTTATAATTAGAATTAGGATTATCTTTTGTTCCCTTAAATACAAAAAAGTTGGTTGAACCATTTGTTTCAGATTCTACCTTAAAAGTTCTATACTGTCTTGATGTAGTTTGGCTGTCTTCCTTATAGCCATGATACTGTAAGAAGTCAACTATATCAAGGTTTTGGGTGTACCAATTATATTCGTTTTCGATTTCCATGATTACCGATACTTATCTTATAATTTAGGACCTTTAGTTTTTTGTTTCGGTGGCTCAGGTGCTGGCACTGGCTCAACCTTGACCACTGGCGTTTCTGTCTTTTCTGTCACCTTCGTTCCCTTTTTTTTATCATTATCATTTGTTGTCTCAGTTGTTTTTACGTTTGGGGGAACTGGTGCTACAACTTCATTAGACTTTTGACTAACATTGATTTGTTTTTCATCAACAACCTTAGTAGAAATCATTTTAAGGTCTTTTGCTTCCAAACTAATGTGTTGTTTATTTTCAAGCTGTTCAGTAGCTCTTTGATGGGCTTGTGTAGCTTCATAGAAAGCCTTACGCATAATTGTAGCTTCCGAAGGATTTTTTACATCAAGAATATACTTAATGTTTGGATTAAATTTATCTACTAAGTCGTTCCCTTGAATCGTGATTTTTACACCTTTTTGAATGGCTTCTTCAATTGTTAGACCTTGTATCTTCATTCCTTTCCCAATATCTGTTTTCTCGATATGTTGATACAATTCTTTTACAGGAATTCCTTGTGCTGCATTTTTAAGCATGAAGGCTCTTTGCTCTTTTACGCCATTCTTTCCTTCATATTCAAAAACGATTGCTTGGCGATAATTGGCAGTAACAGAATCATCATTAGCATTATCCTCTCGAACAGTTCTATTGAAATTTAAAGCTTTGTCAACAGATACTGGACGGCTTACGAATTGAAAATTAATTGCGTCATAAAATGCAACATTAGGCTTTCCATCAGCATCATACTCTATTTTTTCTCCTTTAATAAAACGGTTTATCGTTTCTTCGTTAACAATACCTGCTTTTTGAATATCTGCTTTAACAGCATCCAATGAGCGAAGTTTTGCAACATTTAAGTCAGGGTCAATACTAATTAGGTAGTCTTTTTCGACTCCTTTAATATTAATTCTAACTGGCTCTCTCAAAAATTTATTTTGAGTTAGTTCATTCTGTTGCTCTGTACTGAGTTGGGCAGCTACTTCGGGAGCGATATAGGTAATGGGCTTTACTTGGAAAGCATTCAATTCTGCGGTTAACTCTCCTTCTTCTCCAATTCCTTTTTTTCTTAATTGTAGTTTCATAGGAGCAGTGTACTCTTTTCCGTTTTGGTCTTGGGTTGTACACTTTACAAATCCAGTTCTCTGCCCTTTATACAATAAGGATAGATTTCGGTTATCTAAGGTCGCATTGAATAACTTTTTAGTATTTTGAGCAAGTTTTCGTACCTTATTATGCTCTTCGGGCTTACCGACAATACCTGCCATTTGTAAGAGTGCTTTAAGTGTTTCAGAAGCTGAATCTGAAATCGCTCGTAACTCATCATTAATTGCTGACATAATATTTTTGTTTTAAAGATTAATATTTAAAAATTTATGGGTTAGAATTTTACTAATACTTACGCATATTCAAAATTATCCTCGATTACAAAATCTTCCTTAATTACTGGCTCTTCATCATCATCTTTGGATATTTCTTTTCCTTCGGTAGCTTTTAGCATTTGTTGAGTAGCTAAAGCATCTTCATCAATATCGGGTTCTTCTTCTTCATTAAAGTTGTTTCGTGCTTCATGTATTGGCTCTAAATTAGAAGTATGGTTTTTTGTAGCTTCCTCTATTATAGCTTCTATGTTGGAGTCTATATTAGGTTCAGGTTCTTGTATGCCTTCAAACGTGTCTGTGTTCTCAAGGGATTGTTCAACAGTTTCTGCTGTATTTGCACCCTGCAATAATAAAGTTTGTTTATATTGCCCCGACTTTAATAGGGCGAAGAATGATTGATTACTTTCTTCTGCATTTTTAACAAAAAGAGATTGAAGTTTTTGGTAATCGAATTTTTCTTCTCCGATGCCTTCATCGAAAACAAATGTTTCAAAAGAAGTTATTTGTTGATTATAAGAGAATAGTAAGATTTCATCATGAGCGGCTACTATTACTCCATTGGCATTAAGTTGATTAATGAATTGTTCAAAAGAAGTGGGCTTGTTACTAAGTATCGGTTGTAAAATAGAAACCAATTCCTCTTGTACTTGTTTTTTTAGTTTTTTCTTTTCTTCCTCTTTCTCTAAGTCATGGAAAAATATCTCAGAAATCAATTCTTCGGTATTTGGATGGGCTTCAAAAATTTCAGTAATAATGAAGTTTAATTTATGGTTATTAAGAGGAGTATTTTTTATAATTTTTACTACAACAATTTCGAGTTGTTCTTCATGTGCATAGCTTTGAACTAATTGTTCAAAGACTTCAAAATCATAAGAAATAAAGGGAACTGGTTTATGTTCCGACTTTTGCGGTAAAAAAGACTTAACCCCTTCGGCGGTTTCTTCTGATAAGTAAAAAATACAATTTTCTTTATGCAGTTCCCTTTTTAGGGAAATATCCTCTAATAATTTCTTACGACTGGCTGTGAGAAATGGATAGTTATTAAAGATAAGTTTATCAAGTGATTCCGTTGGAATTTCATCCAATTTTAACAAGTCATTGAGGTCTCGATAACTCAAAAAATTTTCATCCAAAAACTTTTGTAATGTATCAGTGCTGCGAAAATCTAAATATTTTACCATTGCTTTTAATATTAAAAATGAGTAATTTTTTCTTATTTTCTACAAAAATAAGAAATTTTTTTATATTTGCACTAAAACAAGTCATAAAATAATGAAAAAATTTGTAATATTTCTATCATTCTTCTCTTTATCTTTTATAAAAAGTACGTCTTTTGAAGATGATACTGTATTTTACTCCCTCTTTAAAAAGAGTAATTATAGCTTTACTAAGATGTATGATATTTTAAGGGATAGCGAAACAATATCATATATTACCTACATAAAAACCAACATACCATCAGTTCTGCCATGCAAAAAAGCACGTATAACTTCTTATTATGGATATAGGCTGCACCCAATTCAAGGTGGAGTAAAATATCACTGTGGTATTGATTTAGTTTCAAATGAAAGTGATGATATATTTTCTGTTATTGAGGGAACAATAACCTATAAAGGTTACAAAGGGGGGTATGGGAATTGTATAAAAATTAAAAATGAGTGGGGGTTTGAAGTATTATATGGACATTTGGATAGTTTTAGAGAAGAAATGGAAGTTGGCGATTATATCTATCAAAATGAATTTATTGGTATTATGGGTTCTACTGGCTCTGTTACCGAAAAGCATTTACACTATGAAATAAAATATAAAGAAGTAAGGATAAACCCTAAAGATAATTTGGAGTTTATACAACATTTATATAAACTCCAAAATGAAAAGAAGTAAGTTACATCTTTGAAGAAAGTCTATGAGCATTTTCGATAATTTCTAATGCTTTTGTAAAAATCATATCTTCGGGTTCTGTATCTAAATCTTCTACTATTAAATAGTCTTCCGTTTTATGTATTGTATCTATAACTTTTGCACCTACTAAAAATTCAGAGACATCTGGCACTGGATTCTTCGGTTCATCCGTTGACTTAAAACTCGGCTCGTACTTTACTGTTATTTTATATGATAGTTTTTTATAGTTCGCCCCATCTTTTGGCGTAAACGGTACTTGTATTACATTGTTTACATAACTTAATGGGTCAAAAAAGAAAGTAAGGTGAATACCTAAACTCCTATACATTAAAATTAAAGCATTGTAATTAGTGAGTAACCCATTGCCTCGTTCAAGATTAGCAACATCATTGTAAGTTACATTTAGAAATTGAGCAACATCTTTTTGGGAAAAATTATCTAAAATCTTGTGTTTAGAATAGATATTTTTCATTAAAGCTCTTGATAGCCTGAATTTAAGACCAATTAATTGTCTTTCAGTATAATTTTCTACAATTTCCACACTTTCTATCATAAATAATTCTTCATAATATGATTATTTAACCTAAAATATTATTTCTAAGTAGTAAAAGTAAGAAAAATTTCTTTAAATTACATACTCTTGGTTTTTCTCCAAACCTGCTTCAATGTCTTTTGCAAAAGAAAGCATTACTGAATCACCATTCATAAGTCTATTTAATTCAAGGTTAATAATTACTGACATATCTTTTTTAATTTTTTTATAATTAGCATCAAGAAGTTTTTTTGCTTCTTCTTTTGTCAAGTCTGCAAATTCAGGGAATAAATCTTGTGGCAAAACTTTTTCATCGGGTGAACCTCCTGAACCATCAAAATATTTTGGTGATGTTGGAAAATCGGGGTGTCCTGCATTTATATGACCATGAACACGTGTATATTCAAGTCGAGCATCGAAATCATCTGATATAGTTCCTACCATTTCACCTTGCTTTAAATTGGCAATAGTATCAACCGTTACACCTGCTTGCAAATTAACTCTTTCGGATACTGAGGTGTCAGAACTATGGGTAAATTCAGTTTTCTTTTGATTGATATTACCGATAGTTTCAGATATGAGTTTTGCAAAATCCCCCCTTGTTTGTCCTGCTAAGATAGTACCAGGGGATTCTATTAGTTTTGTTCCTTGATTCTGTCCGTAATTATCAATTAATTGGTGTTTTGTTTGCAAACCTAAAAATGTAGCAATCTTATTACTCCTACCTGTATTTATTAAATTATCAATACCAATCAGTGAAATTGTAGGAAACTCGTCAATCATGACCATACAGGGTTTACGTTTTGGCCGATTGATAAGCTTTAAAATTCTTCCGTTGAATAGTGATAAGACAGCTCCGTATATTTTCTCTCTTTCGGGATTATTGCCAATACATAATATTTTTGGTTCACTTTGCAAATTGATTTTTAAACTTGCATCATTGCCTGTTAGAACCCAGTACGTTTTTTCACTTTCTAATCTTCTAAGAGGTATCGTGGCTGATTTAATTTGTCCTTCTATCATTTCCATAGCATTGTTTTTAAATGCACTTGCAAAGTCATTAACAGTATTTCTAACCGTAGGATTAGACATCATGAGTGGAAACATTAATTCATAAGGCAATGAACAAAACTCTATCAAATGTGGCACTGAACAGAAATCAAAAAGATATGTTTCATGCTCGGTAACTTCTCTATTTTCCTTTTTTGCTTTTTCTTTAATCTGCTCTTGGTAGTAGTCGGTTGTTGCTTTTAGATAGAAAATAACAGCCCCAAGTAAGTTTGTTGCTGATAACTTAAAAAACTCAGAACTACCGCCTGACTGTGATGATGTATTATTTAGACCTGCATAAATAAGATTGCCTGCTTCATTTGCATCTATCATATCTTCAAGAAAAGTATGATGTATTGGATTTATTCTGTGGCTTTTTAGAGGGTCATCAAAATTTATTGCATAGAATTTAGGTAGCTCTGAAGTATCTAAATTATTTTCTTCTAAATAAATTTTATAATCTACAAGTGCATTCAAAGCTTCTAATGTTAAATCGGGATATTTATAGTCATATACATACCCTGTAAATCCTTTTTTAATTAGTTGATGTATTGCTGGTATGAGTGTTCCAAAAGATTTACCCGAACCAGGGGTTCCAACTACCATCACTGCCCTGAATGGATTTACTATGTTAATCCACCCATCTCTCCATTTTTTATCATAAAAAAAACGATAAGGAATGTTTACACTATAATCTGTTTCAACCTTTCTTTCCATTTGAGGAAAGGTTTCATTTTCCTTATTAAAAATATCATTGTCATTGGTATCAATTAATCTTCTTATCTGCATTGAACCCATAAGATAAAAAATAAGTCCACCAGTAACAAAAGCTATATAAATAGGTACTGTGTAGTAGTTTGTTGGAGAGTTGAAAAATGGTAATGATGGGAAGTATATTAAAACAATTCCAATTAAAAGGTTATTGATAACTGTTTTTTTCTTTAAGGTGTCATTCTTTTTGCCATAAGTACCATAACCCGCAAGTGCTATAAGTAAAACTCCAATTGTTTTTAGAGTTAGAGTGTTACCAAAAGCATTAGGGCTTTTGGTAAGCATTCTTTCAGCAAAGAACTTGTAAAGTTCATAATTTAACCCTACATCAAAAAAAAACTTCCAAAAGTAAATTAGGACGTGTATTACAATCAAGAACACACCTGAGCTACGTGCAAGTGCTACATACTTTTTTAATGCTTCGTTGTCTTCTAACATAATCTGTTCTTTTAAAAGTAAATAAAATAAAGAAAAATTTAGTAAATTCGTAAAAATAAAAAATTATTTCTTATTTTTGGCAATGTTTCATTAAAACATTTCATTTATGAGAAAATTTTTTTTATTCCATGTGTTTTTTTTCTGTGCGTTTAATCTTTTATATGCTCAGAAAACGCCTCGAATATACCTTGAAGGGTTTGGTGGGGGCAGTTCGACTGGTACTGTCAAAGTACGAGTCTATAATTCATCTTATGATAGTACGTTTGTTTTTGATGCAGCAAACGAAACATCCAATCGAGCATATCTAAGTCCACCCGCAGGTATGTATAATATCTCGATTGAAAATTCATCCAATGGTCGTGTGTTTCACAATATCTGCCAAATGGGAAATGTATGTAATCCCGATTATATGAGGCAAAATATGTGTGGTTATGCTGCCGATAATACTGGGGTTTATGACTCTCAAATCGGAACATCAACTGGTGCAACAAAAGTTGTATATCAAAATTTGAATGTTGTCTCAAAACTTAATTATCAGAATAAGTGTGTTACACGATTTAGTGATTTAGGGGGAGATTATGAATTAGGGGCTATATACATAACTCTAATAATTGACGAGCGAAATCAATGTAGAACAATGAATTATGTTCGTCCTGTTGTTACAACAAACGCCCAAATGGTCAATGATTCTACATATCAAATTGCTGCAAATTCTACTTTAAAATTAGGTGCAAGTTGTTCATCTGTTATTACTGGCTACAAAGCTGAGTGGGGAACAACTGGTTTGGATTCACTGAAGGAAGTAATCACATCAAATAAAGTTTATCAAGTAAGATGTAAGGACAATAGCACTTGTACCACTCAATACCGTAAAATATATGTAAATACTTTTACTGGTTGTTCGCTATCTAATGTTAATTCTTCAATAACTGGGATTGCTATTAATAATGACTATGAGGGTAATGTTTTTATTGAAATATTTGCACCTATACCCACTGGTACAGTTAATGGCTCTATAAGTTATACAAATTTGGGGCTTAGTAGTGTTTCAGGGTCTGCTACATTTTCTCAATCTAATTATGATTTAACTACAAAAGCATACCATATCAATACTGGCATTTTTTGTTCAGGAAGTTTTTCTAATCCAGAAATAAGAAATGGAAAAATTAGTGCGAAAATAAATTCTGAACAAAATTATAATGTCAATTATAGCTACACTTCTTATGGCTATTTTGATAATGCTGGTCGCCGACCTCAAGGAATGAGTATAACTTATTCTCCATGCTTTGATGGAAAGACAACTGTATTTGCTAATACCGAACCCAAAGGCGATGAGCATTATATTACATCAAAAGTAATGGCTCAAAAATTCAGACAAATATACCCAACTGTTGGAAGCGATATTTTGCCTTTTGTTGCTATTAATCATTATTGGTTTCCTACTGAAGCACGAGAATATTGCTGTGATAGAACATCGGGTGCTATTGCAAGTATTGGTCAGTTGACTGTTGGACAACAATACACCTATCGTGTAATTGGACTTAAAGGTGAGTCTCAAGGGGATTATATTGATGTTAGCTTTACTCCAAGTTGTCCAAATCCTCAAATATCTGCAACAAAATCTTTAGTATGCTATGGTGAAAGTTCAACTTTAACAGTAAATGGCTGTACTGGAAATATTTGTTGGGAAACTGGTCAAACAACTCAAAGCATTGTCGTTAAGCCAACTATGACATCTACATATAAAGTTGCTTGTACTACTACTGAAGGAGATTTTAGTTCAGCTACATTTATTGTCAAAGTCCTTAATAATAATGCTGTTGTAAGTATAATATCTAATAAACCTGATAATACTATTCTTCCAAATGAAAATATAGTACTTACTGCTTCGGGTTGTACTGATGGTCAAATAATTTGGGTAAATGGTTTTACTGGTTCTACTCAAATTGTGAATCCAAGTCGCACAACGGAATATTTTGCTTATTGTGATATTGGGGGATGCCGTTCAAGTATTTCTACCATAAAAGTTAATGTTATACCTCCTACCCCATCGGTTATTAGTAATAATGCAGAATTCTGTGAGACTGCTTCTAATAACGTAATATTATCTGCTTCAGGTTGCAATGGAACATACTTTTGGAGTAATGGAGCAACTACTGACATTATACAAGTACCTGCACAAACTGCAACATATTGGGTTGTCTGCCGTATCGGTGGTATTGATTCTGAAAAGAAATATATAAAACTTAAATATTAACAAATTATCCAATCATTAAATCAAATCAAAAAAATGAAAAAATTATTAACTATCTGCTTTTTCGTCTTTGCGTTAGCATTAGGAACACATGCTCAAACCAATGACACCTTATTTGTTACCATCAATAAGTTACCTGTTGCTCCGACATTAGTGGCTACACCCACAACAATTTATGCAGGGCAAACAGCAACCCTCTCAGCAACTGGTTGTACTGGCTCCGTAATTTGGAACACAACCCCTGCACAAACTGCAACATCAATTACAGTTAGTCCTACTACAAATACTACTTACACTGCTTTTTGTCGTTCACCAAAGAACTGCGATGGCCCTACATCTCAAGTGAATGTAACAGTGAATGCCTTACCAACTCCAACTGCAAGTCCTGCTGAAATATGTGAGGGAGCTTCATCAACATTAACTGCAACTGGTTGTACTGGCGGTACATATAATTGGTCAAATGGTTCAACTGGAGCATCAATTACTGTTAGTCCTACTATTACCACTACATATAGTGTTACGTGTACTCAAACAGGCATTGGCACTTCATTTCCATCAAACGTTACTGTAACTGTTAATCCAAAACCTGTTGCCCCTACCCTTTCGGCTTCTCCTGCAACAATAATTAACGGTAGTTCTTCTACACTTTCAGCAACTGGTTGTACTGGTACTGTTACATGGAACACAACCCCTGCTCAAACTGGAGCATCAATTACTGTTTCTCCTAATATCACTAAAATATATTCAGCTACTTGTACGTCTGCCAAAGGATGTGTTAGTCCATCTGCATCGGTTACCGTTACAGTAAAAGCTCCAGTTCCTACTGTTGTTGCATCTGCACCTGAAGTATGTCAAGGCGTACAAGTAACACTTACCGCTTCGGGTTGCACTGGAACTTATGAGTGGAATAACTTAGCCACAACTCCATCAATTACAGTAGATACTCAGGCTGGTAGTGTATGGTATGTTGTGTGCAAGGATTCTGCTGGTACATCTGAAAGAAAATATATCAAATTGAATTTGAAATAATTCAAACTAATCTCTTTTAAAATGAAGATTTTACTTAAAATAACACTTATTTTACTTGCCTCATTAAATGTAATGGGGCAAGTAAGTAAAGATACTATTACTGTTGATATTAATCCAACACCTCCAAAAGTAAGTATAAAGGCAGTTCCAAATGTCATTTATACTGGGGACAGTACAATAGTATCCGCTTCAGGCTGCAATGGAACAATATTTTGGAATGTTAAACTCCAAAATGGAAATAATTTTTGGGAAAATAATACAAAAAAAGATTACCCAATTAAAACAACATGGTATAAAGCATATTGTCAAAGCGTGGCTGGCTGTAATGGACCCGCTGATAGTGTACAGGTAGTTGTTAAGGCGAATATTCCAAAAGTAATTGCAAGCCCTGCCGAAATCTGTCAAGGTAAATCTACTTCTTTAACTGCTTCAGGGTGCGTTAATGGTATTTATAAATGGAGTACAGGAGAAACGTCCAATCCTATTGTAGTATCACCGTCCCAATCAACATCATACGAAGTTGTATGTGAGAACGTATCGGGAGTTTCAGAATCTGCTAAAGTAAAAGTAACAGTTTATCCAACTCCTGCAAAAATTATAATATCAGCAAATCATACTGTTATTTATACTGGGGATAGTACCGTCATAACAACAAAAGGTTGTAATGGGACAGTATATTGGACTGGAGTAGATTTGACAACAACAAATACTTTTGGTATCCCAAGGTATCCTCCTATAATTTCTGATAGACCAACTAAAACGAAATGGTATAAAGCCTATTGTGTAAGTCCCCAATTCTGTGAAGGACCGGCTGATAGTGTACAAGTAGTTGTTAAAGCGAATATTCCAAAAGTAATTGCAAGCCCTGCTGAAATTTGTCAAGGTGAAAAAACTACTTTGACTGCATCGGGTTGTGTTAATGGTACTTACAAGTGGAGTACAGGTGTTAGTGGAAACTCTATTATAGTTACCCCATCACAAACAACAAGTTATGAAGTAGTATGTGATAACATTTCGGGGGTTTCAGAACCTGCAATAGTAAAGGTAACGGTTAAAAATAGACCACCTGCTCCAACCCTTTCGGCTTCAAAAACAAATATAAATACTGGTGAAACAGTTAATTTATCTGCTATTGGCTGTAATGGCACTATTGTATGGAGTACTGGACAAAATGGTACATCCATTTCAGTAACACCTACTCAAACAACTACTTATAAAGCTCATTGTAATGAGAATGGGTGTGATGGGGCAGAATCGTCTATTACCATTGGGGTATTTTCTCCTATACCTACTATTGATGGTAGCCATAAGGAAATATGTGCTGGTAATGAGGTTACATTAACCGCATTTGGTTGTAATGGTTCTATTAACTGGAGTACAGGTGCAAATAATACTGTAACAATAAAAGTAAACCCTACTCAAACTACAACTTATGAAGCTGTATGTAATACTACGGCTGGTAGTTCTGCTCCTGCCAAATTTACAGTAACTGTGTACGGTTATCCTTCTGCTCCAACTGTAAACGGAGCAACCATTGTAGTTGGTAATTATGCAACATTAAATGCAAGTGGTTGTAATGGTACTTATCAATGGAGTACAGGTGCAAATACTCAATCTATTAGTGTTAATCCGACCAATTATACAGAGTACAAAGTTAGATGTATTCAAAATGGCTGCCCAAGTCCAGATGCAACGGCTGCTGTTAATGTTATTTCTCCTAACTCAGAAGTTTGGGCAAATCCTGACAAAATTTGTAAAGGAGAAAGCACAAAATTGTTCGCTAAAGGTTGCAATGGTACTTATAAATGGAGTACTGGGGAAACAGGCGAAAGTATTACTGTTAAGCCTACACAAACAACTCAATATAATGTAATATGCTCAACAAATGCTGGCGATGGCTCTCCTGCTTATGTTACTGTAACAGTTTTTGACTTACCAAATAAGCCTGTCATATTTGGTGATACATTGATAACAAGCGGAAAAACTGCAACATTAAAGGCGGTCTGCTCATCAAGTTCAGTTAAATGGCAAACTGGAGCAACTACTGAAACAATTACAGTTAAGCCTTCAGTAACTACGTGGTATAAAGCATTCTGTACTTCTCCAAATGGCTGTGTTGGTGCAATTGATAGTATCAGGATAAAAGTTTCTACCCCGCCAATTGAGATAATTCCAGAAGACTACCCTGTTAAACTTGTAAACAAAAGAAAAACCATAGAAATCTGTGAGGGAGAAAAACCAAAATTAAACTTAATAGGGTGCGAATCAGCATCAAAAGTTATTTGGAATACAGGGCAGACAACAAGGTCAATTTTTGTTAGTCCAATTAAAAATACGTCTTATTGGGCTTCATGTACAGATTTGGTCGGAACTAAGTATGATTCTCTCGATGTCGTTGTTTTTCCAAAACCTAAAATATCTTTGAGTGGTGCAGATAGTGTTAAAACTATTATTGGAAAGCCTACAACTTTGAAAGTTTTGGGATGTAATGGTAAGGTAACTTGGATTGCTGATAACAATGTTAATGTACAAGTAAGTACAGATACATTACAAGTTATACCGACAACACCTGTTAAAACCTACAAAGCTTTCTGCACAAACCTAAATGGATGTAACTCTGATACGCTAAAGTTTATAGTTGTTGCGATACCACCTAAACCTCACATTGATGTAGCTTCTGGTGGTAGTCCTTCAGAAAGTAGAATAGCTGTTTGTGAAAACTCCAATGTTACAATAAAAGCAACAGGATGCCCTTCAAATACTTCATATTTTTGGAATATCACTACTATAGATGGCAAGATAGAAAAGTTTAAGGGAGATACTTATAATGGTGTTTTTCATGAAAAAAACACATATACTGTTTACTGTGCATTTAACGATAACCCAAGTATAAAGGGGGATACGGCTAAACTTTTTTTAGCTCCATCAGCAATAACATTAGAAAATGTAATTGTTTATCCTAATCCTACATACGATGTTATAAAAATAACTTCTGATGGTTGTCTTAATGGTGTAAAACTAAAGTTATGGGATATTCAAGGTCGATTACTGTATAATGGCTTCGGTATTGAAGAAAAAAACATACTCCATCTTGATTTGGGGGATTTACCTTCTGCTGAATATGTATTACAAATAATGCAGGATGAACCTCGAAAAGTGATAAACAAACTTATTCTAAAGGCAAATAAAAAATGAAAAAACATACAATTATCATGTTTGTTTTGTGTATTGGCTCTTTAATGGCCAATGCACAAATACAGAGAACAGTTAATCAAAATCGGATTCCTGTTTCTTCGCTTCAAACACTTTTGCTAACTCCAAACCCTTCAAATGGTGCTATGGGAAATGCTGGTGTTGCTTCTGCTCCTGACATTACCAACTGGACAATCAATGTTGCAAAAAACACTTTTCATACTGAAAAAAATGCAATATCAATATCTTATATGCCCAATGAAACAAGGCTTATTAGAGGAATGGCAATGTATAATATCACTGGTTATTCAGCACTTAAAAATGAAAAGTTTGGTACTATTTCTTATAATATTTCAAATTACAATTTTGGTAGTGCTGAATTGAGGGACGACAATGCAAACTATATTGGAACTCAATCGTCAAATGAATTATCGCTCAAACTTGGATATTCAAAACGGTTAGGCAATTATACTTCAGGTGGTATAGCTATCGGGTATTATCGCTCAAATTTATTTGGAACTCAATCTTTGTTAGACAATTATTTTAGACCTGCCAATGGCTTAAACGCTGATGTTGGTTTTTATAGAAATGGTTATAATAAGGCAAAAGATGGCTATTTTAATTATGGGGTTTCTATCATCAATATTGGTGGAAAAGTAAACTATGGGGATGAAAAAATGTGGTCGTATGCACCGATGCAATTCAGACTTGGGTCAAGCTACAATTACTTCTTTGATTCTAAACATGAAGATAAAATATCTATCAATTTAGATTTGACAAAAGATTTAATTCCTACACCAAAAGGATATGTTGATAGAGCAAAAACACCTAATACATTAGGCATAATATTTTCTTCGTGGGGAGATGCTCCCAATGGGTTTAAAGAAGAAATGCAAGAGTTACGCTTTCATTTGGGGGCAGAGTATCTTCATAAAAACACTTTGGCTCTACGTGCTGGATACCAACATGAAAACAAGTATAAGGGAGATAGAAAACAATTAGGGTTAGGAATTGGACTGCATGAATTAGGCAGTGAAGATGTAAAATTTAATCTTGATGCTTCTTATTCATTTTCTGTTTTTAATAGCTCAGGTATTGCTCCTACATTTAGACTTTCTATTGGTGCTTATTTTGGTGGCAAAAAAGCCACTACAAGCGAAGATAATGAGTTGGATAATAAAGAATATAGGAAAGCAAGAAATAACGTCCCTAAACAACAGGAAAACCCCAATACACCAACAGACAGCCGACAAAAAAAGAAAAGACGGTTTTTAACAAAACATTTTTGAATATTTGAATAAATAAAAAAGAGGGTCAATCGCCCTCTTTTTTTATTACTCACTATCAAACAAGAAACTTACAATACACCATCAATCGCCCATTCTGTAATTGCTTTTTTTTGCACTTCACTCATTTTATCAATATCAAATTTATAATAATAGTATTTGGTATTTTTGTACTCCCCTTTTTCAATATCTTTTCTGACATTTGTCGTACTTCCTATACCAAACTCACCCTCTATCTCAAATAAATAGCCTTGCGTTTGAGAGGGTCTTAAAACAAAAAAATATTCTTCTTTACCCTTTACTTCTCCCCTGTAAATGGGTCTTAAATAAAAGTTATCATCACCATATAATAGTTTCTTAGCTGGTGGTTGATTGGTTGCGATTGTTCCTTTTCCCATTTATTTTACAATTCTAAGAGTGTTATACATATATTTCAAATCAATAGTCCATTTATATCTCCCTATTGAGTACCATTCAGCCCATGCTTGTTTTTTTTGGGCTTTGTAATTTATAAACCAATGAATATTATTTTTGAATTTCATAATTAATTTGGAGTCGATTTATTTATGCAAATATTCTACTATCCCAAAGAACAGTTAAGAGTTTTCTGTGTTTTGCCTGTACTTTCATTAAAATAGAAATAGCTTTTGAGTAGTATCTTCTATCTACATCTTCTACTCTGAAAGGGTCGGAAGCCTTTTTGTTGTATTCTGTAATTGCTTTTTCTAACTTTCTACAACATTTTTCAATAGCAGATAATTTATTTATTTGAGTAGCTGTTTCCATTGTCTTATTTTTCATGTGAAGTGTGAATAGTTATTAGGCCATTCACACTTCTATTTTGCTATTAACTGTACCAATTTTCACACTCAGGGCAAATCCCATAACCAACATCTTGCCCAAACTTTTCTTGCTCTTTATAATTGGATTTAAAGCTACTCCCACAACATCCACAAGTAAACCAACTTTTTGTCTCTATTTCTCTCTTAACAACAGTTTCATTTTCATACAGAAAAGGAATAGATGCACTCCCAAATGGATTGTCAAAACACTTTCTTATACTATCTTCCCATTCATGTTTTTTTATCCAACCAAGTGTTAAAGAATCGACCATAGTACCACTGGATAGATTTAATAAAGCTGCTTCTAATACGCCCTCGCATGTAGATTGGTCATTGGCTACACCAATAATTAAATCATTATCCTTACACCAGTATAGGCATGAGGTATAAAAAGATGATTGAATTTCTGATACTAATTCAGAAAGCGATTTGAATTGCTTGAAATTTTGAATTCTTCCTTCGTAAAACATTGTAATTTGTGTTCAGAATGCTGTCCCCCTGTCTTGTTTGATAATATAAAAATACACAAAGTTGTGTAACAAATCAAACAAAGAGAGGTTCTAAGAGGTATTTTAAAAATGAGTTTTTCTTTTTTTCCCTCTGTAAAAACTATACTATTTTGTGCCTAAATTTATCCTGGTATAAAATAAAAAAAGTCATACCTACTTTTACTGTAAATATGACTTTTAAAATAGTAAAATGAGCGTAGGAAGCTGTGGAAAAGAAATGTTTATTGTGTAGTGAGTATGCGAACTGCACAATAATTATTTCGTGCGGTTGTCAATACTGTTATGATAATAATTGTATTGACAACTTGGGGTGTGTTTAGCCATTAATTTTTATTTCATTAATTACCACTTTTTCTTCTGTTGTCGTCTTTGCATAGCATCTGACAGTTATTTGCAGTTGTCTTTCCACCTAAATGCCAAGGTGTAATATGGTCGCCTTCCATCTGTTCTATTTCAAAATGTTCAGTACAAACAGGACAGATTCCCTTTTGTCTTTCGTATGCTTCTCGTTTTTGATTGTCTGTAAATGCTCTGATATTTAGAAACTTCTCTTTACGTGTCAAGACATACTCGTAGATGCCCTTTTTGTTCGTTACATCTTCATCTTGCATTAGCTTACTAATTTCTTCTTCTATCTTTTTATGGTCAAATTTTTGTTCTTTAAACTGGTTGAATAAAAAACCCCATTCTATACCTTTCATTTCTTTGCGGTATTTTGGAAATATGGCTTTGACCCAACTTATTACACTCTGAAAATATAACCATAATTCATTTGCATTTGGCTCATTTTGATGATTAGCCATGTGAACCTCAATATTACCTTTAGAAATCCAGTCAATCACTGTTTCTAAATAGTCTTGTCTGATTGGCGAACCACTCAAATAATCACTACCGATATTATATGCTGCACAACCATTTTTACTAAAGTACCTTTTTGCATCTGATACCCAAGAACCTGAATAAACAGCATTTCTTAATTCTTGGTCGGTTAACTTTTCTCCTGCAATATTAATTGTTTTAAACCACTGTAACTTTTCGCTCTCTGTTCCACTGCATAAATAAACCATAAGCTTATATTCAAGAATAGCTTCTTTTTCATCTTCCTTTAGATTATGAAAGTATCGAAACATATACGAAAAATCACCTTCAACAAATTGGCATATTGAAATAGTCCTTTGTTGACCATCAATAACTTCAAAATTACCATCGTCACGAACTGCCCAATATATTACGTTCAAAGGAAAACTTTTTGTAATTGTGTCTATTACGGCTTCACGTTGTTTGTCTTTATAGATAAATTCTCGTTGATAGGGTGGTCTAATATCTAATTTACCCCCATACCCAACAACTCCATTTTCTTCATTGTCTTGGTAGCCATTCGTAAGTTCACGTACTGAAATTTCTTTTAGTTCTATTTTCATTTTTTCACCTTCTTGTTTCTGATTATTATTCGAGAATAAGGAACAGTTACAACTCCATCAATCATCATATACAAATCACCATCAACTGCTCCACGTTTCTGAACCTCCTTTCTATATTTTTTATGTTCAGGTTTATATGGTTTTATTCCCATTTCAAGACCTAAATTTGCAATTCCAACACCAATAATCTCGAATTGTTCGGGATTATATTTATCCATAAAAGTTATAGGAACTCCCATAAAACCTTCATAGTCCATTGGAATATCTTTGGTTACATCAATATTAATTGCATCAAAATTTTCAAACTTAGGGTATTCTTCAGGGGTGTATTTTTTATAGAGAATTAAATCTTCGTGTCGTTTATTAATTTCAAGGTTGGTAAACCAATGAACACCAGAAACTCTAATCATTCCTTCTTTACGGTCTGTTGCTGTTGCGTAATCCTCATAATGTTCATTTATAAAATGCCCTGCCCCACCTTTAAAACCGTACCCCAACCAAAGTTTATTATCTCTGATTAAAGGAAATATCTCTTTGTATTTTATTGCGTTTTGATGTCCTACAATTACAAACTTTTTGTCATACTCGATAAGTTGGGAAACATATTCACGAAAAAGTGAAAATGGGGGATTGGTAACTACGATGTCGGCCTGCTTCAAAAGCTCAATACATTCTTTGCTTCTAAAATCTCCATCCCCCTTTAGTTTTTTTATTCCAATTTCGTTTGGGTCTGGAACATTATTCCCATTTTTATCACCCGTATATTCCAAATAGATTGCTTGTTCTGAGTCATTTTGACTAAACAAGTCCATATTTTGATTTTTGTAGCAGGTAGCAATGAGTTTTTTAAGTCCGAGCTTTTCAAAGTTGTAGGAGAAATAGTGGAAAAAGTTACTAACTCTTGGGTCGTCACAATTACAATAAACAACTTTTCCCTTAAAATGCTTTTTGTAATATTTTAACTCTCTTTCAATGTCAGATAACTGTGTGTAAAATTCGTCTTTCTTATTTGTCTTTGCTTCTTGTAAGTTTTTATTTTTTGCTTTTTCTTCCATTTGTCCACATTATTTCTTATTAATATCAAAGGTAATATTTCAAGTGATTTAGTATTCTTTTATAATCTATATTTTTTTGCTCTTCTTTTCTTCTTTAATTCTTCTTCATCTTCTTCTTTGCCATCTAACTTCTTAACGCTACCACTTGCCTTTTGTCCCGCCATCTGCCCAATTCCTTCAATATTTTCCACTGCGGAGTTACCACCCAAAGATTGCGTTTCTGTTACTGTTTTATTAGCTTCATAGACATCATTTAAGTTTTCTGAATATTTAAACAATTCTTGAACATTCCATTCATATCCCACATTATCTTTAACAGTATTAGTCTTTTCATTAATTTCAAACTTACTGATATTTGATAAATTATCTTTATACTCTTGATAATTTTGAGAATTTGATGCAATATGTTGCAATTCAACAGAAACCCCTGCTATATGTAACCTTGTTTTATAATCAATATTTTTAAGTAGTTTACCAATATATTCAGCTTTAAATCCAACATTTTTTTCTGTGAATATTCTTCCGTTATATTCAAACGATAATACTTGTTGGTTGTCTTGATTTTGGGAGAGCTTCAGAAGAATGTTGTTCTCTGACATCTTTTTTTGTAAAGTTGAAAATGAAACTTTTCCTAATTTACTATCCCAGACTGGATTTTGCTTCAAATAATAATTCAACATATTTTTTATAAACTCGGAATCACTGTCTTTCTGAGCTATCTTGTCTTTCTTAATAACATAATCAGGCTGCTTTTTTGTAGAATTGGTAGTTTCTGTATTATTTGCCTTTGACATAGATTTTGCCTCCTGTCTATTTAGTAGAAAAACAGCTTCTACGTCGCTCTGTTTATATTTCTTTTCGTTTATAAAAACGAACCCACTATCAATACTAATCTTTTTATTTTCGCTTTCACATAGTTTAGTTAAGTGATGTAAATTTCTTGCTTTTTTAAATAATTCATCACTATCTCTTAGTTTTCTAATCTCGTTACTCTGTGAATTTTCCCTAACTTTTGTAGATACTTTTTGTTTCAGATTCTCCCTGAAATTAGGGTCTTTCTTTTGTATGTTTTCTATGTATTTTTTTTGTTTTGGGGGTTGATGTAGGTTATATTTCATTGATAAGTCATATCCAATTAGACTGTTCTCAAAATAGTTATTACTGTCTAATGTTTTCCCATCATTATCTACTCTGTTGAAAATTATATGTAAGTGTTCATGGTCTGTATCATGATGTCTAATTGCAACAAATTGTGTATTGGACAAACCTCTTTCATTAATGTAATCTTGGGTAATTTCTTTTATAAGTTTCTCCGTTAACTTTTCAGAATCTTTTGTATTAAAACTGATTACATGATGTCCAACATTCTCTTTTAAAGGAGTCTCTTTTGTTTGAGCCTGTCTGATAAAGTCGGAAATCATTCTCTTTCTTCCTGCCAAATCTTCTGCATCTCTTGGCACTCGAATATTATCAGAATGAAGTACAATTTCAGCCTTTTTGTCTTCAGCTTTTCTATCTTCCAATTCTCCTTCATAAGCATAGTTTATGACCCCTGCGAAACCACTCCCACGTTTACTTTTAGCCATCATAATTGTACTATTTTAAGAATATATCTATTTGATTAAGTAAATCATCTATTCTAACAACTTGCTTTGAAACCTCCTTCATATTGAAATTTTTGACGAAGTAATTCAAGTTCTTAGCTATTTGATTCAAATTATTATTCAGTGTAGCAACATTTCTTATTATTTGTTTTTCTTCTTCAGAATATTTAGGAACAACCTTTCCTTTAACAACAAGAAGCCTTATTAATTCAGGCAATTTTATGTTCGCCTTCTTTGCCTGTTCGCAAAGTTTTTCATGCTCATACTTTGTAAAGCGAACGTTAGTTTTACAATCTTTTCTCTCAGAGTCATTCTTCTTTGGTCTTCCACCAACTGTTTTTTTTTGTTCTTCCATCTTTTTCAATTCGGGGGTTAAGGGGGAATCCCCCTTACAAGCCTGTTAGTTTTTGCTTGCAAAAACGGTGGCTTGCTCTCTGTACAAAATTAACGGAAAAGGATATGAAAATCAAGTATTTATGATATTTTATGCTTTCCAGTGATAAGTAACCAAAAAGTAACCAT
>OFDN01000662.1_pt1 | contig 26323 bp, 25 predicted proteins | sample 1520971 | NCBI WGS metagenome assembly OFDN01 (sample SAMEA94257418, study PRJEB24077) | hot springs metagenome | biome: Aquatic biome; feature: Geographical feature; material: Water | place: India | collected 2012-06-12 | depth 5 m | reverse complement strand
CACTATGTTGACATCGTAGGGGTCGCAAGTTCAATCCTTGCTACGCCCACCATCGGCTGACAGCATCGAGGCCCGCCCCCGTCGGCGGGCTTTTTTGTGTCTGCTCGCCCCTGCAAGCGCACCCGCGACCCATTCGCGCCGCCCATGCTTGCAAGCCCCCGCGCCTCTGCTAAAGCCGCCGCGGGATCTATGGGCCTCGGACGGGCCCGCACACTTCCTGTCGATCACACCTAGCCGCGCATCAGACGGGGCAAGAAGGATAGGGCAACACGCATGAACAAGATCAAAGTCGCCAACCCGGTCGTCGAGCTCGATGGCGACGAGATGACCCGCATCATCTGGCAGTGGATCCGCGAGAGGCTGATCCTGCCCTACCTCGACATCGATCTGAAGTATTACGACCTCTCGATCGAGAACCGCGATGCGACCGACGACCAGGTCACCGTCGATAGTGCCAACGCGATCAAGCAGTACGGCGTCGGCGTGAAGTGCGCGACGATCACCCCCGATGAACAGCGCGTCGAGGAGTTCGGCCTGAAGAAGATGTGGAAGAGCCCCAACGGCACGATCCGCAATATCCTCGGCGGCGTGGTGTTCCGTGAGCCGATCGTGATCGACAACGTGCCGCGCCTCGTGCCGGGCTGGACCGACCCGATCGTGGTCGGCCGCCACGCCTTCGGCGACCAGTACAAGGCGACCGACACCCTGATCCCGGGCCCCGGCAAGCTGCGCCTGGTGTGGGACGGCGAGAGCGGCGAGAAGATCGACCTAGACGTGTTCGACTTCCCCAGCGCCGGTGTCGCGATGGCGATGTACAACCTCGACGATTCGATCCGCGACTTCGCCCGCGCGAGCTTCAACTACGGCTTGAACCTCGGCTGGCCGGTGTACCTTTCCACCAAGAACACGATCATGAAGGCCTATGACGGGCGCTTCAAGGACCTGTTCCAGGAGGTGTTCGACACCGAGGGCTTCGCCGAGGAGTTCAAGGAAAAGGGCATGGTCTACGAACACCGCCTGATCGACGACATGGTCGCCTCGGCGCTCAAGTGGTCGGGCAAGTTCGTCTGGGCGTGCAAGAACTACGACGGCGACGTGCAGTCGGACACCGTCGCGCAGGGCTTCGGCTCGCTCGGCCTCATGACCTCCGTGCTGCTCTCGCCCGACGGCAAGACCGTCGAGGCCGAAGCCGCGCACGGCACCGTCACCCGCCACTACCGCCAGCACCAGCAGGGCAAGGCGACCTCGACCAACCCGATCGCCTCGATCTTCGCCTGGACCCGCGGGCTCATGTACCGCGGCAAGTTCGACGGTACGCCCGAGGTGGTGAAGTTCGCCGAGACGCTCGAGCGGGTCTGCGTCCAGACGGTCGAGAAGGGCTACATGACCAAGGACCTCGCGCTGCTGATCGGCCCGGGCCAGGCTTGGCAGACCACCGAGCAGTTCTTCGAGACGATCGTGCAGAACCTCGAAAAGGAAATGGCCAGCTGGGCCTGATTTCGAAACTGATGGGAGGGCGCGCCGGTCTGATCATCGGCGCGCCCATCCTGCTGCTGGCCTCACCCCTGGTGGCGCCGCAACTGCTGGCCTTTCCCCACTACGCCGAGGCAGGGGACAGTCAGGTGTGGTCGGAGACCCCGATCGATCAGGCCGCACTCGACCGGGTCATGGCGCGGGCCGAGATGCTGGTGTCCGCCAGCCCGATCGCCCGCGAGCGTGAACCGCGCCGCATCTTCCTGACCGACGGCAGCTGGCGATGGCTGTGGCTGGCGAACATCCATCGCGGGACTTTCGCACTGACGCGGTTCGCCGGGCAGAACCTCGTCGTCAACCGGGCCGATCTTGCGGCCGACCGCATCACCAGCAATCGCCCCGTCGGCGGCTCGCGCCAGCTTTCCTCCGTGCTCGCCCACGAGATCACCCATGGCGTGCTGCTGCATCACTTCGGCGCGATCGCGCTGTTCGGGCAGCCGCGCTGGAAGGTTGAAGGCTATTGCGACCACATCGCGCAGGAAAGCGCATTGACCGCCGATGAGGTCGCCCGGCTGGAAGCGCGCGGTAAAAGGCACCCGGCGCTGCTCTATTTCCGCGGCCGCAAGCGGGTTGAAGCCGCGCTGACTGCCAATGGCGGCTCTGTCGAGGCACTGTTTTCGCAGGATTGAACCCGCGCGCGACGCCAAGGGTGACAGCCCCGCCCCGCCCCGTTAAGCCTTCGGCATGGCTGGCGAACTGACCCTCTCCCCCGTCCTTTCGGACGCGCTGGTGATTCTCGGCGCCGCCGGCATCGTCATCCCGGTCTTCGCCCGCTTCCGCATCACCCCGATCATCGGCTTCATCCTGATCGGGGTGCTGGTCGGCCCCTATGGCCTCGGCTCGCTGGTGGAGCGCGTCCCGTGGCTCTACCACGTCACGATCAGCAACCCCGACGGCCTTGCGCCCTTCGCCGAGTTCGGCATCGTGCTGCTGCTGTTTGCGATCGGGCTCGAACTCTCGTTCAACCGCCTGTGGGCGATGCGCAAGCTGGTGTTCGGGCTCGGCGCGCTCGAGGTACTGGTCAGCGGCAGCGCGCTGGCGCTGTTCCTCGGGCTGACGGGAGCCATGAACGTCACCGCCGCGCTGGCGCTGGGCTTCGCGCTCGCCTTTTCCTCGACCGCGATCGTCCTGCCGATCTCGGGCACCCGCTCCCCGGTCGGGCGCGCGGCGCTTTCGATGCTCCTGTTCGAGGACATCATGATCGTGCCGATCATCTTCGTCCTCGGCGCGCTCGCCCCCAATGCCGCCGAGGCGGGCTGGGCGGGCATGGCCGAGACCCTGTGGCAGGGCGGCCTCGTGATCGCCGTGCTGCTGGTGGCGGGCCGCTATGTCCTGCCGCGCCTGTTCGCGCAGGCCGCGCGCACCAAGAGCCCCGAGCTGTTCCTCTCCGCCTCGCTGCTGGTCGTCATCGGCGCGAGCCTCGCCACCGCGCTGGTCGGCCTTTCGCCGATCGTCGGCGCGCTGATCGCCGGGCTGCTGATCGCCGAGACCGAGTACCACACCGAGGTCGAGCAGATCATGGAGCCCTTCAAGGGCCTCGCGCTCGGCGTGTTCCTGATCACCGTCGGCATGAGCATCAACCTCGTGGAGATCGCGGGCCAGATCGGCGCGCTTGCGCTGGCGGTGACGGGGGTGGTGGTGTTCAAGGCGCTGGTGACCGGGGTGCTGCTGCGCCTGATGGGCGCGCGGCGTTCGACCGCCGCGGAGACCGGCCTCCTCATGGCCTCGCCGTCCGAGACCACGCTGATCGTGCTGACTGCGGCAACCAGCGCCGCCGTGCTCGACACCGAGACCGCGCGCTTCTGGCAGACGGTCACCGCGATCGGCCTCACCATCACGCCGCTGCTCGCCAAGCTCGGCGCGGTGATCGCGCGCCGGGTCGACGGGACGGTGCACGTCCCCGACGAGGACGATACCGACAGCGCGCGCACCATCATCGTAGGCGGGGGCCGCGTCGGACGTCTGGTCGCCGACATGATGCGCACCCACGCCAAGCCCTATGTGATGATCGACAGCAACCCCGACCTGATCGACGCCGCCAAGCGCGACGGCTACCGCGCGACCTTCGGCGATGCCGCGCGCGGCGACACGCTCGCGCGGCTCGGGGTCGAGAGCGCGCCTGCGGTGGTGCTGACGATGGACGAGCCAGTGCTCGCTCAGCGCCTCGTCGCCAAACTGCGCCAGACCTATCCCGATCTGCTGATCGTCGCCCGTGCGCGCGATCCCGATCACGCGGCCGCCATGTACCGCGCCGGTGCGAGCCACGCCGTGCCCGAGACGCTGGAAGCCTCGCTGCAACTGTCCGAGGCGGTGCTGGTCGACATCGGCGTCGCGATGGGCCCGGTGATCGCCTCGATCCACGCCAAGCGCGACGAGTTCCGCGAACAGCTCGAACGCGACGGGGGGCTCAGCGAAAAGCCGAAACTGCGCACCAGCACGACGGGCGGGGAAACAATCGCGGGACTAAGGCGGTAGTTCGATGGGCAAGGAGATTGTCCGATGTCCAAACCCGCCAAGCCCGACAACCCCGCCGACCGCAAGCCCGAGACGCTGACCGACGAGAAGCACGGCACCATCAAGGACAAGCAGCTCGAAGGCAACCGCCGCCCCGATACCGACCTTGCGCGCGGCTCGGAACCGGCGACCCGCGGCAGTTCGCGCGAGAGGTAATCTCCTAGCCTTCGCCTTCCGCGGCGGGCGTGACGCTGCGCTCCAGCGTCTTGAACCGGGTGCCGTCGGCTTGCCGGACGGTGATCGTGACATTGCCGCCCTTGCTGATGTGGCGGTCCTCGACCGTCCCCGCCTTGCCCTTGTGGGTGCCGGCGATCACGACGCAATGGTCACCGTTCTTCATGGCCACTCTCCTCCCCGCGCGCCACCGCCAGACCGAAAGGCGCCTCGAGCGGCTTGATCCGCCATGCCTCTCCGGCGGTGACATCCTCACCGTCGTAGAGCAGGCGGACCTTCCACCCCTTCCCCGCCGGCGTGACGTGGTATTGAACGAGGCGATCCTCCGCGGTCAGCGTGCCGCTATCGTCGTAGGCCTCGAGCGTCTCGACATGCGAAAAGGTGAAGCCGTCCTCGGTACGGGCGACTTCGGCGGTGTAGGCGGTGTTGCACCAGCCTTCGCACAAGGTGAATTCGGCCATCGGCTTGCCGGTTTCGGAGGCGGTGAAGAAGCGCACCTCGAACCCGCCGAGGTCGCCGGTCTCGCCCGACATCTCGACATTGCCATAGAGGCCCTGGGGAAAGGGGCGCTCGCCGCTCCTCGCTTGCGTCGCCGCGCCGCCCGCCATCAGGGCCGCTGCGGAAAGCGCAAGGCCGAGGCGCGCGGGGCGCGTCACCCCGCGATCACCGCCCTGACCGCCGCCAGCGCTTCTGCCGCCTTGCTGCCGTCCGGCCCGCCGCCCTGGGCCATGTCGGGCCGCCCGCCGCCGCCTTTGCCGCCCAATGCCTCCACGCCTGCGCGCACCAGATCGACCGCGCTGAAGCGCGCCGTAAGGTCATCGGTGACAGCCGCAGCGATGCTCGCCTTGCCGTCATTGACCGCGATTACCGCCGCCACGCCGCTGCCCATGCGCTGCTTGGCCGCATCAAGCAGCGGGCGCAGCTCCTTAGGATCGAGCCCGTCAAGCACCTGCCCGCTGAAGGTGACGCCCGCGACGGTCTCGTCGGCTGAGGCCGCGCTGCCGCTTCCGCCCCCACCGAGCGCCAGCGCCTTCTTCGCCTCGGCCAACTCCTTCTCAAGCCGCTTGCGCTCGTCGAGCAGCGCGGCGAGCCTTGCGGGGACTTCCTCGGGGGTCGCACGGATCACGCTGGCGGCGCTCTTCAAGGCTTCCTCGCGCGCGACCAGCCACTGGCGCGCGCCCTCGCCGGTCATCGCCTCGATCCGGCGCACGCCCGAGGAGACCGCGCTTTCCGAGACGATCCGGAAGATGCCGATGTCGCCCGTGGCGCGCACATGGGTGCCGCCGCACAGTTCGACCGAGTAGTTGCGGCCTTCCTTGCCGGCGCGGCCCATCGCGAGCACGCGGACCTCGTCGCCGTACTTCTCGCCGAACAATGCGAGAGCGCCTGCGGCGACGGCATCGTCGGGGGTCATCAGGCGGGTGCTGACGGTCTCGTTGGCGCGGATTTCGGCGTTCACCTCGGCCTCGATCGCGGCGATGTCTTCGGGGGTGAGCGCGGTCGGATGCGAGAAGTCGAACCTGAGGCGATCCTCGGCGACGAGCGAGCCCTTCTGCGTCACGTGCCCGCCCAGGCGGCCGCGCAGCGCGGCGTGGACGAGGTGCGTTGCCGAATGGTTCGCGCGAATCCGGTCGCGCCGCTCGGCATCGACCTTCAATTCGACCGTGTCGCCGACGCTGACCGTGCCCTCCTCGATCCGCACCTGATGCGCGTGGAGGCGGCCCAGAGGCTTGGAGGTGTCGGTCACATGAGCGCGCAGGCCGCCGAGGCTGGCGATGGTGCCCGCGTCCCCCGTCTGGCCGCCGCTCTCGCCATAAAAGGGCGTCTGGTTGGTGAGAATCACCACCTCGTCCCCCGCCGCGGCGCTGGCGACTTCGGTGCCGCCCTTGACGATTCCGACCACCTTGCCCTCGCCGCTGGTCGAGGCATAGCCGGTGAACTCGGTCGCGCCCTCGCGTTCGGCGATGTCGAACCATACCTCGCCCGAGGCCGCTTCGCCTGAACCCTTCCACGCGGCGCGCGCGGCGGCCTTCTGGCGGGCCATCGCGGCATCGAAGCCCGCGCGGTCGACGCCGATGCCGCGGGCGCGCAGCGCGTCCTCGGTGAGGTCATAGGGGAAGCCGTAGGTGTCGTAGAGGCGGAAAGCGACTTCGCCGTCGAGCTCGCCGCCGGTCGCGAGGTCACCTGTGGCCTCGTCGAGCAATTTCAGCCCCTTGTCGAGCGTGCGGCGGAACTGGGTCTCCTCGCGCTCGAGCACTTCGGAAATCAGCGCCTGACCGCGAACGAGCTCGGGATAGGCCTGTCCCATCTCGGTGACGAGCGCGGGGACGAGGCGGTGCATCAGCGGCTCGGCGGCGCCCAACAGGTGCGCATGGCGCATCGCGCGGCGCATGATGCGGCGCAGCACATAGCCGCGGCCCTCGTTCGAGGGGAGCACGCCATCGGCCATGAGGAAACTGGTCGAGCGCAGGTGATCGGCGATGACGCGGTGCGAGGCGGCGTGGTCGCCCGCGGCGGCGACACCGGTGAGCGCTTCGGAGGCCGCGATCAGCGCCTTGAAGGTGTCGGTGTCGTAGTTGTCGTGAACGCCCTGGAGGACGGCGGCGACGCGCTCGATCCCCATGCCGGTGTCGATCGAGGGCTTGGGCAGGTCGCGGCGGGTGCCATCGGCCTGCTGCTCGTATTGCATGAACACGAGGTTCCAAATCTCGACGAAGCGGTCGCCGTCCTCATCGGGGCTGCCCGGGGGGCCGCCGAAGATGTGGTCGCCGTGGTCGTAGAAGATTTCCGAGCACGGGCCGCAGGGGCCGGTGTCGCCCATCGACCAGAAATTGTCCGAGGTCGGAATGCGGATGATGCGGTCCTCGGGGAGGCCTGCGATCTTCTTCCACAGATCGAAGGCTTCGTCGTCCGTGTGGTAGACCGTGACGGTGAGCCTGTCCTTGGGCAGGCCCCATTCCTTGGTCAGGAGCGTCCAGGCGTGGGTGATCGCCTGCTCCTTGAAATAGTCGCCGAAGGAGAAATTCCCCAGCATTTCGAAGAAGGTATGGTGGCGCGCGGTGTAGCCGACATTGTCGAGATCATTGTGCTTGCCTCCGGCGCGAACGCATTTCTGTGCGGAGGCCGCGCGCGGCGCCGGGGGGGTCTCGAGCCCGGTGAAGACGTTCTTGAACGGCACCATCCCGGCATTGACGAACATCAGCGTCGGATCGTTGTAGGGAACGAGCGGCGCGCTCGGGGTCGGCGCGTGGCCGTTCCTACCGAAATAGTCGAGGAAAGAGCGGCGGATTTCATTGGTCGACGTCATGCTGGTGCAGTTAGGCAATGCGCGAGCCGAACGCAATGGAGCGCGAAACACGGCGGATCGAGAGACTTTTCGGGCGACACGGGAGAGCAACACCCTCGCCAAAAGAAGGCCATTGCATGGCTATTACCGGGCCATAACATGGCAAGCGGAGGGCAGCGGAAACGGACAGCGAAAGCCATTCTCCACAAACACGAAAGGCCGGTGCGTGCCTGGGGAGAGCACGCACCGGCGTTCCGCTTGTCCGGGCACCGATTGGGGACAGCCGGGCCGGAGCGGGACACTCCGGCGCCAGCAGGCGCCCGCTTGGGGTCAGTCCTCCGAGTCCGCGTCCGGGCCCGTCATCATTTCCCCGGCGACCTGATCGGTGCGGCTGCGGATCGCAGCTTCGAGCCGGTCGCAAACTTCAGGATTGTCCTTGAGGTAGGTCTTGGCGTTCTCGCGCCCCTGACCGATGCGGATGCTGTCATAGGAGAACCAGCTCCCCGACTTCTCCACCAGGCCCGCCTTCACGCCCAGATCGAGGATCTCGCCGATCTTGGAGATGCCCTCCCCGTACATGATGTCGAATTCGACCTGCTTGAAGGGCGGCGCGACCTTGTTCTTGACCACCTTCACCCGCGTGGTGTTGCCGGTGATCTCGTCACGCTCCTTGATCTGGCCGGTGCGGCGGATGTCGAGCCGGACCGAAGCGTAGAACTTCAGCGCATTGCCGCCGGTGGTGGTTTCGGGGTTCCCGTACATCACCCCGATCTTCATGCGCAGCTGGTTGATGAAGATCACCATGCAGCGCGAGCGGCTGATCGAGCCGGTGAGCTTGCGCAGCGACTGCGACATGAGGCGCGCCTGAAGGCCGACGTGGCTGTCGCCCATCTCGCCCTCGATTTCCGCGCGCGGCACCAGCGCCGCGACCGAATCGACCACCAGCACGTCGATCGCGTTCGAGCGCACCAGCGTGTCGGTGATCTCGAGCGCCTGTTCGCCGGTGTCGGGCTGCGAGACGATCAGCTCGTCGATGTCGACGCCGAGCTTTCTGGCATAGACCGGATCGAGCGCGTGTTCGGCATCGACGAAGGCCGCGGTGCCCCCCGCTTTCTGCGCTTCGGCAATGACATGCAGCGCCAGCGTGGTCTTGCCCGAGCTTTCCGGGCCATAGACTTCGATCACGCGGCCGCGCGGCAAGCCGCCGATGCCCAAGGCGATGTCGAGCCCGAGCGATCCGGTCGAGATCGCTTCGACCTGCATCGTCTCCTTCGAGCCCAGCTTCATCGCCGAACCCTTGCCGAAAGCACGGTCGATCTGTGCAAGCGCGGCTTCCAGAGCCTTTTGACGGTCCACGGCCTTCTTGTCCTCTTCCACCAATTTCAATTGGGTAGCCATCGCACGCGCTCCTTCGCTTGCCTAGGGGCCTTGCGGAGTTTTCCGCCGCCCTTGGGAGCCCATGTATCGCATTTGTTCTCATGGAACAAGTAGGGAACGAGAAATTTTTCAGCGGCGCGCGCGGGGCCCTTCCCTACTCGCTAACCTTGTCGCGCAGGCGCCAGTCGAAGGTTTTCTCGCTGTTGGCCGGAAGCGTCACCTCGACCGTCTGATAGCCGTTCTTGAGCACCGGCTTCTTGCCCGGGAAGCGGATGTCGTAGCCCCCTGCCCAGGCCAGTTGCAGCCGCACGCTGACCGGATGCGGGTTGGCGTTGGTCAGCACGCTGCGCATCGCGGTCCACTTGCGGCCCTCCGCCCTGCCCGTCCGGCTCACCGCGGCGCAGCGGGCGAAGACCTGGCGGCTTTCGGGCAGATCGAGCTCGATATCCTGCCCGCGCGCATAATCGCGCAAGCTCGTGGTCGCCCCCAGCCGCTCCCCACCCGCGGTCGGCTCGTAGAGCGTCAACGGCCCCTGCGGCAGCGCGATGCCGAGGCCCTGCTTGTCCTCGTTCTTCGTCACCAGCAGCACGCTGGCCGGTTCGGGATCGCCGCCCGCCCCGATCCAGCCGTCGGGGTTGCAGCCGGTCTGGTAAATCAGGCGCGCCTTGACCGCATCCTTGTTGAGGAAGGCGACCTGCTTCAGCCCCTTGGCCGCCACGTCGACGCGGCCCGGCACGCGGAACAGCTTGAGGTCGCCGAGGTTTTCTTCCTCGGCAGTGACGACCGTCACGGAGAGCGGCATGCCCTGCAGGTCCGCGCGCAGCCGCGCAGCCGTTACCACGATCGCCCCGGCCTCCATCGCCGCCATCGGTGGCGGTGGCGGCGGGGCCGGCGGCGGAGGCGGCGGCGGCGGCAAGGGGCCGGCGGAGGTGCTGCCGATGGGCCAGCACGTCAAATACAGCCCCTCGGCCACCGGCGGATCGGCGAGGTTTGCAAAATCGCTTTCGACATTAAGCTCGCCGGCGATGATCTGGAGCTTGGCGTTGGCGAAGGTCTGGCCGTTGTCGTTGACCAGCGTCAGCCAGCTCAGCAGGCCCATCTCGAACTGCTCGCCCGATGGCTTGGCGCTCATCCGCCCGACGTAATCGGCCTGCCAGTCGAAGCCCCAGGCGAGGTAGGTGAGGGTCACGTCATAGGTGCCCCCCTCGGCCGAGCGCGTATCGACCGAGAACACCGGCTGGGCCGAGAGGCCCGCGGGGATGTGGTCGTAGGTCAGGGTTTCGGGGAGGCCCGAACACTGCACCGCCTCGAAGCCCTGCCCGGTCTGGAGCACGAGGCCGCCATCGGCCCGCGTGCGCACCACTGCGGTCTCGCTGGTCTGGACACCGGTCGCGGGGTTCATCCGCGTGATCGTCACCCTATTGCCGAGCGTGCCGTCGACCAGCGCGGCGGGCGACAAAAGCTGCGCGTTGCGGTTCTTCTCGATCGTGCCGCCGGGCAGGCCGGTGACGATCGCCGAGACGCCGATCATGCCCTCGGCCACGCCCTCGAAGCGGATCGTCGATTCGCCGGGGGGCAGCGTGACCCGCCGCGTCTCGGAGATCATCGCGAGGCCGCTCGGGTATTCGCGGTCGATCTCCTCTTCGGGGTCGCGGTCGGGATCACGGTAGATGGTCACCGCGAGGTCGACCGGGGGCGAGGCATCGACCACCTCGCGCGCGGCAAGGGGGGCGGCGAGAACGGCGAACATGGTCGCGGCAAGAACTGCCCTGAAACTCCCCTCCCTCAAGGGATGGGTTCGGGGTGGGTGTACGGCGGTTGTCGCGGGCGTGGAGCCCCCACCCCCGGCCCCTCCCCGTGGGGAGGGGAGACTTGGAACAGCGCGCGCCATGCCCGCGCCTCAGTAGCGGGTTTCGTAGGTCACGCGGATCACCCGCTCGCCCTCGGCAGGGACGGGGACGGTGTAGCGCCGCCGGTCGGCGTTCAATTGCACGCCCGGGAGATCCTCGGCGGTGACTCGGAAATCGTCCGACCACCGGTTGCTGCCCAGCCCGGCCTGGGTCAGCTGCACCTCGACCGGCTCGCGCTTGGCATTGGTGAGGGTGTAGCGCATCACGGTGCGGTAAAAGGTCTTGGGCCGCTCGAGCGTGCCTTCCTCGACCACCTGCCCGTCCCTGACCACCCGCCAGCGGGCGCTCTTCTCCCATTCGGCGGCGGTGATGGTCTCGCGGCTTTCGACTTCGGCCTTGACGGTGATGTCGAACGCCTCGCCGGTCACCAGCGAGAGGTCGCTGCCCATCGGGGTGTGGCCGATGCTCTTCTCGCCGATGAATTGCGGGGTGCCCTCGCGGTCGCGCTGGTAGAAGCGCACCGTGCCCGCAGGCAGCGCATCGCCGAGGCCCTGCGCCTTCGAGGTCGAGAAGGCGATGCGGCTTTCGACATTGACGGGCTGCTCGTCGTTCTGGCGGAAGTAGATGTCGCGCGAGTAGATCTTCTTGGCCGGAACCGCCTGCACGTCGAGGAAGCTCACCTGCTTGGTCTGGGCATTGGCGATCGTGGTGCGCCCGCTGATCGGGTAGAGGTAGAAATCGCCCAGCCGCTCGCGCGCGGCCGCCTCGGTGCCGGCGCGCACCAGGCCGCGGTCGCGATAACGCCCGCCGCTCCCGCCGCCGTTCGGATCGCCCGCGACGAGCACGGTGTCGGCATTGTGGAAGGTGGTGCCGGTGTTGTTGGTGAGCGTCACCCAGCCCTGCATGTCGATCGTGCCCGCGCTCTCGTTGTAGAGCGCGACATAGTCGGCGTTCCAGCCGAGCCCGCCCGTCAGGTAGCGCAGCTGCACGGGGCGCGTGCCGGCGCGGGTCGAATCGAGGTTGACCGAGAGCGTCGGGCGGGCGCGCAGGCCCGGGGGCACGCGGTCGAAGATCACGCGCACCGGCAGGCCATCATCGCGCAGCACCTCGATCCGGTCGCCGATCTGGATCACCGTCCCGCCCGCGACCGAGAGCACCTTGGCGCGCTCGCGCGTTTCGGCGCCGGTCGCGGGGTTGGTGCGCAGCAGCGTGACGGTCTGGCCGATCGCCTTTTCCATCAGCTTGCTAGGGGTGAGCAGGTCGTAATCGAAATTCTGCTCGATGATCGTGGTGTTCGCTGCGGCGAAGCTCAGCGTCTGGGGGCGGATCTGGGCCGAGACGTCGGGGAACTCGACCCGGCTGCGCCCTTGCGCGATGGGGAGCTGGCGCACGTCCTGCACCAGAGCGAGGTTGGAATTGTAGATGGTGATCGCGACATCGCCCTGAGCGGTTTCGGCCGGCGCCGCCGCCTCGCCCGCAGGCGCGGTCTGCGCCGCAGCGCCCGCCGCCAGAACCGCCGCACCGATGGTGCACGCGCCGAAAATCGCCCGGTTGATCATGCCAGTCCCCTCCATTCGTCGTTGGCGAGGATGAACGATTCTGCGGCTTTATCCAAGGTGAACGATGCACCTGGGGCGACAAAATCCGGTGTCCGCGCCCGCCTCAGGCCCCGGCGGTCGCCCGCGCCTCGCGCAGCACCGCGCCGACCTTGTCGCCGATCGCGGCGACGCTGAAGGGCTTGGCGATGAAGTGCATGTCGGGGATGTCGATGTCGCGGCGCAGCTGCTCCTCGGCATAGCCCGACATGAACAGGACCGGGATTTTCGGCAGCTGCGCGCGGATCGCGCGGACCATGGCGGGGCCGTCCATCCCGGGCATCACCACGTCGGAGACCACCAGGTCGAACTGCGTCGTCCCCTCGAGGATCGCCGCCAGCCCCTCCTCGCCATTGGCACAAGGGGTGACTTCGTAACCCGCGCGGGTCAGCGCGCGCTCGGCGACGGTGCGGACCATGTCCTCGTCCTCGACCAGCAGCACCTTGCCCCCCGCCGACCAGTCGGACGAGGCGATCTCCTGCACCGGGCGCCGCTTGGGCACCTCGCCGCGGTGGACGGGGAAATAGACCGTGAAGAGCGCGCCGACCGGGTGGCCGCTCTTGTCGGTGATGTTGTCGGCGAAGATGAACCCGCCCGATTGCTTGACGATCCCGTAGGCGGTCGAGAGGCCGAGGCCGGTGCCCTTGCCCTGCTCCTTGGTGGTGAAGAAGGGCTCGAACAGCTTGGGCAGCACGTGCGGCGGGATGCCCCCACCGGTGTCCTGGACGATGAGCACGGTGTAATCGGCGGCCGGCAGCACCTCGGAGCCCAGCTGCATCACCTGCTTGGCCTGCAGGCTGCGGGTGAACAGCGAGATTCGCCCCACGCCCTGCCCGCGCGACTGGATCGCGTCCCTCGCGTTGACCGCAAGGTTCATGATCACCTGCTCGAGCTGCTGCGGATCGGCGCGCACGGGGCCGAGGTTGCGATCGTGCTGGACGTAGTAGGTGATCTTCTCGCCCAGCAGCCGCTTGATCAGCGGGCTCACCTCGCTCACCACGTCGGGCAGCTGGATGATCTCGGGCCGCAGCGTCTGCTGGCGCGAGAAGGCGAGCAGCTGGCGGGTCAGCGAGGCGGCGCGGTTGGAATTGGCGCGGATCTGCTGGATGTCGTCATAGTCGCTGTCGCCCGGGATGTGGCGCAGCAGCATCAGGTCGCAGGTGCCGATGATCGCGGTGAGCACGTTGTTGAAATCGTGCGCGACACCGCCCGCCAGCTGCCCGACCGCCTGCATCTTGGTCGCCTGCGCGACCTGGCGGCGCAGCTGGTTTTCCTGGCTGGTGTCCGCAAAGCTGAGCAGCACCGCCGCCTCGCCCAGCCCGCGCACCCCGGCCAGCCCGAGCGAGACCGGCTCCTCGGGCGCGTTGGTCAGCCGCACCGCGACATCGCCGCTGGTCGCCGGCCCCCGCCCGTGGCGGCGGACGGCGTCGGACAGGGGGGCCTTGTCCTCGCGCGTGACGAGATCGGTCGGGAAGGCAGGCAGCCCCCGCCCCTCGCGGCCGACCGAGCGCAGGAAGGCCTCGTTAGCGAACAGGAAGCGCCCGTCGCGATCGGTCATCGCCAGGCCGAGCGGCAGCTGCGCGAGCAGCGCATCGAGCTGCGCGACGCCAGCCTGCGAGGCCCCGTCCCAGCCGCTGCCGATGCCGACGCCCGAATCGATCAGCAGCATCAGCGAGGTCGCCTCGTCGGGCCCGGCCGGCGTGACCCGGTCCTCAGGATTGACCAGCGGCACGTCGACCAGCGTCTGCGGGGTGCCGCCGCGCCCCTCGCGGGCGAAGAAAATGCGGTCGCGCTCGTCCGAGCGCAGGAAGCTGACGAAGTCCTGCCCGACGAGGCTCGCGCGCTCGTCGCCCGCGGCGCGTTCGGCGAAGCCCGCGCTGACCGCGCGGATCACGCCGTCGGCGGTGGTGATCGCGCTCTCGATCCCGGCGCGGCTGAGCATCCTGCCGAAGGGCCCGGCGAGGTCGAGCGCCTGCAGGCTCTCCCCGCCCGGGCGCGCGATCGGCTTCAGGCGCCAGATCAGGTGGTCATCGCCGCGTCCGGCGCGGGTGGCGGCGATCTGCCAGCGGGTCTCGTCAGAGGCCTCGACCTCGTCGAGCTGCGCGGTGCCGTCACGCCAGGCGCTGCGAGCGAGCAGCGTCACCGCCTCGAGCGCCTCGCGCCCCAGCGGCAGCGCGGGCGGGGCGGCATTCGCGCCAAAGCTGTCGAGGAAGAACAGGTTGGCGCAGACCATCCGGTTGGCGCGGTCGGTGATCGCGATTGCTTCGCCGGCGCGCTCGATCGCGGCGACCGTCACGCTCCAGTCGGGCGCGGCGGGGCTGCCCGCCTCGGCAGGGCTGCGCACCCGGTCGAGCAGCACCACGCCGCCCAGCAGCACCCCGGCGGCGAGCACGAAGGCGAGCGCGACGATCCCGCTGCCGGTGGCGAACCACAGCACCAGCGCGCTCGCGATCACCCCGCCGCCGAGCCCGGCCAGAAGGCTGGCGGGCGGCAGGCTGCGCGCCGCGCCCGGATCGTCGGCATGCGCGAGGTGGCCGGGTTCTTTGCCGATGCGGCGGGACACGAGAGGCGGGCTCCTTGAGCTGGCGGGCAGACGCGCAGGCGCGGCGGAAATGCGCTTCCTACCGCGCCCCGAGCCGCTGGTCGAGCCGCGCTTCCATCGCCTTCAACCGTCTGGCGCGCTTGCGGGACACCACGGCGCGCCACACCCAGCCCGACAGCACCCAGCCGACCGCGGGGGTGACGATCGAGAGCACGAGATAGCCGAGAATCGTCGCAGCGCCGACCTCGTAGGCCATCGTCAGCCAGGCCCAGGCGTCGCTCTCGACCTGCGACGCGGCGAGGCCGGCCCCGGCGGCATCGAAGCGCAGGAAGAACTCGCCGATGCGGTTGGCGATCACCAGCCAGAAGGGGAGCGTGAAGGGGTTGGTGACGAAGGTCACCAGCGCCGCCAGCGGCACGTTGGCGCGGGTCGGCAGGGCGAGGAAGGCGGACAGGAAGATCTGCCCGATGGGGATGATGAAGGCCGCGAACAGCCCGAGCGCAACCCCGCGCGGCACGGAGCGGCGGGTGAAGCGCCACAGCTCGGGCGACAGGAAACGGTGCGCGATCGGGGCGAGATACTTGTTCTGCGCCATCTCCTCGCGCGTGGGCGTGTTGCGGCGGATCACGTCCATCGCCCAGGTCTTCGAGCGCCAGCCGAGGCCGGGCTTGGGCACAGGCGGCGGCATGCTCATGCGATGTCGCCTTGGGCTGCGGGAAGGATCGCGGGGGATGGCATCTTGCTCATATGGGTAGCACGGGCCGGGTGACCAGTGGGTGAACTGCGGACCTTGGTGGAATATCCTAGCCGCGCTCGCGCAGCAGGCGGGCCTTGTCGCGCTTCCAGTCGCGCTCCTTGATGCTCGCCCGCTTGTCGTGGGTCTGCTTGCCCTTGGCGAGCGCGAGTTCGACCTTCGCGCGGCCAGTGCGGTTGAAATAGATCGACAGCGGCACCAGCGTCATGCCCTTGCGCTCGACCGCGCCGAACAGCTTGTCGATCTCGCGCTCGTGGAGCAGCAGCTTCCTCGGGCGGCGCGGTTCGTGGTTGAGGCGGTTGCCGTGCGAATATTCGGGGATGTTGGCGTTGACCAGCCACACCTGCGCATCGCGCACCTCGGCATAGGATTCCGCGATCGACGCCTCGCCCGCGCGCAGGGCCTTCACCTCGGTGCCCGACAGCGCGAGCCCGGCCTCGTAGACATCCTCGACATGGTAGTCGAAGCGCGCGCGGCGGTTCTCGGCGACGATCTTCACTTTGTCGAAGGTGACGGGTTTGGGACGGGCCATAAGGCCGGGCGATGTAGGCGTGCGTCGCTCAAAAAGCGAGGGGCTTTGCGCTTGGGCGTCCTGTGGCTACCTTGGCACGGGGCAACAGGGGGAACCGCGGGCCATGACCACGCCGCAGCCATTCATCATCGCCGGCACAAGCATCGCGCCCGGAGCGCAGGCCGATGTCGCCTTCCCGATCACCACCATGGCGACGGGCACCACCTCCAGCCTTGCGGTGCGGGTGATCCACGGGGCAAGGCCCGGCCCGGCAGTGTTCGTGAGCGCGGCGATCCACGGCGACGAGATCATCGGCACGGCGATCATCCAGCGCCTCGCGCAAGCGCTCGAGGCCGGGGCGCTGGCGGGCACGGTGCTGCTGGTGCCGGTCGCCAACATCTTCGGCTTCATCAGCCATTCGCGCTACCTGCCCGACCGGCGCGACCTCAACCGGAGCTTTCCGGGGAGCGCGGGGGGATCGCTCGCGGGGCAGCTCGCGCACATCTTCTACCGTGAGGTGGTGGCGCGCTGCCAGCTGGGGATCGACATTCACTCGGCCGCGATCCACCGCTACAACCTCCCTCAGATCCGCATCATGGCGGGCAACCGCAAGCTGGTGGAGCTCGCCATGGCCTTCGGCGCGCCGGTGATCATCGAGAGCCCCCTGCGCGACGGCTCCTTGCGCGATCTTGCCCAGAAGCAAGGTGTCGACATGCTGCTGATGGAGGCGGGCGAGGCGCTGCGCTTCGACCGGCTGTCGATAGAGACCGGGGTCGAAGGCGTTACCCGCGTGCTCGCGCATCTCGGCATGATCGAGGCCGACGACGGATTGAGCGCGGTCGGCATCCCGGCGCGCGCCAACCGCACCACCTGGGTGCGCAGCCCCCGCGGCGGGGTGATGCAGGCGACCTGCACCTCGGGCGATCCGGTGAGGAAGGGCGATGTCCTCGCCATGGTCGCCGGGCTGTTCGGCGAGGAGGCCGAGGCACTGGTCAGCCCGGTCGACGGCATCATCATCGGCCATGCCACGCTGCCGGTGGTCCACCAGGGCGACGCGCTGTTCCACATCGCCGCGATCGACCACCCCGAACGCGTCGGCGCGCGGATCGACTCGATCACCGAGGCGATCCTCGCGAGCGAGCCGCAAGGCAGCGCGCAGGGGATGCTCGACGAGGACGAGGTGGTCTAGGCGGGGAGCACCCCCGCCAGCACCAGCGCCTCGTCGACCGCCTTCTTCGCCTCGTCCGAGCACTCGACCAGCGGCAGGCGCACCTCGGGCTCGATCCAGTCGTGGACGCGGGCGAGCGCATATTTCACCGGCGCGGGGGAAGCGTCGGAGAACATCGCGTAGTGGAGCGGGAAGAGGCGATCATTGAGCTGCCGCGCCTTCTTCAGCTCGTTGGCGGCGATCGCCTCGTGGAACTCGGCGCACAGCCTGGGCGCGACGTTCGCCGTCACCGAGATGCACCCGCGCCCGCCTGCGGCCGCGTGCGGCAGCCACAGCTCGTCATTGCCCGACAGCTGGCAGAACTCGCGCCCGATCCCCATGCGGTGATCGGCGACGCGCGACAGGTCTCCGGAGGCGTCCTTGATGGCGATGATCTTCTCGGGATACTTGCGCACCAGCTCGACCACGGTGTCGTCGAGAATGTCGGTCACGGTGCGCGCGGGCACGTTGTAGAGCACGATCGGCAGGTCGCAGTTTTCCGCGAGGTAGCTGAAATGGGCGATCAGCCCCCGCTGGCTCGGACGGTTGTAGTAGGGCGCCACACACAGCCCCGCCGCCGCCCCCGCCTTCTTGGCGAAGGTCATGTGCAACTGGGCGTTGCGCGTGTCGTTCGACCCGCAGCCCGCGATCACCGGCACGCGGCCCGCCGCCTGCTCGATGCACACCTCGATCACGCGGTGATGCTCGGCATTCGAGAGCGTCGAGGCCTCGCCGGTCGTGCCGCACGGGACGAGCGCGGCGCTGCCGTTCTCGATCTGCCAGTCGACCAGGCGGCGGAAGGCTACCTCGTCGAACGCCCCGCCGCGAAAAGGAGTCACAAGAGCGGGTATCGATCCGCTGAACATTGCTATTGTCCTGTCTTAAACTCTAGATACGGGAATACGGGAACCTCTCTCCCCGTTATCCCTCACGTTCACCGCCTGATAAGGAGCCGGTAGGCACTATGTCCAGCATGGTCCGCATGTTCTTGAATTCCCGCCGGATATATGCTGCGATTCTCGTCACCTCGGCGCTTGCGGGAGGGGCGTTGCCCGCGGCCGCGCAGGAGTGGGGCGGCGGGCAGGATCTGGTCGCCCGCCAGCCGGGCGCGGTCGATGCAGCGATCGCGCGCTGGGAGACGTTGCAGGCAAGCCGCAGCCACGGCTTTGCCGACTATGCCGGTTTCGTGCTCGCCTGGCCGAGCTTTCCCAGAACCGACATCCTGCGCCTGCGCGCCGAGGCCGCGCTCGAGAACGAGGCGCCCTCGCAGGCCGAGGTGCTGCGCTTCTTCGACGCCCATCCCCCGCTCACCAACCCCGCCCGCGCGCGCTATGCGCTGGCGCTCGCTGCGGCGCAGCGGCCCGAAGCGCTCGCCGAGGCGAGAAAAGCCTGGCGCGGGGGGCAGATGGCCGATCCGGTCGAGCTCTATCTGGCAGGGCTCCACGGCGCCGCTTTGACGCCAGAGGATCACGCGGTGCGGGTCGATGCGCTGCTGTGGCAGGGCAAGGCCGATGCCGCCTCGCGCATGGTGGTGAACCTGCCCGAAGCGGCCCGCCCGATCGTGCTCGCGCGAATCGCGCTCCTGCGCGGAGCGCGGCCCGAGACCGCGGGGCTGGCGGTACCTGCCGGGGCGGAGGCCGATCCGGGCTATGTCTTCAATCTCGTGAAGTTCCTGCGCTCGAGCGGACAGAACTACGAGGCCGCGCGGGTCTTCACCGCCCGCCCGGCCTTCGTGCGCCCGGCGCTCGACCCCGAGGCCTTCGTCGGACAGCTGCTTGGCCTTGCCGAGGACCTTGGCCCGTCCGAGGCGGCGCTTATTGCGTCGCGCAGTAGCGATCTTTTCGCGCCCGACGCCGACCTGTCGCAAACCAGCTTCACCTTGCGCGACCGCCTGACCGACCTGATGTGGAAGGGCGGAACCAATGCTCTCTGGCGGCTGGGCGACGGCACCACCGCAGCTCCGCTCTTCGCGCGCTATGGCGATGCGGCCAAGACCCCGCTGACCAAGTCCAAGGGCTATTACTGGGCAGGCCGCGCAGCGCGGCAGGCGGGCGATCAGGAGGCGGCACAGCGTTACTTCGCAATGGCCGCGCGCTGGCCGGACTATTACTACGCCCAGCTGGCCATAAGCGCGCTCGGCCGGCCGATGCCGGCCTTCGCCGAGCTCCCCCAGCCGCGCATGGAGGCCTCCGAACGCGCCGAATTCGAAGCGCGCCCGGTGGTCCAGGCGATCCGCGCGCTGGCAAAGAGCCGCCGCGACTGGCGCACCGAGCGCCGCTTCTTCGAGGCGCTGGGCGACGAGGCCGACACGCCGAACGAAATGCTGATGGCAGGGATGCTCGCGCGCGAGATCGGGCTCGACGAGCTCGCCGTGGTGCTCGGCCTCAAGATGGGCGAAGTCGGGGTCTCGGGGCTCGAGCGGATCGGCTTCCCCACCGTGCCCACGCCGCCTGCGGTCAACGACTGGGTGATGGTCCACGCCATCGGCCGGCAGGAAAGCGAGTTCGACCGGACGCGCGAGAGCCATGCCGGGGCGCGCGGGATCATGCAGCTGATGCCGGGCACCGCGCGCGAGCAGGCGGGCAAGATCGGGGTGCAGTATCTCTCCGCCGACCTCACCGCCTCGCCGCTCTACAATATCCAGCTGGGCGACGGCTATTTCGCGCGGATGCTGAGCTATTACGGCGGCTCCTACCCGCTCGCGATCGGCGCCTACAATGCCGGGCTCGGGCGGGTGAACCAGTGGCTGCGCGCCAATGGCGACCCGCGCCGGGGCGAGATCGGCTGGGAGGAATGGATCGAGAAAATCCCCGCCAATTTCGAGACGCGCTATTACATCATGCGCGTGATCGGCAATGCGGTGACCTATTCGCACATGTATCCCGAGCAGGCGGGGCTGCCGCGCACCGTCGACACGTTCCTGCGCTGAGGGCTGCAGGGGGTGAAGCCTGCGGGGCCTCCGATCACGCCGGCGGGAATGGCGGCGCTGAAGGCGCGCTACGACCATCTGCTCGGCACCGAGCGCCCGGCGATCGTCGAGATCGTCAGCTGGGCGGCGGGCAATGGCGACCGCTCGGAGAACGGCGACTATCTCTACGGCCGCAAGAAGATGCGCGAGATCGACCGCGAGCTGGCCCATCTCGCGCGGCGGATGAAGGTGCTGCGGGTGGTCGATCCGGCCGCGCAGGTCGACCGCGCGCGCGTGTTCTTCGGCGCGAAGGTCACCATCGCGGACGAGGACGACAACCACCAGACCGTCACGCTGGTGGGCGACGACGAGCAGGACGCAGGCGCGGGCCGCGTCGGCTGGAACTCCCCGATGGCGCGCGCGCTGCGGGGTGCCTCGGTCGGGGACGTGCGGGTGGTGAGCCTGCCTTCGGGCACGCGCGAGTGGGAAGTTATGGCGATCGCCTATGACTAGGTTCGCCGCCCTGGCCCTCCTCGCCCTCGCCGCCGCGCCGCTGGCCGCGCGCGAGAGCCTCGGCGTCTACGAGAACTGGGCGGCGTTCCGCGATGCCTCGCCGGCGCGCTGCTATGCCATCGGCAAGGCGCAGGGGAAGCGGCGGGCGCCTGCTTACGCGACCGTCTCGACTTGGCCCGGCAAGGGCGTGCGGGGGGCGGTGCATATCGTCCTCAGCCGCGAGGTTGCGGCGAAGGCGAGCGTCCGCCTCGCGGTGGGCGACAAGCGCTTCACGCTCGTCGCCAAGGGCCGCAACGCCTGGGCGGCGGACGCGCGGGGCGATGCGGCGATTGTCGCGGCGATGCGCTCTGCCAGCCGGATGAGCGTTTCGGGCGCGGGCTTCACCGACCGCTACACGCTCGCAGGCGCAGCGACTGCCATCGACGCGGCCACCGTCGGCTGCGCGAAGCGCTGACTCGCCAAACGGGCGAACCCGCACTATATGGCCGCCACCCATGGCCGATACTGCACTCATGACCATCCCGGGCCTCGTCGACCCGGTGCCCGCCGCGCGCGACATCACGCCGCGTGCCGACGGGCGTGTCGACCTAATCGGCCTCCCCCGTCCGCGCATCCGCGAGCTGTTTGCCGAGGCAGGCCTCGACGCCAAGGCCGCCAAGCTGCGCGCCAAGCAGGTGTTCCACTGGCTCTACCACCGCGGCGTCACCGATTTCGAGGCGATGACCGACATCGCCAAGCCGATGCGCCCGTGGCTGGCGGAGCGCTTCGTGATCGGCCGCCCCGACGTGGTCGAGGCCCAGCACTCGGTCGACGGCACCCGCAAGTGGCTGCTGCGCACCGCCGACGGGCACGATTTCGAGATGGTGTTCATCCCCGACGAGACGCGCGGCACCCTGTGCGTCTCCTCGCAGGTCGGCTGCACCCTCACCTGCTCCTTCTGCCACACCGGCACGATGAAGCTGGTGCGGAACCTCACCCCCGGCGAGATCGTCGGCCAGGTGATGCTCGCCCGCGATGCGCTCGGCGAATGGCCGCGCGGCAGCATGGCCTCGGACGCCGACGCGATCGACGAGGATGACGAGGCGGGCCACTACACGGCAGATGGCCGCCTGCTCACCAACATCGTGATGATGGGCATGGGCGAGCCGCTCTACAATTTCGATCACGTGCGCGATGCGCTCAAGCTGGTGATGGACGGCGACGGCCTCGCGCTCTCCAAGCGCCGCATCACGCTCTCGACCAGCGGCGTCATCCCGATGATGGAGCGCTGCGGCGAGGAGATCGGGGTGAACCTTGCGGTCAGCTTGCACGGCGTGCGCAAGGAGGTGCGCGACGAGCTGGTGCCGCTCAACAGGAAATACGGGATCGACGATCTGCTGCAGGCCTGCGCGGACTATCCCGGCGCGAGCAACGCGCGGCGCATCACCTTCGAATACGTCATGATCAAGGACAAGAACGACAGCGACGATGACGCGCGCGAGCTCGTCCGGCTGCTGCGCGAATACAACCTGCCCGCCAAGGTCAACCTCATCCCCTTCAACCCCTGGCCCGGTGCGGGTTACGAGACCTCCAGCCCCGAGCGCATCCGGCGCTTCTCCGAGATCGTGTTCGAAGGCGGCTTCTCGGCCCCCGTGCGCACCCCGCGCGGGCGCGACATCGATGCCGCCTGCGGGCAATTGAAGACCGCCGCCGAGAAGAAATCGCGCGCCCAGCGCGACCGCGAGGCTGCGGCGGCGGCTGCCGTCTCCGATTGACGCTGCAATGCGCGAGGCGTAACCTCGCGGGCGATTGGTGGGGAGGAAGATCGTGGCCTTTCGCGCATCCAGGCTGGCCCTGACGCTCGGCGCCCTCGCGCTTGCCGCCAATGCGCTCCCCGCGAGCGCGCAGTTCGGCGGGATCCTGAGCGGCGGCAAGCGCGGCGCGGACAAGGCCGACGCCTGCGGCAAGGGCAAGAAAGGCGACAAGGGGCGCGGGATCATCGGCGGGATGCTCGGCGGCGCGGTCGATCAGCTTGCCCGCTCGGCCAATCTGCCCTCCTTCGTGCCGGTGCCCGAATTCTCCGACCAGATCACCGAAAGCATCGCCTGCAAACTTGATCCCGAGGAGCAGAAGCAGGCGGCCGAAGCGACCCTCGCGGTGACCCGCACCGATGATGCCGCCGCGCAGCCCGAAGTGGGCGCGAGCGCACAGTGGACCTCGGCCTCGCGCGAGAATGTCAGCGGCACCTCGACCGTCACCGGCCGCGATACGGCCGCCGGCGGCAAGCGCGACTGCATCACCGTCACCGATGTCGTCATCATCGAGGGCGAGGAGACCCGCGCCGAGAAGCGGATGTGCCGCGCGCAAGGCTCGGCGCGCTATTCGATCGTCGCGTGATGCGCGCAGGTGCGGCGCTCGCGGCGATGGTGCTGCTCGGCGGTGCGGCAGCGCCGATGGATCCCGAAAACCCGACCTGCCCCGCCGCGCCCGATTTCGGCCCGACCAAGGCGATGACCCTCACCCCCGCCGACCGCGGCGGCAAGCGCGTGCTGCTGGCCGAGGGGGCGATCGATGCGACTCTCCCCGCCCGGCTCAAGGCCGCAATCGAGGCCGACGAGCGGATCGAGGAAGTCTGGCTGCGCAGCCGCGGCGGCAATGCGCGGGCGGGCAACGAGGCGGGCAAGGTGATCCGCTCCTATCGCGGCATGCTGACCCGTATCCCGGCCGGCTGGGCGTGCTTTTCGGCCTGCAATTTCGTGTTCATGGGCGGCGACCGCCGGGTGGTCGACGATGGCGGGGTGTTCATGGTCCACATGTTCACCCACACCGGCGACCGGGCGACGATCGACGAGGTGGTGATCGAGGGCAGCAAGGCGACCACCGAGTACATCGCCAGCGTCGAGCAGTCCTCGGCCTTGCTCGCGAGCGAGGACAATGATTTCCTGATCCGCATGGGCATCAGCCGCAAGCTCCTCACCGACATCATGTACCGCCAGCAGGCGGTGAAGAGCGAGGACAACCCCTCGACCCGCTACTGCCTCAGCCAGGCCGAGGTGCGCGAATACAACGTGATGCCGGAAGAAAAGTCCGCGCCGTGATCCGTCCCCTGACCCAGGCGTGAGCACCGATCCCGACACCATCGCCTTCTATCAGGCGCGCGCGCCCCACTGGGTGTTCCATTCGGGCGAGACGCACAGCCACCAGCTCGACGCCTTTCTCGACCACCTGCCCCCCGGTGCGGCGGTGCTGGAGCTGGGTTGCGGCGGCGGGCGGGATGCGGCGCGGATCAAGGCGCGCGGTTTCGCGGTCGATGCGACCGATGCCACCCCCGCGCTCGTCGCCCGCGCCAACCAGGCCTTCGCGCTCGGCGCGCGGGTGATGGCCTTCCACGAACTGGACGCCGAGGCCGCCTATGCCGGGGTCTGGGCCCATGCCAGCCTGCTGCACTGCCCGCGCGCCGCGCTCCCCGATGTGCTCGCACGCATCGCCCGCGCGCTGGTGCCGGGCGGCTGGTTCTTCTCCAGCTACAAGCTGGGCGACGCAGAAGGCCGCGATCTGCTGGGCCGGTTGCACAATTTCCCGCAAGCCGAATGGCTCCTTGCGGCCTACCGGACCGCAGGTTTCATCGTCGAGTCGCAGGAGACCTACGCCGGCAAGGCCAGCGATGGCACGCAGCGCGACTGGATCGATCTCATCGCGAGGAAAGCATGACCCGTTGGACCATCAAAGCAGTCTGTGCCGGGACCGCCCGCCCCTTCAACGGCGCGGAGCTGAGCGCGATCCAGAAGCGCCCGCAGGAAGGGCCGGTGCAGATCCATGCCGAGGGCCTCGCCCCCGACGAGCAGGCCGACCGCCGCGTCCACGGCGGGCCGGAGATGGCGCTCCACCTCTACCCGCTCGATCACCACGACTGGTGGCGCGGCGAGATCGGCGCGTCGCCGCTGCTGGACGAGCCCGGCGGCTTCGGCTCGAACCTCGCGGTCACCGGCCTGACCGAGGACCAGGTCCATATCGGCGACCGCTTCCGCTTGGGCCCAAAGGCAACCGGGGCGCTGATCGAGGTCAGCCAGCCGCGCCAGCCGTGCTGGAAGATCGAGCACCGCTTCGGCCACAAGGGCATGGTCGCCGCGATCATCCGCTCGGGCCGCTGCGGGTGGTATTTCCGGGTGATCGAGGGCGGCGAGGTGGCCCCGGGCGATTCGCTCGAGCGAGTCGCGCTCGGCGCGCAGGAATGGAGCGTCGCGCAGGTGTTCCGCGCGCTGGTGGCGGGCAAGGCGACCCCCGACGAGCTCGCCGCGCTCGCCGATCTCGCCCCGCTCAGCCCGAAATTGCGCGCCAAGGCCGCCGCTGCCCGACGATAATCCATGATCCGCTTCGGCTGCGGGAATAGGCGCCGAACCTGAACCGTTTCCCTTGTGTATCGTTCATACTGCGTTCGAGTTTGATGAACGATAACCGAGAGGCTCCATCGGGGAGCCGCCACAAGGATACGGATCATGAAACACCTCGCCCTGATCGCCGCCGCCGGGTCGATGGCCGCCTTCGCCGCTCCGGCGCAGGCTGCCGAGCTGCCCGGCGTCCCCGCGTCGCTCTTCGCCGGCTACAACGCCGCACCCGCCTCCTATGCTCCCGTCGCCGCCTATGGCGATGACGACTGGGACGACGACCGCGACTGGCGCCGCGACCGCCGCGACTGGCGCGGTGACCGCCGCGAGTGGCGCGACGATCGCCGCGACTATGATCGCGGGCGCCGTCTGAGCCGCCGCGACCGCGTGTGGCGCGGTGACGATGGCCGTTACTACTGCCGCCGCGACGACGGCACCACCGGCCTTGTGATCGGCGCGATCGGCGGGGCGCTGCTGGGCCGCACCATCGACACCCGCGGCGACCGCTCGCTCGGCACCCTGCTCGGCGCGATCGGCGGCGGTCTGCTCGGCCGCGAGGTCGACCGCGGCGAGGCGCGCTGCCGCTGAGCGGCGTTGACGGCGGGCGGGGTTCCGGCGCTCCGGAAACCCGTCCTGCCGCCCGCCCTCTTTGCCGGCTGGCGGGGCAATGCCAGCCGTCCCCTTACGAAAGCGGGCAAACCGAAAGGAGAACTGCCGTGAAGAATGTTGCTCTCATCCTTGCCGCCGGAGCCATGACGCTGCCGATGGCGATCCCCGCCCAGGCGGCGCCGCAGGCGCGCCCGGCACCGAGCGCCCCGTCCGCCTATGCGGGTATCGAGGCCAGCTCGCTGCCGGGCGACGACACCGCCGAGCACCGCAAGCGCAAGAAGCACCGGATCTATGACGAGCGCGGCCGCTATTACGAACCGCGCCGCCTGAGCCGCGGCGACCGGATCTGGCGCGATGGTGATCGCTACTATTGTCGCCGCGACAACGGCACCACGGGCCTCGTGATCGGCGCTGGCGTCGGCGCGCTGCTGGGCCGCACGGTCGACACCCGCGGCGACCGCACCGTCGGCACGCTGCTCGGCGCGATCGGCGGCGGCCTGCTGGGCCGCGAGATCGACCGCGGGGAGCTGCGCTGCCGCTGATGTCTTCAGGCGCGCGAGCGCCCCTACCCGATTGAAGCGCGCGC
>OFDN01000660.1_pt1 | contig 26465 bp, 26 predicted proteins | sample 1520971 | NCBI WGS metagenome assembly OFDN01 (sample SAMEA94257418, study PRJEB24077) | hot springs metagenome | biome: Aquatic biome; feature: Geographical feature; material: Water | place: India | collected 2012-06-12 | depth 5 m | reverse complement strand
CTCGCCCCGCCGCAGGAGAAATCGGCGAGGCGCAGCGGGCCATCGAGCGCGGGCGCGCCGCTTGCCGTCGTCAGCCTGGCGTAGAGCGTCGCCTTGCCCGCCCGGCAATCGGCGGTGCCGATCCCCGGCGCGCTCGCGGCGAGGACCCCGGCAAAGCCGTCGTCGAGCCGGCCTTTGCCATCGAGCTTGAATCCGGCGCGGCCGTAATCGCTCTCCAGCAGCCCGCGTGCATCGGTCAGCACCACGTCGATGGCGGGAAGCGCGGGCGGTGCGTCACCGCCGGTGAAGACCAGCGGATCGAGCTTGCCGAGGCTGAGCCTGCCGCCCCTGAAGGAAGCGAAGATCCGTGCGCCTTCGACCGACACGCGCCGCAGCTCGGGCCCCTGCCAGCCGACGCCCATCTCGATCACCATGCGCCGGACAGTGAGATCGGGCCGCGCCGGATCGCCGATGACGAGGTTTGCGATCACCTGCCGGTTCGGCGCGAGGCTGACGATGTCGTAGGTCGCCGGAACGCCGCGCTGGCCGAGATAGTCGTCGATCACGTCGCAGGCGATTCGCTCGCGGGCGAGCCAGGCGGTGCCGCCGCCCGCCAGCGCGAGGGCGGCGACGCCCAGCATGACCGGGCTGCGCCAGAAGCGCCGCGCCCGCGCGCGGCCGCTCCCGCCGTCCTGCGGCCCCTCCGCCGTCTCCGCATCCGCCTGCCGCATCGTCTCCAACTCTTGCGCGTATCCCCTTCCAAAGGCAATGAGACACGCAGGGCCAACGCTTTTCCGGAGGGTCGCATTGCCGGAAGCTGAAGACAGTTTCGATTTCCTCGACGGTGCCGTCCCCGATTTCGACGCCGGCAAGGCCGCAGGCGACGGGCACCGCGCGCGCCTCAGGCACCGCCTCCTGACGGGAGGCGCCGAGGCGCTCGCCGATTACGAGGTGCTCGAATATCTGCTCTACGCCGCGATCCCGCGCGGCAACACCAAGCCGATCGCCAAGGCGCTGCTCGCCCAGTTCGGGAGCCTTGGCGGGGTGATCAATGCCGATCCCAAGGCGCTCCAGCGGGTCAAGGGGATCGGCGAGAATTCGGCCGCCGCCTTGAAGGCGGTTGCCACGGCGGCGCGGCGCATGGCGCGCGGCGAGATCATGGGCAAGCCGGTGCTCTCCAGCTGGCAGGCGCTTATCGACTACCTCACCACCGACATGGCGCACCTCACCATCGAGCGGGTGCGGGTGCTGTATCTCGACACCAAGAACCGCCTGATCGAGGATCATCACGTCGGTGACGGCAGCATCGATGAAGCCGCGATCCACCCGCGCGAGGTGATCCGCCGGGCGATGGACGTGGGCGCCTCCGCGATGATCCTCGTCCACAACCACCCTTCGGGCAGCCCGGAGCCCTCCCGCGCCGACATCCAGATCACCCAGCGCCTTGCCGAGGCGGGGCGGCACATGGGCGTGACCGTCCACGATCACGTGATCATCGGTCGCGAGGGGCACACCAGCCTGCGCGCCAAGGGCCTGATCTGACCCGATCCGGATATCCCGTGCCCATCATGCTCGGCGATGGTGATCTGCCGAAAGCGGCGCGGCGCCGCGCATGGCACCCGGATGGTCGGCGACACGGGGAGACAGCACGACATGAGCAAGACGACAAGCGCAGCGAGGCTGACGGCAGAAGGCCTCGGCACGGCCCTGCTCGTCGCCACGGTGATCGGGTCGGGGATCATGGCCGAGACGCTGGCCGCAGGGAACATCGCCCTTGCCCTGCTCGCCAACACCGCCGCCACCGGGGCGATGCTGTTCGTGCTGATCACCATGCTGGGTCCGGTGTCGGGCGCGCATTTCAATCCGGTCGTGAGCTGCGTCTTCGCGCTGCGGGGCGAGCTGGGCGCGAGGCAGTTGGCGGCGTTTGCGGTGGTGCAGATCGCCGGCGGGGTGGCAGGCACGCTGCTGGCGCACGCGATGTTCGATCAGCCGATCATGCAAATCTCGCTGCACCAGCGCACCGGCGCGTCGCAATGGCTGTCCGAAGCGGTCGCCACCTTCGCCCTGGTGCTGACCATTCTCGGCACCCTGGCGGCAAGGCCCGCAGCGGTTCCGGCGGCGGTCGCGCTGGTGATCGTGGCGGGATACTGGTTCACCGCCTCGACCGCCTTTGCCAACCCTGCCGTCACCCTCGCCCGCACCCTGTCGGACACCTTCGCGGGGATCGCGCCGGGCGACGCGGCCCTGTTCATCGCCGCGCAGTTCTGCGGCGGCATCGCCGCCTGGCTGGTAGGCGAAAAGGCCTTCGACTGGCGCGGCAAAACGGCCTGACGCTTGCCTTCGCGGCCGCGCCCGCCTAGCCGCTGGGCCACGTTCACGCCCCTCACCCGGAGCCGCCCGATGGTCCCCCGCTACGCCCGCCCCGCCATGACCGCCCTGTGGGAGCCGGAGGCGAAGTATCGCATCTGGTTCGAGATCGAGGCCCACGCGACCCAGAAGCTCGCCGATCTCGGCGTCGTGCCGCAATCGGCGGCCAAGGCGCTGTGGGACTGGTGGGCGACCAGCCCGGCGATCGACGTCGCCGCGATCGACGCGATCGAGGCGGTCACCAAGCATGACGTGATCGCCTTCCTCGATTGGGTGGCGCAGCAGGTCGGCGAGGAAGCGCGCTTCATGCACCAGGGCATGACCAGCTCCGACGTGCTCGACACCACGCTTTCGGTGCAATTGGCGCGGGCGAGCGACATCCTGCTCGCCGATCTCGACGCGCTGCTCGCCGCGATCCGGACGCGCGCCGAGGAGCACAAGTACACCCCCACCATCGGCCGCAGCCACGGCATCCATGCCGAGCCGGTGACCTTCGGCCTGAAGCTCGCCGAGGCCTATGCCGAGTTCGCCCGCTGCCGCACCCGGCTGGTCGCGGCGCGCGCGGAAATCGCGACCTGCGCAATCTCGGGCGCGGTCGGCACCTTCGCCAATGTCGATCCGGCGGTCGAAGCCTATGTCGCGGATAAGCTGGGCCTCGCCATCGAGCCGGTCTCGACGCAGGTCATCCCCCGCGATCGCCACGCGATGTTCTTCGCCACGCTCGGCGTCATCGCCAGCTCGATCGAGCGCCTCGCGACCGAAATCCGCCACCTGCAGCGCACCGAGGTGCTCGAGGCCGAGGAGTATTTCTCGCCCGGCCAGAAGGGCTCCAGCGCCATGCCGCACAAGCGCAATCCGGTGCTGACCGAGAACCTCACCGGCTTGGCACGGGTGGTGCGCAGCGCCGTCACCCCCGCGCTCGAGAACGTCGCGCTGTGGCACGAGCGCGATATCTCGCACTCCTCGGTGGAGCGCTACATCGGCCCCGATGCGACGATCACGCTCGACTTCGCGCTCGCGCGGCTGACCGGGGTGGTCGAGAAGCTGCTGGTCTATCCTGCGCGCATGGAGAAGAACATGAACCGCATGGGCGGGCTGATCCATTCGCAGCGCGTGCTGCTGGCGCTGACGCAGGCGGGCCTCACCCGCGACGAGAGCTACCGTCTTGTCCAGCGCAACGCGATGAAGGTGTGGGAATCGGACGGCGCGCTCTCGCTGCTCGATCTGCTCAAGGCCGATCCCGACGTCACCGCCGCCCTCAGCCCCGAGCAGCTCGAGGAGAAGTTCGACCTCGGCTACCACTTCAAGCATGTCGACACGATCTTCGCGCGCGTCTTCGGATGAGGGCGCCGGTGCTGGACAAGGGACGCGAATGGCTTAGGTTCGCCGCCACAAGGGGCCATCGGGAGACACCACCTTCGTGAAAGTCCTTCGCACCATCATCTGGGTTCTGGCCGCGCTCGGCTTCCTGGTCTTCGCCATCTACAACTGGCAGCCGGTCGAACTGCGGCTGTGGCAGAACCTCGTGCTCGAGACCAAGGTGCCGGTGCTGGCGCTGCTCGCCTTCACCGCCGGCTTCCTGCCGATGTGGGCGGTGCACCGCAGCGTTCTGTGGAGCATGGGGCGGCGTGTGCGCACGCTCGAGAATTCGCTCAAGAACAATGCCATGGCGCACCGTGCCGACATGACGGCGGCGGCGAGCGCCTCGCATGCGTCGGACAACCCTGTGGAAAGCCTGCGCAAAAGCGGGGGAGAGGGGCCTGAGCCCTTCGACATTTCCGATGCGGGCGACGGGGCAAGCGGCCCGGGTGACGGCGGGGGGAGCGCAGGCGAATGAGCAATCCGGTCTATCTGGCGCTGGACGTGCCCCAGCTCGAACCCGCGCGCGCGCTGGTCGAGAAGGTCAAGGCGCATGTCGGCGGGGTCAAACTGGGCCTCGAGTTCTTCTGCGCCCACGGCGCGCACGGGGTGCACGAGATCGCCCATTGCGGGTTGCCGATTTTCCTCGACCTGAAGTTCCACGACATCCCCAACACCGTCGCTGCCGCGATGCAGGCGATCCACGTCTATGAACCCGCGATCGTCACCGTCCATGCCAGCGGCGGGCGGGCGATGATGGAGGATGCCAAGGCGGCAGCGGCTGCGGGCACCAAGGTGGTCGCAGTGACGATGCTCACCAGCCTCGATGCGAGCGACCTCACCGCGACCGGCGTCTATGGCAGCGCCGAGACGCAGGTGATGCGCCTTGCCGAGCTTGCCCATGCGGCCGGGCTCGACGGGATCGTGTGCTCCGGCCAGGAGGTCGGGATGGTCAAGAAGGCGTGGAGGGACGGCTTCTTCGTCGTCCCCGGCCTGCGTCCCACGGGCGGCGGCACCGGCGACCAGAAGCGGGTCGTCACGCCGCGCGCGGCGCGCGACAACGGCGCAAGCGTGCTCGTCATCGGCCGCCCGATCAGCCGCGCGGAAGATCCGGCCGCGGCCGCGCGGGCGATCGAGGCGACGCTTTGATCCGCATGCGCGCCGAAGACATCCTCGCCATTCTCGACCGGGCGGCGCAGGACTTCTCCTTCCCGATGCTCGACAACGGTTATGTCTATCCGGCCGCAGCGCGCATGTCGCTCTATCGCTCGCCTGAGGATTGGGCGATCGTGCTGGAGACCTTCGGCTACTCGCCGCGCGCGGGCGAGCCTGACTGCATGATCACGACCTTTGCGAGCCGCCCGGCCAATCGCCGACCTCCGAGCGCCTTCATCACCGCGGCGGCCCACGCCGATTACCTCGCCGAAAACCCGCATCTGGAGCAACGCTTCGTCCAGGTCATCGATCAGGACAGCCTCTACGACGAGGACTGCCCCGACTATGTCGCCGCGGACGCCGAGCGCCTCGCGCTGCGCGATCAGGTCATCCCCGTCCCGGATCTCGACGCCGTCAGGGCAGCCGGGATCGAGCCGGAGGACAGTCGCCTGCTGGTCTTCGAGCTGGCGCGCTATCTTGCCCATCACCACCGCGAACTCGTCCTCGCCACGCCGGCCGAGCGAACCGCGAACCTTCCGCCCGGCATCGTTCAGGTCGGGCTGTTCGATGACTGGCGCCACCCCGATCTCGCCCGCGAGGAATGGCCGAGCGAGACGGCCAGCTTTCGCGCCGTGGCCGCCCTGCTTGCCGGCGATCCGCACGACCCCGAGGCAATCACGGCGGGGGCGAACACGCATTGGTCCAACTGGCCCGAGGGCGGGCGGCTGTGACCGACCACGCCACTCCCAACCTGCCCGCCCGCGATTTCGCCGCGACCGCGGCATTCTATGCCAGGCTCGGGTTCGCGGAGGATTACCGCTCGGACGGCTGGATGATCCTCTCGCGCGGGGGCGCGATTCTGGAGTTCTTCCCTTATCCCGATCTCGATCCGTACCAGTCGGCCTTCGGCTGCTGCCTGAGGCTCGACGATCTGGCCGCGATGATAGCCCTTGTCGAAGCTAGCGGCGTGCCCGATGCGAGGGCGGGCATCCCGCGCTTTCACCCTGCCGCGCCCGATCCGAGCGGGCTCACCATCGCCTATCTGATCGACCCCGACGGGACGCTGCTGCGCCTGATCCAGAACGACTGACGACCATGCACGACACCTTGGCAATCACCGCCGCCGCCCCTGCCGACGCGCCCGTGCTGAAGGCACTGCTCGAAGCCGCCTATCGCGGCGATTCGGCGCGGCAGGGGTGGAACCACGAGGCCGACATCCTCGACGATGAACGCATCGGGCGGGACGAGCTCGACGCGCTGCTCGCCGATCCGGCGGTGACGATCCTGACCGCGCGGGATGGCGGCAATCTCGTCGGCTGCGTCGCGGTGACGCGCAAGGACGAGAGCCTCGCCTATCTCGGGATGCTCTGCGTCCTGCCCACCCTGCAATCGGGCGGGCTCGGGCGGCGGTTGCTCGATGCGGCGGAGGACCACGGCCGCGCCATCGGCATTGCGCGCATGGAGATGACCGTGATCGACAGCCGCGCCGAGCTGATCGCGTGGTACGTGCGGCGCGGCTATGCCCTGACCGGCGAGACCCGCCCTTTCCACGAACTGCGCCCCGCCGATGCCGAGACCGGCCCGCAGATTACCTTCGTGGTGCTGGAAAAGACGCTCGGCCACGCGTAAGGCCCGCCGCATGGCAGGCACCCTCGTCAAGATATGCGGAATTTCGACCCCAGAAACGCTCGCCGCCTGCATCGCGGGGCGGGCCGAGTGGGTGGGGCTGAACTTCTTCGCGCCCTCCCCCCGCTTTGTCACGAGTGCGGTGGCCGCGCGGCTTGCAGGCCATGCGGGTGACGCGATCCGCAAGGCCGGGGTGTTCGTCGATGCCGATGACGCCGCGCTGGCCGAGGCGGTGGCGGCGGGCAGGCTCGATGCGATCCAGTTCCATGGGCACGAAGCGCCCGAGCGCGTCGCGCAGGTCAAGGCGCGCTTCGGGTTGCCGGTGTGGAAAGTGCTCTCGGTCGCCAGCGCGGATGACGTCGCCAAGGCCGCCGCCTATGCCGGGGCCGCCGATTTCCTGCTGTTCGACGCCAAGACCCCCAAGGGCCAGCTGCCCGGCGGCATGGGCCTCGCCTTCGACTGGAGCCTGCTCGCCGCCTACAAGGGCCCGCTCGCCTGGGGCCTCGCCGGCGGCCTCACCCCCGCCAATGTCGGCGAGGCGGTCCGCCTGACGGGCGCGGCGCTGGTCGACACCTCGAGCGGGGTCGAGAGCGCGCCCGGCCTCAAGGACGTGGACAAGATCGCCGCCTTCTGCAAAGCCGCACGGCTATGAACACCGTCCCCAACTCCTTCCGCACCCAGCCCGACGAGCGCGGCCATTTCGGCCAGTTCGGCGGGCGCTATGTCGCCGAGACGCTGATGCCGCTGGTGCTCGATCTCGAGCGCGAATACCGGAAGGCGCAGGCTGACCCCGCGTTCCAGGCGGAATTCGACGACCTGCTCGAGCATTACGTCGGCCGCCCCTCGCCGCTCTACTTTGCACCCCGCCTGACCGAGGCGCTGGGCGGCGCACAGGTGTGGTTCAAGCGCGACGAATTGAATCACACCGGCGCGCACAAGATCAACAACTGCATCGGGCAGATCCTGCTCGCGATCCGCATGGGCAAGACCCGCATCATCGCCGAAACCGGTGCCGGCCAGCACGGTGTGGCGACTGCCACCGTCTGTGCGCGCTTCGGCCTGCCTTGCGTCATCTACATGGGCGCCGAGGACGTGAAGCGGCAGTCGCCCAACGTGTTCCGCATGAAGCTCTTGGGCGCCGAGGTGATCCCCGTCACCAGCGGCGGCGCGACGCTCAAGGACGCGATGAACGAGGGCCTGCGCGACTGGGTCGCCAACGTCCACGACACCTTCTACATCATCGGCACCGCGGCGGGGCCCCACCCCTACCCGGAGATGGTGCGCAACTTCCAGAGCGTGATCGGCAAGGAAGCGCGCGCGCAGATGCTCGCGCGCACCGGCCGCCTGCCTGACCTCCTGGTCGCGGCGATCGGCGGCGGGTCGAACGCGCTGGGGCTGTTCCACCCGTTCCTCGATGATGCATCGGTCAAGATGCTCGGCGTCGAAGCCGCGGGCCACGGCCTCGACGGTGACGAACACGCCGCGAGCCTGCTCGGTGGCACCCCCGGCGTGCTCCATGGCAACCGCACCTACCTGTTGCAGGACGCGGACGGCCAGATCACCGAGGGCCACTCGATCAGTGCCGGGCTCGACTACCCCGGTATCGGGCCGGAGCACGCGTGGCTCAAGGAGAGCGGCCGCGTCGATTACACCGCCGTCACCGACGAGGAGGCGCTGGACGCCTTCCAGCTGCTGTGCGCGACCGAGGGGATCATTCCCGCGCTGGAGCCTTCGCACGCCATCGCGGCGGTGAAGAAGATCGCGCCGACCATGCCCAAGGACGCGATCATCCTCGCCAACCTGTGCGGCCGCGGCGACAAGGACATCTTCACCGTGGCGGAGCGTTTGGGGGTCGAGCTTTGAGGATCGGAGAAGGCAATTTTGCGATCCGCTATTTCCAAGCGTTGGGATTATGGCTCGTCGTGCTTTTGGCAGGAAGCCTTTACGATTGGCTGACGGCGAAATCGACGAACTACGTCACACCGCCCGGCCCCTTTGACAGTTTCATGCCCATCGAGGATCCCGGGTTGTTTCTCCTTTGGTGTTTCACCTTGGTTCCGGCCACCGCCGTTATGATGCGCCGAAGAGATCCCAACCGAAGGTTCTCCGAATGACCCGCCTCACCACCACCTTCGCTGCCCCCCGCCCCGCGCTCGTCTGCTTCATCACGGCAGGCGACGGTGACACCGCGGCCAATCTCGATGCGCTGGTGGAAGCCGGGGCTGACGTGATCGAGCTCGGCATGCCCTTCACCGATCCGATGGCCGATGGCCCTGCAATCCAGAGCGCCAATCTGCGCAGCCTCGGCGCGGGCACGACCACCGGCGACGTACTGCGCTACGCCACCGACTTCCGCGCCCGGCACCCCGATGTGCCGCTGGTGCTGATGGGCTATGCGAACCCGATGGTGCGCCGGGGCCCCGAGTGGTTTGCTGATGCGGCAGCGGCAGCGGGCGTCGACGGCGTCATCTGCGTCGACATTCCGCCCGAGGAGGACGACGCGCTCGGCCCGGCGCTGCGCGCGAAGGGCATCGCGCCGATCCGCCTCGCCACCCCCACCACCGACGCCGCGCGCCTGCCACAGGTGCTCGAAGGGTCGGAGGGCTTCCTCTACTACGTCTCGGTCGCCGGGATCACCGGCAAGCAGCAGGCCCAGATCGCCAGCATCGAGGCGAATGTGGCGCGCATCAAGCAATCGACCGACATTCCGGTCGCGGTCGGCTTCGGGGTGCGCACGCCCGAGCAGGCCTCGGCCATCGCCCGGGTGGCGGACGGCGTGGTGGTCGGCTCGGCCCTGGTGGAAATCTGCGGCCAATATGGCGCCGAGGCCCCGGCCAAGCTAAGGGAGTTGACCTCGGCGCTCGCCGCCGCCGTCCACTCCGCCCGTCAGGAGCACGCCGCATGAACTGGTTCACCCGCGTCCGCAATTCGCTCGGCTTCTCCTCGGAGAAGAAGACCACCGAGAAAGACCTGTGGATCAAGTGCCCCTCGTGCCAGGAGCTGCTGTTCGCCGCCGATTACGAGGCGAACCTCTCGGTCTGCCCCAAGTGCGAGCATCACGGCCGGATCGGGGCGGACGCGCGGCTCGCGCTGCTGCTCGATCCGGGCTTCGAGGTGCTGCCGCTGCCCAAGGTCACCGAGGACCCGCTGCAGTTCAAGGACACCAAGAAATACACCGACCGCCTCAAGGCCGCGCGCGCCGCGAACCCGCACGAGGATGCCTTCGTGGTCGGCTCGGGCTTCATCGACACGCAGCCCGCGGTGGTCGGCGTGCAGGACTTCGGCTTCATGGGCGGCTCGATGGGGATGGCCGTGGGGCAGGCCTTCTGCAACGGCGCGCAGAAGGCGCTGGATCGCGGCTGCGCCTATGTCGTGGTGACCGCCGCGGGCGGCGCGCGGATGCAGGAGGGGATCCTCTCGCTCATGCAGATGCCCCGCGCGACGGTGATGACCCGGCGGCTGAAGCAGGCCGGGCTGCCCTACATCGTGGTGCTGTCCGACCCCACCACCGGCGGGGTCACCGCGAGCTACGCCATGCTCGGCGACATCCATATCGCCGAGCCGGGCGCGCTGATCGGCTTTGCCGGCCAGCGGGTGATCCAGGACACGATCCGCGAGCAGCTGCCCGAAGGCTTCCAGCGCGCCGAATATCTCCACAAGCACGGCATGGTCGACATGGTTGTCCCACGCCACGAGCTGAAGGCGACCTTGGCGAACGTGCTGGATTATCTGGCGCCCGTGAAGGCGGCGTGAAGCCGAAGTCCGCCCTCCTCTTCAGAGGAGGGCCGCGAGACTTGCTGAGCGCAGCGAAGCTAGTCGCAGCGGGGTGGTGCCTGCGATCATGCTCGCTTCGCTCGCCACCACCCCCAACCCCCTCCTCTCAAGAGGAGGGGGCTTGAGCATGCGCGATTTCGGCACATCCGACGACCCGCGCGTTCAGGCCCAGCTTGACCGCCTCGCGGCGCTGAGCCTGCCGCAGGGGCGGCTCGGGCTGGAGACGATCCGCGCGCTGATGGAGCGCCTCGGCAACCCGCATCGCAAGCTGCCGCCGGTGTTCCACGTCGCGGGCACCAACGGCAAGGGCTCCACCTGCGCCTTCCTGCGCGCGATGCTGGAGGCCGAGGGCTACAAGGTCCACGTGACCACCTCCCCTCATCTGGTGCGCTATAACGAACGCATCCGGCTGGCAGGCAAGCTGATCTCCGACGCCATGCTCGCCGATGTGCTGAAAGAAGTGCTGGACGCAGGCGAGGACCTCGGCCCGAGCTTCTTCGAAGTCACCATCGCCGCCGCCTTCCTCGCCTTCAGCCGCACTCCAGCCGATGCCTGCGTGGTCGAGGTCGGCATGGGCGGGCGCTTCGATGCGACCAATGTGCTGGAGCCCGAGGCGCTGGCGGCCTGCGGGATTGCGGCGCTGGGCCTCGATCACGAACGCTTCCTGCTCGCGCCCGAGGAGGGCGTTCCGACGGAGCCGATGGCGCGAATCGCCTTCGAGAAGGCGGGCATCGCAAAGCGCGGCGTGCCGCTGGTGACGATACACGAGAGCTATCCCCCCGAGGCGCAAGCGGCGATCCGCGCCGTTGCGGACCGCGCCGGGGCGAAGCTGCTTGAAGGTTTTGCCAACTGCTACGTCACCGGCGACGAGATCCACTACCTGCCGGATTGGGACACCACCCTGACCCTGCGCCCTGCCCTGCCGGGCGAGCATCAGGCGTCGAACCTCTCCCTCGCCCTGTCGATGCTGCTGGTGCAGAATCGGGTGGCGATCTCGCCCGAGGCCATCACCGCAGGCGCCCGCACCGCCCGCTGGCCCGCCCGTATGCAGCGCCTCGGCCGGGGCCCGCTGACCGCGCTTGTCAGCCAGACAGTATGGCTGGACGGCGGCCACAACCCCAGCGCAGGCGCGGCCATCGCGACGCATTTCGACGGACCGCTGCACCTCGTGATCGGCATGATCGAGGGCAAGGACCCGCGCGCGATCATCGACCCGCTAGGCGAGCGCATCCGCACCCTGACAGTCGTGCCGGTGCCGGGGCATGAGTGCCACCCGGTCGAAGCTTTCGGACCCAACGCCAAAGCCGCCACCAATATCGAAGACGCGCTGCTCGGCATCCCCTCCGACGATTACCCCCTCCTCATCGCAGGCTCGCTCTACCTCGCGGGCGAGGTGCTGCGGTTGAACGATGAGCTGCCGGACTAGGCGGTCAGCGCCGGATCGGGCTGCACCACGCCGCTTGCCGCACCGGCGCGCGCCTGGCGCCTCCATTCCAGCGCGCACAGCACCACCGCCACCACGCCGATCAGCGCGGTGAAAATGAAAACGTAGTAGTAACCGCGCTGCTCGATCATCTGCCCCAGCGCACCTCGCCCGAGCGTACCGATCAGCAGCGTCAAAGACGCGAGCAGCGCAAACTGCACCGCAGCATAACGCTTGGCCACGATGCTGGAGAGCCAGGCGATATAGGCGGCGCCCGCGATGCCGATGGCAAGGTTCTCCCAGAAGATCGTGAATGAAAGCCTTGCCAGACCCTCCGATGGCGGGGCCGCTACGAAGAACAGCGATGCCAGCCCATTGGCGACGGTGTTGACCAACCACGTGAAGCCCACCGCATCGCTCGCCGCCTGCATCGCCGCGCCTCCGGCGGCGAGATCGGCATAGAGCAGGTTCGTCGCCGCCGCGACGATCGCGCCGAAGGTCAGCATGAACATCCGCCCCAGCACCGTGATCAGCCACCCGCCCAGCGCAAGCCCGATCAGAACCGCGAAGATGCCGAGGATCTTGGAGGCGAAGGCAACGTCCTCCCCGGTGTAGCCCAGTTCCTTGAGATAGAAAGGATAGGCGAACACCCCCCACACCGAATCCGTGATCCGGTAGGTTAGCACCAGCGCCAGCACCAGCATCAGCGACCAGCCCATGCGGCTGACGAATTCCACCAGCGGCAGCACCAGCGCGCGGTAGAGGTGATCCGCGAAGGTGACCTCGCGCACCGTGCCCTCGGGCAATTCGGCGGTGATGACATTCACGCCGCCGCGTTGCTGCCCCACCACCCATGCCGCGATGAAGGCCGGGAGCACGATCGTCGCCAGCACGATCAGCGGGCCGTAGGTGGTGGTGAACAGGGTCACATCGGGCCGCGTTTCGGGGCTTTCGGTCATCGAGCGGACCATGAACACGACCACCGTCCCGATTGCCCAGGCCCAGAGCAGGCCCACACCCAGCAGCGCCCGGCCCCGCACCTGCGGCGTGACCTCGCCCATTGCGTAGAGTTCGGCCACTTCCCCGCGGTTGAAGGCGGCGTTGGCGGCGCGGTCCTCGGTCACGTGCGCATCGGGGGCGAACAGTCCGGCGATGCCGATTGCCAGCATGAAACCGCCGAACATCACATATACGAAGGGCCAGCCATAACGCTCGGCCATGATCAACCCGATCGCGCCGCCGACCAGCGAGGCGAGGCGGAAGCCCATCTGGGTGATTGTCGACAAGATGTCGATGGTCGCAACCTCGTCGGCCACATCGATGCGCCAGGCGTTGATGGCGATGTCCTGCGTTGCGCTGGCGAAGGCGCCGATGGCCGCCAGCAGGCTGAACCACGCCAGCGCATTGCGCGGGTCGAGGCCGCTCATCACCACCAACGCGATGCCGATGACGAGCTGCATCGGCACAATCCACTGCTTGCGCTTGCCGAGCTTGCGCAGCCCCGGGATGTCGACCTTGTCGAGCAGCGGCGACCACAGGAACTGGAAGGCATAGGCAAGGCCCACCAGCGAGAACACGCCCATGGTCTCGAGATCGACCTCGGCCTCGGAAAGCCAGGCATAGAGCGTGCCGAGGAACAGTGCCGGGGGCAGGCCCTGCGCGAAGCCGAACAGCACCATGAAGCCGCTCTTGGGGCTGCGCAGCGAGCGCAGGAGCGTGCCCCAGCCCGGCTTTTTCTGTGTCGCTGCCGGTGCTTCGGCCATGCCCTTGCGTCCCTTCCCGTTGGCGCGGATTTCTGCGACACTAGCCGCTGGCGAGAGGATGAGAAAAGAGCGATGAACGCCGCAACAACAGATATGCCCACTTTGCGCCCCACCCCGGGCCAGCTCGCCCTTGCCGAGGCCATCCGCGAAGGGCGCGCCAAGGTCGCGGGTGGCATTCAGAAGGTGCCAGCGAGCAACTACACCTGCCTCGATCACTTCGCGCGCGAGAAGGCGGCGCTGTTCGATCGCCTGCCGCAGGTCATCGCCCCGTCCGCGCTGCTGCCCGAACCCGGCATGGCCGTGCCGCACGACGCCACCGGCCGCCCGCTGCTGATCACCCGCGACAATGACGGCAAGGCCCACGTCTTCCTCAACGTCTGCCGCCACAGGGGCACGCGGCTGGTGGAGGGGAATGAAGTGCAATGCGCCAGGCGCCTCGTGTGCCCCTATCACGCCTGGACCTACAGGCTCGACGGGGGCCTCCTCGCCCTCCCCCGGCCGGAGACCTTTCCGGGGCTCGACAAGGGCGACTTCGGGCTGGTGGAACTGCCGAGTGTGGAGGCAGGCGGCCTGATCTGGTTCGCGCCGGACCAAAGCGCCGATTTCAGCGCTGCACAAGAACTGGGGAGCGACTTCGACGCCTTCGGCCTCAGGGCTGCGCACCTGTTCCGGCGCAAGCTCCACAGCGTGAAGGGCAACTGGAAGCTCATCATGGATGCGTTCCTCGAAAGCTACCATGTCACCCGGCTTCACGCCGCGACCATCGGGCCGTTCTTCAAGGACGGGATCACCGCGGGCGACCAGATCGGCCCGCACCAGCGCTCGGCCGTCGGGCGGCTGGAGGAGATGGAGGGCGTCGACCTCACCGACATGGCGAGCCTTCGCCGGGTGGTGACCTTCGCCTACCAGCTGCTCCCCGCAACGGTGATCGTGCCGAGCCCCGATTACGTCAACGTGATGGTGCTCATGCCGCAGGCAGCCGATCTGACGCTGGTCGAGGACTTCATGCTCATTCCCGAGGCACCCGCCACCGAGAAGGCGCTGGCGCATTGGGAGAAAAGCTGGAACCTTCTCGACGGCGGGGTTTTTGCGAGCGAGGATTTCCGGGCGGCGGAGCTCGGCCAGCAGGGGCTTTCGAGCGGCGCTGTCGATCACATCACCCTCGGCACCCTCGAAGGCGGGATCGCGCGGTTCGACCAGATCGTGAGCGAAGCCTTGCGGGCGGCCCCGTGAGGGCCTAGGCGCCGCCCCCATGCCCACCCAGCCCCCCCGCTCCGAAAACCGCCCCGAGGGTGACCGTATCGCAAAGCTGCTCGCCCGCGCAGGCGTCGCCAGCCGCCGCGAGGTCGAGCGGATGATTGCCGAGGGGCGCGTCGCGCTCGACGGCAAGGTGCTTGAGACGCCCGCGACGATCCTCGCCAGCCTCAGGGGCGTGACGGTCGACGGCAAGCCCGTCTCCGCAGCCGAGGCGACGCGGCTGTTCGCCTTCCACAAGCCCACCGGCCTCATCACCGCCGAGCGCGATCCGGCCGGGCGGCCGACGATCTACACTGCGCTGAGGAACGCCCTGCCCAAAGATGCCGGGCGGGTGATGCCGGTCGGGCGGCTCGACCTCAACACCGAGGGGCTGCTGCTGCTGACCAATGACGGCGCGGTGAAGCGGACGCTCGAACTGCCCGCCAGCCGCGTGCCGCGCACCTACCGCGCGCGCGCCTTCGGCGAGGTCTCGCAAGCGCAGCTCGAGGACCTGATCGAGGGCGTCACCATCGACGGCATGCGCTATGGTTCGATCAACGCCAACCTCGAACGCTCTTCGGGCCGCAACCTGTGGATCGAGATGACCATCACCGAGGGCAAGAACCGCGAGGTGCGGCGCGTGCTCGAACATCTGGGATTGCAGGTCAACCGCCTGATCCGCGTCGGCTACGGCCCGTTCAACCTCGGCGACCTGCCGCGCGGGCAGGCGGTGGAGCTCAAGGGCAAGCCGGTCGACCGCTTTCTGGCGGAGCTGGCGAAAGGCCCCCTCAAGTGAGGATCATCGCCGGGGAGTGGCGCGGGCGCAAGCTCGCCGCGCCCAAGGGCGATGGCACGCGCCCGACGGCTGACCGTGCCCGTGAAACGCTGTTCGCAATGCTCACCAGCCGGCTGGGCGATTTCGAGGGATTGCAGGTCGCCGACCTCTTCGCAGGCTCGGGCGCGCTCGGGCTCGAGGCCCTTTCGCGCGGAGCCGAAAGCTGCCTGTTCGTCGAGCAGGACCGCGCGGCGGTCGAGGTAATCCGCGCCAATATCGCCACGCTCGGCGCAGGCGCGCGGGCGCGGGTCGAGGCGGGTTCGGTGATGGCGCTGCGTGCAGCTGCGAAGCCGCTCGACCTGATCCTCGCCGATCCGCCCTACAGGTCGGGCGCGGGCGAGGTTGCGCTCGACCGCCTGCTGCGCCTCGGCTGGATCGGCCCCGAGACATGGATCGCGCTCGAGACCGCGTTCAACGAGGACGTCGCGATCAAGGGGCTGGTGACCGAGACCGAACGCCGGGTCGGCAAGGGGAAGCTCCACCTCTTGCGGCTGGATGCTTCCCCCGATGCTGGCCCGGAGGCAGATCCCGATCCGTTGGTTTAGCCGCGCGGCGGCGTCAGGCGGGTTTCGATCTGCGCCCAGGTCGCTTCGCGCTGCGCTTCGGGCATCTGGCTGAGCGTAACCTTGTCGTTGTCCGACAGCGCCCAGAAGATTTCCTGACGCTGCGGGTTCAATGACCAGAAATAGGTCTGGGTGTCGGCCGGCCAGGCCTTGTAGCCAGTCTGACGGTCAGCCGCCCATGACTGCATCATCGCGTCCTGCTCAGCGCTGGGCGCTGCCGGGGTTGCGGTGGTCGGCTGGTCCTGCGGCGTCTCGGTCACCGGGCCGGTGTCGGGCATCGAGGGCGGCGTGGTGCCGGGCATGGCGTCGGTGGGCTGGCCCGGCATGGGCTGGCCCGGCATGGTCTGGTCCGTCGTGGTCGGCTGCGTGGTCTGGCCCGGGGCCGCATCCGGCATCTGTTCCTGCGCGGCGGCAAAGGTACCGGTCATGGCAAGCGTCATGGCCGAACCGGCCAGAGCGAGGGTTTTGAGAGACTTGTGCATGAGTAACTCCATCATTGATTGACCCAAGCACGACGAACGCGAACTGCTGTCCCGGCCGCATGACCCCTCACGAACCGGACAATTTGAATATGGGCCTCGTCCGGTCCGGGGCAATCACGCCGCTGCCCGGGCGTCCCGCCCTCGCCCCGCCCGGGCGGCAAATGTGGCTGAAAGACGGCAGTCCGATCCTCGACCCACCGCAAGCTTGTGTGCGGCCGCGTCTCGCGGCTTGCTCCCCAATGAATTGTTCCCTACCTGTTCGCATGAGACGATGAGTCAGCCCCTGCCCTCCCCCGCCGCTTCTCCCGAGTCGGTGCCCGCCTATGCCGCGCGGCTGAACCCGCCGCAGCGCGCCGCCGTGCTCGCGACCGAAGGCCCCGTGCTGATGCTCGCGGGGGCCGGCACGGGTAAGACCGCCGCGCTCACCGCCCGACTTGCGCATCTGGTGGCGACGGGGCGCGCCTATCCCTCGCAGATCCTGTGCGTCACCTTCACCAACAAGGCCGCGCGCGAGATGCGCGAGCGCGTGGCGCACCATCTCGGCCCGGCGGCGGAAGGCTTGCCGTGGCTCGGCACCTTCCACTCGATCTGCGCCAAGATGCTGCGCCGCCATGCCGAGCTCGTCGGCCTCCAGCACAACTACACGATCATCGACACCGACGATCAGCTGCGCCTGCTGAAGCAGCTCATCACCGAGGCCGAGCTTGACGAGAAGCGCTGGCCCGCGCGCCAGCTTGCCGGGCTGATCGACCGCTGGAAGAACCGCGGCCTCAATCCTGCCGATCTCGATGCGGTGGAGAACGAGGCCTACGCCAACGGCAAGGGCACCGCGCTCTATGCCCGCTATCAGGAGCGCCTTCGCCAACTCAACGCCTGCGATTTCGGCGATCTGATGCTGCACATGCTCAACATCCTGAAGCAGCACCACAATATCCTCGCCGATTACCAGCGCCGCTTCCGCTACATCATGGTGGACGAGTATCAGGACACCAACGCGGTCCAGTACCTGTGGCTGCGGCTGCTGGCGCAGGGGCACAAGAACATCTGCGTCGTGGGCGACGACGACCAGTCGATCTATTCCTGGCGCGGGGCGGAGGTCGCGAACATCCTCCGGTTCGAGAAGGATTTCCCCGGCACTGAAGTGATCCGGCTCGAACAGAACTATCGCTCCACCCCGCACATCCTCGGTGCGGCCTCGGGGCTGATCCGCGAGAACAGCCAGCGCCACGACAAGACGCTGTGGACCGAGGTCAATGGCGGCGAGAAGGTCAAGGTCATCGGCGTGTGGGACGCGCCCGAGGAAGCGCGCCGGGTGGGCGAGGCGATCGAGCGGCTGGAGCGCGAGGGCGCCGGTCTCGATCAGGTCGCGATCCTCGTGCGCGCGCAGTACCAGACCCGCGAATTCGAGGACCGCTTCATCCAGATCGGCATCGCCTACCGCATCATCGGCGGTTTCCGCTTCTACGAGCGCGCCGAAATCCGCGATGCGCTGGCCTATCTGCGCCTGATCGCGCAGCCGCAGGACGATCTTGCCTTCGAGCGCATCCACAACGTCCCCAAGCGCGGGCTTGGCGCCAAGGCGCTGGAGGCAATGCACAGCCACGCCCGGCGCACCGGCCTGCCGCTGGCAGCCGCCGCGCTGCAACTGGCGGATAGTGACGAGCTGCCCAAGCGCGCGGCGATCACCATCGGCGGGCTGATGCGCCAGTTCCTGCACTGGCGCGAACAGGCCGAGACGCTCTCGCCTGCCGACCTCCTCCGGCTGGTGATGGAGGAGAGCGGCTACAACGCCATGCTCGCCGCCGACCGTTCGGCAGAAAGCGCGGGCCGCGCCGAAAACCTCTCCGAACTCGCGCGCGCGATGGAGGATTACGTCACCCTCGGCGATTTCCTCGAGCACGTCAGCCTCGTCATGGACAATGACCGCGCGAACGAGGGCGAAACGGTGACGATCATGACGATCCACGCCGCCAAGGGGCTGGAATTCGACAACGTGTTCCTGCCCGGCTGGGAGGAAGGCGTCTTCCCCTCGCAGCGCGCGATCGACGAGGGGGGGCTGGCCAGCCTCGAGGAGGAGCGCCGCCTCGCCTATGTCGCGATCACCCGCGCGCGGCGGCATTGCACCATCCTCCACGCCGCCAACCGCCGCATCTACGGCCAGTGGACGAGCTCGATCCCCTCGCGCTTCATCGGGGAACTGCCGCCCGAGCATATCGAGAGCGAGACGACGCTCACCGGCGGCGCATCGCTGTGGCGGGCGAACTGGAGCGAGCAGGAGGATCCTTTCGCCCACGTCGCGCGCGACCGCCCGGACAGGGCGCAGCAGCGCGGCCCCGGCTGGCAGCGCGCGCTCGCCAGCGGCTACGACACGACGCCCGCCCGAGTGCGCGAGAACACGCGTTCGGCGGCGAGTTTCGCCGCTCCCGCCCGCTCCGACATCGCCATCGGGGCGATGGTCACCCACGCCAAGTTCGGCACGGGCTGCGTGATCGATCAGGAAGGCAACAAGCTCACCATCCTGTTCGAGGACGCGGGCGAGAAGCGGGTGCTGGATTCGTTCGTGACGCCAGTCGGCTGAGGGTGGGGTAGCTCAGCCCGCAGGCTGCTCGGCCGGCTGCTGTGCTTCCGCCTTGCGCCAGTAGCGCGCCTCGAACGGCCGGGCGAGCTCGCCCAGCGCGTCGCGGGTGCCCTCGGCGATGCCGGTCTCGCAGTTCACGTAAGGCGCCGGGTCGACATAGGTGCCGAACACCTTGTCCCACAGCGTCAGCATGTTGCCGTAATTGCTCCCCATCAGCGCCTCGTCGCGGATGTGGTGGAGGCGGTGCGCGGCAGGCGAGATCAGCGCCTTGCCGAAGATGCCGAGTGTCCAGGGCACGTCGGCATGGATGAAATAGCCCCACCAGCCACGAACGAGCAGGGCGACAGCGATTGCCCAGTAAGGCAGGCCGAGCAGAACCACCGGCAGGGTGTCGATAACAGCGCTCAAGGCTTCGCCCAGCGGGTGCTTTCGGCGCACGCTGAGCCAGTTCATCGCCTCGTCGGCGTGGTGCGTGGCGTGGACCGGCCACAGCACGCGGACATGCTCGAGCCGGTGGCGCCAGTAGGCGGCGAATTCGAGCAGCACGATCGCCGCAACAACCGGGATCGCCGCGGGCAGCCCCTCCCAGAATCTCACCAGCCCGTCCGGACGCGGCAGCAGCGCGTGGCCGGTCAGGATCGGCACCGCGATCAGCGGCACCACGACCACCGCGTTGACCAGCAGCAGGACGAGGTTGGTGACGATCTCGGGCCGCGCGCGCTTGAGCGCCGCGAGCAGTGCACCGCGTTTGGTCACATAGGCGAGCGCACCGAACAGCACCGCAAGCGGCACGACATCCGCGACTTCGGTGCGCAGGGATTCAAGGATGCTGTCGATCACGGGCGCGGGATTACGCCGCGACCGCCCAAGAAATGGTTAAGCCCGGACGCCCGGGCTGCGGCGCGTCAGCCGAAGCCGACGTCGAGGAAGCTCGGGCGCGGGCCGTTCCATTCCCCGGCGGGCACGGGCGCGTCATCCTCGTGATAACGGCGCGGCTTGCGGTCGGAGCGGTCTTCGCGGGCTTCCTCGCGCGGCCGGCGCTCCCTGCGGGGCCGCTCCTCGCGCTCGGGGCGATCCTCGCGCGCGCGGCGGGGCTTGCGCTCCTCGCGTGCCTCGGGCTCGTCCACTTGCGCAGCCTTGGCGGCCTCGGCCTTGGCGAGCACCTCGGACAGATCGACGCGCACGTCCTCCTTGCCGAACACCTTGATCGCGCTGCCGGTCAGCTTCTCGACATTGGCGATCGCTTCCGCGTCCTCTTCCGAGACGAAAGTGAAGGCCCGGCCCTTGGCCCCGGCGCGGCCCGTACGGCCGATCCGGTGGACGTAATCGTCCGGGTGCCATGGGGTGTCGAAATTGAAGACGTGGCTGACGCCCTTGATGTCGAGGCCGCGCGCGGCGACGTCGGAGGCGACGAGGATGTTGACCTCGCCCTTCTTGAAGCGGTCGAGCTCCTTCAGGCGCGAGGACTGGTCCATGTCGCCGTGAATCTCGCTCGAACGGAAGCCGTGGCGATTGAGGCTCTGGTTGAGCTCACGCACCGTGGTCTTGCGGTTGGCGAAGATGATCGCGGTCTCGACCAGATCGTTCTCGAGGAACCAGCGCAGCGTCTCGCGCTTCGAACGCGACTTCACCGGCACCTTGAAGGCGGTGATGTCGGCATTGGTCGAGGCCGCGCGGCTCACCTCGATGCGCTTGGGATTGTTGAGAAATTTCTTCGCCAGCTTCTCGATCGGCGGGGGCATGGTGGCCGAGAACAGCATGGTCTGACGGGTATCGGGGAGCTTCGAACAGATGAACTCGATGTCGGGGATGAAGCCCATGTCGAGCATCCGGTCGGCCTCGTCGATCACCAGGAGCTCGCAGCCGTTGAGCATGATCTTGCCGCGCTCGAACAGGTCCATCAGGCGGCCCGGCGTGGCGATCAGCACATCGACGCCGTCGGACAGCGCCTTCAGCTGGTCGCCCATCTGCACCCCGCCGATCAGCAGCGCCATCTTGAGATCGTGGTTCTTGCCGTATTTCTCGAAGTTCTCGGCGACCTGAGCGGCGAGTTCGCGGGTCGGCTCGAGAATCAGCGAGCGCGGCATCAGCGCGCGGCGGCGCCCGGCGGCCATCACGTCGATCATCGGCAGCACGAAGCTCGCGGTCTTGCCCGTGCCGGTCTGGGCGATGCCGATGAGATCCTTCATCATCAGCACGGTCGGGATCGCCTGCGCCTGGATCGCGGTCGGCACGGTGTAGCCCGCGTCCTCCACGGCTTTGAGCAATTCAGGCGAAAGGCCGAGATCGGCGAAGGTCATGCGGTCTGTGGTGTCCGAGATTGGCGGGCAGGGGCGCTGCCGGGATTGCTGGCGCAGACGCGAAACCCCCCGGCGGCGTCAGGCTGCCGCGCCTTTCCCGCAAACGCGGGCAAAAGTCAAGGAAACGCGCCCCGCTTGCGCGCTCGGGTCAGCTGCGCACTGCGACCAGTTGGCGCATCGTCTCGATCTCGCAGCGTGCGCCGGTGCGCGATTGCAGCTTGTCGCGGCTGACGCACAGCTGGCCGTCCTTGTGCTTCTCGACATAGAACCCGGCATAGAAGTCTCGGGCCCGGCACGCCTTTTCGAGGCCGACCGAGACCATCTTGCGATCGCGCAGGAACAGCACCAGGCGGTTGCCGCTGCCGGTCTGCACCCCGGCGATGCCCTGAAGGCCGATGCATTTCTCCTTGCCGCGCTCCTCGAAACGCGGGGGGGACGCGCGTTGCGGCAGATTGGCGATGAGGTTCTGGCGGGCGGCGGGGGGAGCGGGCGCGATGCGGATGACGACGCGCTGCTCGATCCGGACCTGACTTGCAGAGGACGCCCGGCGCAGCGCGAGCAGCGGGTTGATATCGCCCGGCCCGGGGTCGGCAGCCGCGACCGGCGCCTGCGATTGCGGCGCGGAAGGATCAGCGGCGGATGCAGGCGGATCGGCCACGTCCACCGCCTCGGCCACCAGCGGCAGCATCAACGCGAACGGCGCTGCGAAGGCGAACAGGCTGTGCATGGGCGAGGAAGGCTCTCTCCTTGCGCGGTGCGGATTGATCGGCTGGCCGGGCGCCGTGGCGGCGGCCCGGGGCATGACCTAGCATCAGCGTTTGAACCATGGCTTAACTGGCAGGCGAGGGGGCAGCGAAAGGATTGGCAATTTCCTCGACCACTGTGGCATGGAGGCCACAATGAATCACCTCGCTCCCCCGCCCCGCTCCGCCCCGCCTGCCGAGGCCTTCTTGGCCGAGGCGCGCGCGCTGCTGGGCGAGCGGGGCTTCACCACCGATCCAGAGCGGATCGACGCCTGGCTGACCGACTGGCGCGGCCGCTACACCGGCCGCGCGCTGGCGCTGGCCTCGCCCGCCTCCACGCAGGAGGTCGCCGCGCTGGTGAAGCTGTGCGCCGCCCACGGCGTGCCGATCGTTCCGCAGGGCGGCAACAGCGGCATGGCGGGCGGCGCAACGCCCGACGGCACCGGCAGCGCGATCGTCCTGTCGCTGCGGCGCATGAACGCCATCCGCCGCCTTTCGGCAGAGAGCGGGCAGGCGGTGTGCGAGGCGGGCGTGATCCTCCAGACCCTGCACGAGGCGGCCGAGGCTGCGGGCCTGCGCTTCCCGCTGACGCTCGGCGGCAAGGGTTCGGCGACCATCGGCGGCCTCGTCTCCACCAACGCGGGCGGCACGCAGGTGCTGCGCCACGGGACGATGCGCGCGCAGGTGCTGGGGCTGGAGGCGGTGCTCGCCACGGGCGAGGTGCTCGATCTCATGACCCCGCTCAAGAAGGACAACCGCGGCTTCGACCTGAAGCAATTGCTGATCGGCTCGGAAGGCACGCTCGGCATCGTCACCGCCGCGACGCTGCGGCTGCTGCCCGCCGCCTCCGGCCGCGCCACCGCCTGGGTCGGGCTCGGCGGGATCGTCGAGGCCCGGACTCTGCTGCGGCAGGTCGAACGCGGCCTCGGTGATGCGCTCGAGGGCTTCGAGGTGGTGCCCGCCCATTGCCTCGAGAGCGTCCTCGCCCACGAACCCGCCGCCCGCGCGCCGCTGGACGAGCGCCATGCGTGGAATGCGCTGATCGAGTGCGTCTCGCCCGCGCAGGACAGCGCCGCCTTGCGCGAGGCGCTCGAGGCTGCACTCGCCGCCGCGCTGGAAGAGGGGCTGATCGCCGACGCGGTGATCGCGGCCAGCGACAGCCATGCCGAAGCCTTCTGGGCCTTGCGCGACGGCATCTCGGCAGCAGAGCGGGCGCTTGGCCCGGCGATGCAGCACGACATCTCGGTGCCGGTCGAGGCCATGCCCGAGTTCATCCTCGCCGCCGTGCCCGAGGTCGAGGCCGCCTTCCCCGGCACCCGCGCGGTCGCCTTCGGGCACCTGGGTGACGGCAATGTCCACTTCCATGTCCTCGCGCCGGCAGGGGCCGTCCGGGGCGTGTGGGAGGAGGCGGACGGCAAGGCGGTGAGCGCGCGGGTGCATGACCTGGTGACGGCCTGGGGCGGCTCGATCAGCGCCGAACACGGCATCGGCCAGATGAAGGTCGACGAGCTCGCCCGGCTCCACGATCCGGTCGCACTGGCGGTGATGGCGCGCGTCAAGGCAGCGCTCGATCCGGCCGGACTGCTCAATCCGGGGAAACTCCTGCGCCAACCCCGCCCCGCCTGACCGGCCCCGCTTGCGCGCGACACCGCAAGGCCCTAAGGGCGGCGCTTTCGGCGGGGGACGACTTCTTTTTCCGCTGAGGGGATCATCCACTACCGTTTCTCGGAGACTTCGTCATGGCCAGCGCGCCGCAACCGCAACTTCCGCTGTTCTACAACGACCTGATGCCGCTCAACACCCGCGACCACACGGGCTGGCGCGCCGGTTCGCTCCAGGACGCCAGCTACCTCGCCAAGACCCACGCGATCCCGCTGACCTCGGACGAATTCGTCGACGCGCAGCGCAACTTCCCGATCGTCTTCACCGCCGGTGAAAGCCCGCTGCCGATCGCGCTGTTCGGCCTCAACGAGGGCGTCAACACCTTCGTGGGTGACGACATGAAGATCACCGATCCGGTGTACCTGCCCGCCTATGCGCGCCGCTATCCCTTCATCCTCGCCAAGCTCCAGCCCGGCAGCGACGACATGTCGCTGTGCTTCGACCCCTCGGCCGGCATGCTCAGCAAGGCTGACGAGGGCATCGCCATGTTCGATGACGCCGGCCAGCCGACCGAATACACCCAGAACGTGCTCGAGTTCTGCCGCCGCTTCGAGGAAGCCGGGCAGCGCACCAAGCTGTTCATGGACGAGCTCGCCAAACTCGACGTCCTGATGGACGGCGAGATCGCGATCACCCGCAACGACATGCCCGACAAGCCCTTCGTCTATCGCGGCTTCCGGATGGTCGACGAGAACAAGCTGCGCGAGCTTCCGGCCGCAAAGCTTGAGGAACTCGCCAAGAACGGCATGCTGATGCTGATCTACGCCCACCTGTTCTCGCTGAACCTGATGCGCGTCCTGTTCGAGCGGCAGCTCGCGCAGGGCAAGGTGCCGATGCCCGCCGACGGCACGCCCGCACCGGCGCTTAACTGATTTATCGGAGATGGGCCGGGCGACCCGCCCGGTTCACGAGCCAAGCGCGGGCGGGCGGACTTCGGTTCGCTCGCCCGTTTCGTGTCTTGCGCCCTATTCCGCCGCCTGCGGCAGCCCCTCGGCACCGCCCAGCAGCGCCGCCTCTGCGCCCAACTCGCGCACGAGATCGGCGAGCATCGCCGCCACCGCCGGAAGCCCCGCGCCGGGCTCGGCGAGGTGCCGGTCGAGATAGGTGCCGCGGCAGACCTCGATCTGCACCGCATGCACGCCCTCGCGCGGGGCCCCGTGGCGATCGAGCACGTAGCCGCCCGAATAGGGCCGGTTGAGCGCGACAGGAACGCCGCGCGCCTCCAGGTGGCCGAGCCCGCGCGCGACGAGGGCATTGTGGCACGAGGCGCCGAAGCGGTCGCCCAGCACCACCACCGGCGCGCGCTGCTCGCCCTCGCCCGCGCGCAGCGGCGGCATCGAGTGCAGGTCGACCAGCAGCGCCGCGCCCCAATCGGCGCAGATCCGCGCCAGCGCCCCCTCGAGCGCGGCGTGATAGGCGCGGTGGATACCGTCGATCCGGGCCGTGAGCTCCGCAGGCGCAAGCCGCCCGCGCCAGATCTCGCCCGATCCGGGAAGCCGCCGCGGGACCAGCCCGAGCCCGCTCCTCGCCCGCGCATTGCTGCGCTGGCCGGGCTCGGGAGGCGGCATGTCGGCAGGTCGGCCGCCCTCGATCATGTCCCAGTCGATATCGTCCTCGGCCCGGTTCAGATCGAGCAGCGCGCGCGGCGCATGGGCAAGAAGCAGCGCCGCCCCGGTCTCGCGCGCGATGGCCACCCCGAGCCGGTCGGCATGGCGATCCTCGAGCCGCAATTGCGCCAGCTCCGCATCGCGCATCCGCGCGGTCACCGCCGGCGGATAGGCCCTGCCCGCGTGGGGCACCGCCACCAGCACCGGCAGCCGCAGGCGCGGGGGCACGGTCAGCGTGAAAGCCGGCGCGGCCGTGAGCCCCGGCACCGTGCCGCCGCTCGTGGCAGTGCGCTGGACCGCTGGGCCGGGCCGGGAGGAGCGCTCGTGGAGGGACATTGATCCCCTTGCTGACGGGTTTGCGCAGGCCTGTCAAAGCCTGATCGGCCCGCCCTCGCAGCAATCCGCGCGAGGCCTCCGCATTGACGCGCAGGTCAACCGCAAGACGGACAAAGATTTCTTAAGCCGGTTCTGCTAACACAGCGCGCATGACAGCGACACGCCCCCCCCGGATCCTGCTCGCCGAAGACGAGGCCGCGATGCGCGCCTATCTCGAACGGGCGCTGACCAATGCCGGCTACGAGGTGAGCGCGGTCGATCGCGGCACCGATGCCGTGCCGCTGCTGGCGACCGGCGATTTCGACCTGCTGCTCTCGGACATCGTCATGCCCGAAATGGACGGGATCGAGCTCGCCCAGCGCTGCGCCGAGATCTCGCCGCGCACCAAGGTCATGTTCATCACCGGCTTTGCCGCGGTGTCCTTGCGCGCAAGCCGCGAGCAGCCTGCCGCCAAGGTGCTCTCGAAGCCCTTCCACCTGCGCGATCTGGTGCTGGAGGTGGAGCGTGTGTTCGAGGAAGCGGACGCGGCACGGATGTAGGTTTTCTCCGGCGCGAATCGCTTGCACCTTCCAAAGGGCTGCGATAAAGGGCCGCTCCGCCCTCCCCCGGGAGGCGCAAAACCGATGGTGCGGGCGTATAGCTCAGTGGTAGAGCACTATGTTGACATCGTAGGGGTC
>OFDN01000659.1_pt1 | contig 26480 bp, 23 predicted proteins | sample 1520971 | NCBI WGS metagenome assembly OFDN01 (sample SAMEA94257418, study PRJEB24077) | hot springs metagenome | biome: Aquatic biome; feature: Geographical feature; material: Water | place: India | collected 2012-06-12 | depth 5 m | reverse complement strand
CCCCGAGGCCGCGCGCGTGCACGCGCTGCTCGCCGACCTCCGGGCCGAGGCCGCCGCCGGGCACCCGTGGCTGCCGCACGAGCACCTCGTGCTGCGCGCCTTCGCCCGCCCGCTCGCCGACGTGCGCGTCGTCATCGTCGGGCAAGACCCCTACCCGACCCCGGGGCACCCCATCGGTCTCGCCTTCGCCACCGACGCGCGCGTGCGCCCGCTGCCGCGCAGCCTCGCCACCGTCTACCGCGAGCTGCACGATGACCTCGGGGTGCCGCCCGCCGCGCACGGCGACCTCAGCGCCTGGGCCGATCAGGGCGTGCTGCTGCTCAACCGCGTACTGACCGTCGCGCCGGGGAATCCGGGGTCGCACCGCGGCCGGGGGTGGGAGGCCGTGACGGCCCGAGCCCTGCAGGCCCTCGCCGAGCGGGGCGGCCCGCTCGTCGCCGTGCTCTGGGGGCGCGACGCCCAGGCCGCGGGGGCGATGCTGCGGGGCGTCGCGACGATCGCGAGCGCGCATCCCAGCCCCCTGTCGGCCCACCGGGGCTTTCTGGGGTCGCGCCCGTTCAGCCGCGTGAACGCCCTGCTCGCCGAGCAGGGAGCCCCGCCGATCGACTGGCGGCTGCCCGGGCCCGCCGTAGACTGACGCCGTCGGGTCGCGGGGCAGGAAGGAGGGCGCCATGCTCGCCGAAGAGTACGAGCGGCGGCGCCAGCTGCCCGCTCACCTCCGCCCGCAGCCCGAGCCCGAGCCGCCGTTCGCCTATACCGTTCGCGAGGCTGAAGAGGCCGACCTGCCGCACGTGCGCGAGCTCTACAACCACTACGTCGCCAATTCGACGGTGACCTTCGACGAGTCGCCGTGGTCGCTGCAGGATGTCCGCACCAAGTTCGCCCGCGTGCGCGAGCTCGGCTACCCCTTCCTCGTCGCCGTCGCCCCCGGCGGCACCGTGCTGGGCTTCGCCTACGTGTACCCGTGGAAGGAGAAGGCGGCCTACCGCTTCACGGTCGAGAACTCCATCTACCTGGGCCCGGCCTCCACCGGGCGCGGTCTCGGCACCGCGCTCATGGGCGAGCTGCTCGACCGCGCCGCGGCCGCCGGGGTCAAGGAGGTCATCGCGGTCATCGCCGACAAGGGGGCGGAGGGCTCGATCGCGCTGCACCGCCGGTTCGGCTTCGAGCAGACCGGGGCGATGGGCCGCGTCGGGTTCAAGTTCGGTCGGTGGCTCGGCGTGGTCATGATGCAGAAGTCGCTGACGCGGCGCGCCCGGGGCCGCTCCGGCGCCGCGGGATAGGTCGTACGCCCCCGAACGACCGGGCGCTAGACTCGCCGCACATCCCCGACACGAAGGAGTGCGGCGTGAGCCACAAGCGTGCCGTCACCCTGGCCGAGCTGCTGACCCAGCCGATCCAGGGCATCCAGACCCTCAAAGACACGTACGGGCAGTGGGAGGTGCACGAGAGCCAGCACGTCGACCCCGACCAGGTGCAGGCCGTGCTGACCGAGCTCGTCGAGCGGCTCGACGACAACTTCCCGTACTTCCACCCGCAGTACGCCGGGCAGATGCTCAAGCCGCCGCATCCGGTGGCGATGGCCGCCTACATCGCGACCATGCAGCTGAACCCCAACAACCACTCGATCGACGCCAGCCGCGCGACGACCGCCATGGAGCACGAGGTGCTCGACCAGCTCGCGGCCATGTTCGACTACCCCGTCGACTACATGGGGCACCTGACCTGGAGCGGCACCACCGCCAACCTCGAGGCCCTCTGGGTCAGCCGCGAGATCGCGCCGGGCAAAGCGATCGCCCATTCGGCGGATGCCCACTACACGCACGCGCGCATGGGCGAGGTGCTCGGCATCGACACGGTGGGCATCCCGACCGAGGCAGACGGCCGCATGAGCCTCGACGCCCTCGAGCGCGAGCTCGCCACCGGGCGCATCGGCGTCGTTGTCGCGACCCTCGGCACGACGGGGCTCGGCGCCGTCGACCCGCTCGCGGAGATCATCCCGCTCGCCCGCGCGCACGGCGCCCGCGTGCACGTCGACACCGCCTACGGCGGGTTCTTCTCGATCATCGCCGACGACCTCGACGCCGAGACCGCACGACACTTCCGGGCGATCAAAGACGCCGACTCGGTCGTGGTCGACCCGCACAAGCACGGCCTGCAGCCCTACGGGTGCGGCGCGGTGCTGTTCACCGACCAGTCGATCCTGCGGTTCTACCACCACGAGTCGCCGTACACCTACTTCGCGAGCACCGAGCGGCACTTCGGCGAGATCCAGCTCGAGTGCTCGCGCGCGGGCGCGAGCGCCGCGGCGCTGTGGGCGACGCTCAAGGTCTTCCCGCTCACCCGCGACGGGCTCGGGGCGATCGTGCTGCCCGGCTACCGCGCCGCGCAGACCTGGCACGGGCTCATCGCCGAGTCGGACATCCTGCAGCCGTACCAGCGCCCCGAGCTCGACATCATCACCTACCTGCCGCGCGTCACCTCGATGTCGGAGCTCGATCGGGTGAGCCACGCGATCTTCACCTTCGCCGCCGACACGGCCCGCCCGCAGCAGACGCACTTGGCCACCTACGTCGTCACGCCGGCCCAGCTGCGCGCCCGGGGCATCCACCTCGATGACGACGCCGAGCGCGGGCGCATCATGCGCAGCGTGCTGATGAAGCCCGAGCACGAGCCGCTCATCCCCGAGATGCACCACCACGTGTCGATGTGGTCGCGGCGGGCCTACGAGGCGACCCACTAGCCGAGACGGCCGAGCTGCGGGGCGCAGCCTCAGCCCGCGCTCGCGGGGAGCACGCGGTCGCGCACCCGGCTCGCCGGCAGCGGCGAGGTGATGATCAGCGGCATGCTGCCCGTCGCCGTCGCGACCGCCGTCGGCGGCTCGGGGGTCAGGGGTGAGGGCTCGTCGGGGTTCGACTGCGGAATCCAGGTGCTCGTCGGTGCATCCGCCGCGACGGCCCCCGCCGCTCCGGTCGACGCTCCCGAGCCGGCTCCCGCCGACACGCTCGTCGCACGGCCGTCCGGCGCCTCCGCCCACGACGCGCTCGGCTCGCCCTCCGCCTCGAAGCGCCAGCGCTCGAGATCGGGCCCGAACAGCTTCTTCGCGTGCCGCGGCTTCTCGCTCCACGCCACGAGACGATCGCGGTAGTCGCCGAGGGTCTGCTGCGCCTGGAAGCGGAAGCCCGCCGAGTCGCGCTTGATCGCCGCGAGCTCGTGGGCGGCCCAGTTGGCCGCGAGGCTCGAGCCGGCGAGGGGCAGCAGCCGGATGCGGGTCTCGGCCTCGGCGACGAGATGGTCGACCTGCGCGCGCTCGACGTCGCTCAGCGCGTGCCACTCGGCGGCGCGGCGGCCGGCGAGCAGGAAGCCGCTGAGCGCCCCGGCCAGAGCGTCGCGGTCATGCAGCGCGATCAGCCGCCGCGTCGAAGCGCGACCGATGAGCGCCGCGACGACACCGGCGACGATGATGGCGGTCGCGGGGATGATCGCGCCCGACAGCACGCGCCACCCCTCCTCCGACGACAGCCACAGCAGAAAACTGTTCCCCCAGTCCATGTCGGGCAGGGTACCCCCCGAATGGGGGTCAGGGCTAGTTCTTCGAGGAATCGTCCGTGTGGCGCACGGTCACGATGGGGCCCGTGGCGAGCGCGAGGTCCGCATCCACCACCGTCTTCGAGGCCCGCGCCGTCTGGGCCAGGATGATGCCCGCGAGCACGATCGCCGCCCCGATGATCTGCACGAGGTCGAGCGCTTCACCGAGCCAGATCCAGGCCACGGCGAAGGCGAAGACCACCTCGCTCGAGGCGACGATGCCGGCCGCCGTCGCCGGCAGGTGGCGCAGCGCGGCGAGGCTCAGCAGGAAGGGCGCGAACGACCCCATGACGACGTTCCAGGCGAGCGGCACCGCCATCGGCACGAGCAGCTCGCCGTGCACGCCGCCCATGTCGACCGGGGTGGCGAGCACGCTGGGCGAGAGCTCCCACCAGCCCGAGACGAAGCTCCAGAAGATCGCCGCGATCGTCATGGTCCAGAACGACACGGCCAGGGGCGAGGTGCGCGCGACCTGCCGCTCGCCCACCAGGAAGTACACGGCCAGGCACACGGCCGCCGCGAGCGCGAGCACGACACCGAGCGCATCGAGCGTGCTCGCCCAGATCTGCGCCACGACCGCGAGGCCGAGCAGCACGAGGGCGATCGCCACCCACAGCCGGGCCTTCACCGGCTCGCGGAAGATGAAGTAGGCCACGAGCGCCACCATGAGCACGGCCGTGTACTCGAGCAGCAGCGCGATGCCGACGGGCAGAATCTGCACCGCCGCGGCGTAGGTCGCCTGCAGCAGCGCCACGCCCACGACGCCGAGCACGATCATGATCGGCCACTGCCGCCGCGGCAGCACGAAGGCCCGACGGTCGATCACGAGCAGCACGAGACCGGCGATGACCGCCGTGCCGACGAGGCGGAACTCGGTGACCTGCGCGGGCGTCAGGCCCGCCTCCATCGTCGCCTTCGTCACGCTGCCGTTCGCGCCGAACAGCACGGCGGCCAGCAGTGCGTAGAGGTAACCCATCGCGTCTGGTTTCTCGCGGGCTCAGCGGCGCGAGCCGGTGCCGTGCACGGCGAGCGGCTCGATCGCGGCGATCTCGTCGGCCGTGAGGGCAGGGGCGTCGAGGGCGTCGAGGTTGGCATCGAGCTGCTGCACGCTGCTTGCCCCGATGAGCGCGCTCGTCACCTGCGGGTGGCGCAGCACCCACAGCAGCGCCAGCTGCGCGAGCGACTGCCCGCGCGCCTCGGCGATCGCGGTGAGGCCGCGGGCACGCTCGAGGTACTCGTCATCGATCGTGTCGGCGGTGATCCAACGGCCCTCGGCGGCGCGCGACCCCTCCGGCACGCCGCGCAGATACCGGTCGGTGAGCAGCCCCTGCGCGAGCGGCGAGAAGACGATGCTGCCCAGGTCGAGCTCGGCCAGAGCATCCAGCAGGCCGTCCTCCATGCGCCGATCGAACATGTTGTACCGGGGCTGGTGGATGAGCAGCGGCACGCCCAGGTCGGCGAGCACCTGGTGGGCCGCGCGCGTCTGCTCGGCGTCGTAGTTCGAGATGCCGACGTACAGCGCCTTGCCGCTCTGCACGGCGCTTGCGAGCGCGCCCATGGTCTCTTCGAGCGGCGTGTCGGGGTCAGGGCGGTGGTGGTAGAAGATGTCGACGTACTCGAGGCCCATGCGCGTCAGGCTCGCGTCGAGCGAGCTGAGCACGTACTTGCGCGAGCCCCACTCGCCGTAGGGCCCGGGCCACATGTAGTAGCCCGCCTTCGTCGAGATGATGAGCTCGTCGCGGTAGCGCGCGAAGTCCTGGTGGAAGACCGTGCCGAAGTTCTGCTCGGCGCTGCCGGCGGGCGGCCCGTAGTTGTTCGCGAGGTCGAAGTGGGTGACCCCGCGATCGAACGCGCGGCGCAGAATCGCGCGCTGCGTGGCGAGCGGCCGGTCGTCGCCGAAGTTGTTCCACAGGCCCAGCGAGATGCGCGGAAGCCGCAGCCCGCTGCGGCCCACCCGGGCGTACTCCAGGCGCTCGTAGCGGTCGGCGGCGGCGAGGTACGCGTCGTGGGTGTCGGCCATGAACACAGCGTACGACCGGCGGATGCCCGGCTCGTGCACGACGGCGGGCCGTAGTATTCGCGCATGCGAACCTTCCACCTGGCCGGCGGCTGCTTCTGGTGCCTCGACGCGGTCTACCGCGTGCTCGACGGCGTGCACGACGTGGTTTCGGGCTACACCGGCGGCCATGTCGAGAACCCCAGCTACGAGCTGGTCTGCACCGGCTCCACCGGCCACGCCGAGGCGGTCGCGGTGACGTTCGACCCCGAGGTCATCCCGGCCGACATCATCCTCGATGTCTTCTTCACCCTGCACGACCCGCGGCAGCTCAACCGCCAGGGCAACGACATCGGCACGCAGTACCGATCGGCCATGTTCTACGCCGACGACGAGCAGAAGGCGCTGTTCGAGGCGGCGCGCGACCGCGCGAGCGAGTACTGGGAGGGCGGGATCGTCACCGAGATCTCGCCGCTCGGGAAGTACTTCATCGCCGAGGAGTACCACCAGGACTTCTTCGCGAAGAACCCGGGGCAGGGCTACTGCCTCGCCGTCGCCCTGCCCAAGGTCAACAAGATCCGCGCGTCCTACGCCCCCTACGTCAAGGCCTCCTGAGGCGCTGACGCGCGCGCGACGGCGGGCGTGATCCGCACGCCGCGGGCGATCAGCCAGACACCGAGCGAGAACTCCCAGAGGGCGATCGGCAGGGCGGCGATGGCCCCGACGGGCCCGGTCTGCTCCCAGAGGCCGAGCACGACGCCGTAGGACGAGAGCAGCAGCAGCGGCCCGCCGACGAGGCCGATGATCGGGATCACGCGCGGAACGAGACGGCCGCGCAGCATGATCGTGCCGAGCAGCAGCGCGTTGATCGATGCCATGAAGGCCGGGCCGAGCAGGAACGCGGCGTCGTGCAGCTCGACGAGAGCCGGCGCCGCGGGGTCGTCCGACCCGAGGGCGATGAGCCCCATGACCGGCAGCACCCCCGCGACAATGGCACTGGCTTCCAGGATGCGCGACGCGACGAATCCGAAGGCGAGCACCTCGCTGACCCGTCGCGTGATGGGCAGCAGCACGATGGCCGTCGCGATGCAGCTGAAGGCGAGGGTGATCTCGAGCACGAGACCCCAGGCCGCGAGGTCGGTCTCGCCGCGTCCCTCGAGCAGCGGCGTCTTGAGCGCGAGCGCCGGAATCGAGGTGACGAAGGTCAGCAGGTAGAAGATGCCCGCCCAGAGGGCGAGACGGCGGTCGGGGGACATGGTGCTCCTTCGGGATCAACCGTGGTGTACGGCGTACACCATGCGGCGCGCCCAGGCTAGGTGTACGATGTACACCATGTCAAGCGAGCCCCCGACGACGCCGCGCGCTGCCGGGCGGCTCAGCCGCGCCGGGGTGCTCGCGGCGGCGGTCACCCTCGCCGACCGGGAAGGGCTCGAGAGCCTCAGCATGCGCCGCCTCGCGAGCGAGCTCGGCGTCGTGCCGATGGCGCTCTACAAGCACGTCGCCGACAAAGACGACCTGGTCGCGGGCATGATCGACCAGATCGTCGCCGACTACCGGGCACCGCAACCGGGGCTCGACTGGCGCGCGGCGGTGCGCGGGCGCATCATGGCGGCGCGGGATGCTCTGCACGAGCATCCCTGGCTGCGCAGCGCCCTCGAGCGCGCCACCCAGCGCACGCCCGCTGTGCTCGGGCACATGGATGCCGTCGCGGGCGAGCTGCGCCGCGGCGGCCTCTCGTACGACCTCGTGCACCACGCCATGCACGCGCTGGGGCATCGCATCTGGGGGTTCAGCCCGGAGGCATTCTCCGACGGCGCGGGGTCAACCGCGGCACCGGATGCGGAGCCCCCGCCCGTCGACCCCGCCCAGCTCGCGGCCATGGCCGAGCGGTACCCGCACATCGTGGCGATCGCGCTCGACACCGCGCAGCGCGCGCCCGGGGGAGCCTGCGACACCGAGGCGGAGTTCGCCTTCACGCTCGACCTGCTGCTCGACGCGGTCAGCAGCCTGCACGCTGCGGGCTGGCGCTCGCGCTGACCTGCGGGCTGGCGGGCGCTCGCCCGGACGCTGCGACGCGTCCTCCCCAGAGCACCCCGCGCGGGCGGCGTCGCCGTGTTCGGTGCCGCGACCGCTCGAGGCGGCACGGCTCGGGCACTCTCTCGGCGGGCGCCGGCGTTCTCCGGCACGAACCGCCGGCGCCCACCCGGCGGCGCGTCCCGTCGCCGGGCCGTTGCGAACCGTCAGGAGATCAGCATGTCCGACACCATCACCCTCACCGGCCTCGTCGCCACCACCCCGCGCCACATCGTCACGAGCGAGGGGCTCACCATCACGTCCTTCCGGCTCGCGTCGAACCAGCGCCGTTTCGACCGCGGTCAGAACGCCTGGGTCGACGGCGACACCAACTGGTACACCGTCACGGCCTTCCGGCAGCTCGGCACCCACGTCGCTACGTCGATCGAGAAGGGTCAGCGGGTCATCGTGCTCGGCCGGGTGCGCATCCGCGACTGGGAGAGCGGCGAGAAGTCGGGAACGACGGTCGAGATCGACGCCGAGGCCGTGGGCCATGACCTGACCTGGGGTCGGGCCAGCTTCGTGCGCACCGTCACCGCCAGCAAGCCCGAGACCGACGACTCGGCGTCGAGCGCAGCCGGAGCCGACGAGGCGTCGTCCCCGGCCACCGTCGACTCGCAGCCGGCCGACGGCCTTCTCGTCGGAGCCGCCACCCCGTTCTGATCGGCACCGGTCGCGGGTCGCGAGATCGCGATCAGCGGACGCGGATCCTCCCGCGCTGCCACATCGTGACAGCGGCGACGCGGGGGTTCGCGTTCTCGCTCGTGTCGAGACCCAGCGCCATGAAGAGCCGGTGCAGCATCGTCTCGACAGCGCGCACCGTCGTGCCGCGGGCCTCGGCGAGAGCGCGGGTCGAGGCGCCTTCGGCGAGCATGCGCAGCACCTCGGCCTGCGCCGCCGTCACCACCGGAACGTCGTCCTCCCGCTCGTCATCATCGAGCTCATCGTCGACCGGCTGTCCGCTGATCGCGCGGTGCACGGCATCGACGAGGTCATCGATGCGGCCCAGCTGCGACTTGACCATGTACACCGCACCGGCCGGGATCTTCTCGGGGTTGGCGACGGCCAGCTCGGGGGAGCGGTGCGAGGTCAGCACCACGAGGCCGACCCACGGAAACTCGTCGGCGACGGTGCGCAGCAGCTCGGCGCCCGTCTCGGCGGTGCCGAAGTTGAGATCGCTGATGATCGCGTGCGGATCAACTGCGCGCACGGCCTCGAGCGCCTGCGTCACCGAGGTGGCCGCCGTGACGACGAAGCCCTTGCTCTCGAGGCCGCTGCTGACGAGTGAGAGGGTGAACGCGTCGTCGTCGGCGATCACGACGCGCAGCTGGTGGCCTTCGAACGCAGTCATCCATCCCCCTCCGGTGGCAGCCGATGCTCCCGCAGAGTATCGCTCACGCTGGTCAGCAGCGCTTCCGTGGTGTACGGCTTGCCGATGAAGCGTGCGATGCCCATGCCGACGGCGCTGGAATCGCCGCCCGAGTTCAGCCCGCTTGCGGCGATGATCGGAATGCGCGGATGGTGCTCCTCGAGGTAGGCCGAGGTTGCCGCGCCGTCCATCACGGGCATCATCATGTCGGTCAGCACGAGGTCGATCGAGACGTCGCCGTGCTCGATGATGTCGATGGCCTCCCGGCCATCGGCGGCCGTGATCACGCGGTAGCCGTTCGCCTCGAGGGTGCGCCGCGCCACCGTGCGGATGGCCTCGTCGTCGTCGACGACGAGCACGACCTCGCCCTCGCCCCGGGGCGGGAGTGACGCCTCGACCTCGGGAGCCGCGGCCTCCTCCGGCCCGCCGGCCTCGATCGGCAGACCGATGATGAATCGGGTGCCGTGCCCGGGCTCGCTGTACACCTGCATGAAGCCGCCGTGACTGCGCACGATCGCGAGCGAGGTTGCGAGGCCGAGGCCGGTTCCTCGACCGTGCGACTTCGTCGTGTAGAACGGCTCGAAGATCTTGGCGATGATCTCGGGCGTCATGCCATGGCCCGAGTCCTCGACAGAGAGCTGCAGATAGCGGCCGGGGCTCGCCGAGTGACTGACCGAGGTGTACTCGTCGACGATGTCGAGGTTCTCGGCCGTGATGATCAGCCGTCCGCTGTCGCCCATCGCGTCGCGGGCGTTCGTGACGAGATTCACGAGAACCTGCAGCAGCTGCGTCGGGTCACCGGACACCGCCGGCAGCGGCCCCTCGCGACGCACGCGCACCTCGACCCCCCGGGGCAGGACGTCGCGCGTGAGGATGAGCAGATCGTCGAGCAGTCGATCGACGTCGACGTGCACCCGGCGCCCATCGATCCCACGGGCGAAGGTCAGCACCTGGCGGATCATCTCCGCGCCGCGCTTGACCGCCGTCTCGACGGTCGACAGCAGCTCACGGCGCTCGGCGTCGTGTTCATCCAACGCGAGCAGCTGCACCGACATCAAGATCGGCGTCAGCACGTTGTTCAGGTCGTGGGCGATGCCCCCGGCGAGCGTGCCGAGGCTCTCGAGACGCTGGGCGCGCTGTCGCGCCTCGACTTCGCGACGGTACTCCGTGATGTCGCTGTTCACCGCGAAGAGCGCCGTCGGCCGCCCGTCATCGTCGAAGAGCAGCTGCCAGCGGCAGTCCACGGTCAGCGTTCGTCCATCCCGCGTGCGGTGCTCGAGCTCGTCGGCGAAGAAGCCAGTGCGCTCCACGCGGTCGAGGGCGGACTGGTGGGCACGCGGCTCCGGGGTGATGAGGTCGACGACATTGCGGCCGATTGCGTCCTCCGGCGACCACCCGTACAGGTCGGCCGCCGCCCGGTTCCAGTAGATGACGGTGCCGTCGAGCTCCCACACGAGCATCGCGTCGCGCGCCGTGTCGAGCAGTGCCGCCTGGTAGGCGAGGCGCTCCTGGGCGCGCTGCGCGTCCTCGGCCGCCGCCTGCTCGTCTGTCACATCGCGCAGGTAGACCGCGAGTCCATCGGTGGTGGGATACGCGGTGGTCTCGAACCACCGGCCGTACGGCGCGAACAGTGCCCGGTGCACCACGCGCCCGCCCGTCGAGCGCGCGCGCGCGAACGCGTCGCCGAATCCGGCTGCCACGGCGTCGGGGAAGAGCGACCAGAGTGGGGCACCCATGAGCTCCGACTCCGGCAACCGCGACATCTCGATCGCCCACGGATTGGCGTAGGTGATCTGATCGTGCTCATCGACGAAGACGATGCCGTCGGCGATCGACGCGAGCGTGGCGGTGAGCCGCGATTCGAGCGCCCGCTCCCGCTCGCGCGCGGCCCGAGCGGCAGAGACGTCGAGAATGGCGCCACGAGCGCCCACGATGACGCCGTCCGATCGCCGCTCCGGCTCTCCGACCGCGCGCACCCAGAGCAGACCGCCCTTGGCGGTCTTCATCTCGCTCTCGACGTCGAACGCCTCGCCCCGTGTCAGGCAGGCCTCCAGCAGTCCACGGAAGCGCCGTTCCTGCTCGGCATCATGCACGGCCCACGCGGCGGCCGTCACGTCGGTCGCGTCCTGATCGATCTCGAGCAGATCGCGGGCGCTCTCCGACAGCTGCACCTCCTGCCGTTCGGCGTCGATCGACCAGGCGCCGAAGCGGGCGATGCGCCCGGCGAGCCGCAGGAGGTCGCCGTTGCGCTGCGCGTCGGCCGCCGCATCCGCGAGGCTCAGATCGGTCGCCGTGCCCGCGAGCGCGACTACCTGTCCGCCGAGCCGCAGGGGGAGCAGCGTCACCTCGGTGACGAACGACTCGCCGTCGAGCCGTGCTCCGGAGGCGCGATACCGCGTCGCGCTGCCGCCGAGGGCCGTCGTCACCGACGCGCGGATGCGCTCCGCATCCGTCGACTGCGAGAACAGGTCGTAGGGCCGACCCAGCAGCGACTCCTCCTCGAACTGCAGGAACGCGCAGAGAACCGGGTTCGCCATGAGGAAGCGGCCCTCGGTGTCGAGCGCGAATGCCGGGTCGGGGCTGTCGCGGAAGGCCAGGCGCAGGGCGTGCACGATCGTCGCGAGCTCCTGCTCGATCGTCTCCGCCCCCCGGTTCATGGCGACGTCGTGGTCGGGGGCAGGAGGCGGTGGATGCGGGTCAGCAGATCGTCGAGCTCGATCGGCTTGCGGGCGAAGTCACTGTTCTCTGTCGCGAGGTCGGCGGGCGGGTGCGACTCGCCGCTGAGCACGAGCACCGGCAGGGTGGGGCAGCGCTCCCGCAACGAGCCGAGGGTCTCGTGCACCGTGCCGCCGGGCATGTTGATGTCGAGCACGACGAGGGCCGGGTCGTGCGCCATCGCGGCGGCGAGCGCCTCCACCGCGTCACGGGCCTCGACCACCGCGTAGCCGGCCCGCGTCAGGGCCATGCGCAGCACCCCGCGGACCAGTGCGTCGTCGTCGGCGACGAGCACGGTGCCGTTCGACCCTTCGGGTGCGGTCATGCCAGCAGTGTACGGGCCGGTCGCGGCGGGGCACAGCGTCGCCGGTGTCCCGCGGGCCCCCTCTTCAGGGGTCGATCACGGTGATGATGCGGCGGCGGACGTTCCGGCGGTGATCTTCGCGAGGTCGCGGGAGACCGCCCTGAGGTGCTCGAGCATGGCATCGGTGAGCTGGCGCCCCTGCGCCGAGTCGGTGCCGCCCGTCGTGTGGAAGTTGAGCGCCATGATGCAGGCAGCGATGCGCCCCTGCACCGGGCCGTGCATCAAGTCGGAGAGCCGCTGCCGCTCCCGTGCCAGCAGCGCCTCATTGTGCTCGTACAGGGTGGTGAGCTCACCCTGCAGCGCCGCGAGCCGCTGCTCGGCATCGCGGTTGAGGTCGGCGAGAACGAGCGTGGCGATGCTCGTCGCCGTCGCGATCGTCAGGCCGAGGGCCAGCAGCGGCACGATCACGAGTCCGTGCCAGGTGATCGGATCGATGCCGCTGTTGAGCATGAGGTAGGTCGCCACCAGGATGCCCAGCAGCGTCGCGACCGTCGTCGTGCGCTGCCCGTTGGCCTCCAGCAGCTCGGGCCGGAAGCGCGCCACCGCGGCGGGCACCGCCCCGATGACGAGCGCCGCGGCAGTCGTCGACACGGCGACCTCGATCGCGGCGAGCGGGCCGAAGATGCGCCAGGCGTCGAGCACCACGAGCGTCGCCGTCGCGAGAGCGACGAGGCCCGCCGTGCTCCACGGGCGCCGGGGCGGCACATCGAGCGCACGGCGCAGCGACGCGACCGGACGGGGCGGGGGAGGGCCCGTATCGACGGCCGACGCGAGCAGGTCGGCCGTGTCGTCGTGCAGCTGCGAGACGCGCAGGCTCAGTTCGGCGACGGCCGCCCGATCGAGGGAGGCGCGGCTCGCGTCGAGCGCCTGCTGCAGGTCGTGCAGGGCCGGGTTCAGCGACTCGGCGATCGCGATGCGCAGCTGCCGCTGCACGGCCGCCCCGGAGGCGTCGGCCCGGGGTCGCTCGCGCGAGAGCTCGAACTCGGCGACGTCGAGCGCGCCGAGCAGCAGACGGCGGCGCTCGAACTGGGCGATCGCGTAGACGATCGGCGGTACCCACACCAGGCTGACGAGCGCCCACACCGCCGCCCGGGAGGCGATTTCGCCGTCGACGCCGGCCACCTGCTCGGCGAGCACCCCCGCGACGACGCCGCGCAGTGCAGCGCCGAGGCTCCAGATCGCGAGCACCGTGGGAACGGGCACGACATCGTGCACCGCACGGGCGATCGCCGCCCCGCCGAGGATCACGACGGCGGTCACGAGGTGCTGGGCGAGCGCCGAGACGAGCGGCCACCACCACTCGGGGTAGGGGGTCACGGTCTCGCGCAGCAGCACGAGCAGCGTGCTCGGGGGCAGGAAGGCCACCATGACGAGCCAGTGCGAGGCCCACGGCCCGCCGAGTGCGTCGCGAACGCTCATCCCCCGCTACCGCCTCCGCTCGGTCCGAGCGAGTGGCACTGCTCGGGTTGAGATCACAGTGTGCCCTAACGACAGCGGTCGTTCCTGGTCTCACCCGAAGAGACCAGGAACGACCGCGCAATCAGGAGTGCGGCGGAGTCGACCCGAACGACTCCGCATCTCCCGGATTCCTGCGGGCCCCCGGTGGTCCCCCGACCACCGCCCGCTGATGTTCCGTACTCGAATCATGCTCCGGGGTGCGGGCTCGTGCAATGACGGGCAGGGCCGGGGTGTTCGCATTCCGAACGGCACCGGGGCGGCACGGTGCTGAGCGGCGTTCGCCCTAGAATCGAGGCGGCCCCGACCGGAGGCCGGAGAGGCAGTCGTGGCAACGAGCGTGAGCGCAGCATCCCGTCATCGCGCGGCGGCCGTGGCGATCGTCGTGATCTGCGCAGCGGTGCTGGCTGGGTGCGCGGTGAGAGATGCCGAACCCGTGCCGACCGGGGTGCCGACCTCGAGCGCTCAGCCCTCACCGACGCCGACACCGACTCCTGACCCGGTTTTCGTGCCGGGCGGAACGGCCGGCCAGAATCGGCCCTACTTTGAGTTCGTCATTCGCGGTGTTCTGGCGCAGACGCCGCAGCCCACGACTGCGGCACTTGTCGATGCTTTGAGTGCGTCGGGGTTCGTTCCCGCCACGATTGAGGTCACCGCCGACTCGACACCCGTCGGAGAGCGCGCTGACTCGATCCTCGTGGGCATCCCGATCGACGGCCAGTGCCTCCTTGGCCAGATCATTGACGGTGAGCTGGTCTCGCAGCTGGCGGACGTTCTCGGCACTGGTCGGTGCCTGGTGGGTCGCCCCGCCTCTCTAGACTGAGAACCATGGCCGAGTTCATTTACACCATGGTGCGCGCCCGCAAGTCGGTCGGCGACAAGCTCATCCTCGATGACGTCACGATGTCGTTCTTTCCGGGCGCGAAGATCGGCATGGTCGGCCCGAACGGCGCCGGCAAGTCGACGATCCTCAAGATCATGGCCGGCCTCGACACCCCTTCGAACGGCGAGGCGCGGCTGAGCGATGGCTACACCGTCGGGATCCTCATGCAAGAGCCCGAGCTCGACGAGTCGAAGACCGTTCTCGAGAACGTGCAAGACGGCGTGCGCGACCTGCACGACAAGATCACCCGCTTCAACGAGATTTCGCTCGCGATGGCCGACCCCGACGCCGACTTCGACGCGCTGCTTGCCGAGATGGGCACGCTGCAGGAGGAGATCGACGCCGCGAACGGGTGGGACCTCGACAGCCAGTTGGAGCAGGCGATGGATGCCCTGCGCTGCCCGCCCGGAGACGCCAGCATCACCCACCTCAGCGGTGGCGAGAAGCGCCGTGTCGCGCTCTGCAAGCTGCTGCTCGAGAAGCCCGACCTGCTGCTGCTCGACGAGCCCACCAACCACCTCGACGCCGAGAGCGTGCTCTGGCTCGAGCAGCACCTGCAGAAGTACCCCGGCGCCGTGATCGCGATCACCCACGACCGGTACTTCCTCGACCACGTCGCCCAGTGGATCGCCGAGGTCGACCGCGGTCGCCTTTACCCCTACGAGGGCAACTACTCGACCTACCTCGAGAAGAAGGCCGAGCGTCTCGAGGTGCAGGGCAAGAAAGACGCGAAGCTCGCCAAGCGCCTCGCCGACGAGCTCGACTGGGTGCGCTCGAACGCCAAGGGCCGCCAGGCGAAGTCGAAGGCCCGTCTGGCCCGCTACGAGGAGATGGCGGCGGAGGCCGAGAAGACGCGCAAGCTCGACTTCGAGGAGATCCAGATTCCCGCCGGCCCGCGCCTCGGCTCGGTCGTGATCGAGGCGAAGAAGCTGCAGAAGGGCTTCGGCGACCGCGTGCTCATCGACGGCCTGAGCTTCAGCCTGCCGCCGAACGGCATCGTCGGCGTGATCGGCCCCAACGGCGTCGGCAAGACCACTCTCTTCAAGACGATCGTGGGCCTCGAGCCGCTCGACGGTGGCGACCTCAAGATCGGCGAGACGGTCAAGATCAGCTACGTCGACCAGAGCCGCGCCAACATCGACCCGAACAAGACGCTGTGGGAGGTCGTCAGCGACGGCCTCGACATCATCACCGTCGGCAAGACCGAGATTCCCTCGCGGGCCTACGTGTCGAAGTTCGGCTTCAAGGGCCCCGACCAGCAGAAGAAGGCCGGTGTGCTCTCGGGCGGTGAGCGCAACCGCCTCAACCTCGCGCTCACCCTCAAGGAGGGCGGCAACCTGCTGCTGCTCGACGAGCCGACCAACGACCTCGACGTCGAGACGCTGCAGTCGCTCGAGAACGCGCTGCTCGAGTTTCCGGGCTGCGCGGTGGTCATCACGCACGACCGGTGGTTTCTCGACCGCATCGCGACGCACATCCTCGCCTACGAGGGCACCGAGGACGACCCGGCGAACTGGTACTGGTTCGAGGGCAACTTCGAGGCCTACGAGGCGAACAAGATCGAGCGCCTCGGGGCAGAGGCCGCGCGGCCGCACCGCGTGACGTACCGCAAGCTGACGCGCGACTGACGAGGGCCCAGCATCCGTGAGTCGGTCGACGGCGGGGTGGCTTCTGTGACGCGCCTGCACGTTCACATTCCCGTGCGGTGGAGCGACCTGGATGCTCACGGGCACGTCAACAACGCGCGCATGTTCACCCTGCTCGAGGAGGCCCGCATCGCGGCCTTCTGGGGCGGTGGGCCCGCGTCGCCGCCGACGGCGGTGCTCGAGACGGGTGCGGGTGCCGCAGTGCTGACGCTCATCGCGGCGCAGCAGATCGAGTACCGCGCGCCGATTCCGTACCACCGCGAGCCGCTCGACGTGGAGCTGTGGATGGGCCGCCTCGGCGGCGCGAGCCTGCAGGTCTGCTACGAGGTGTTCAGCCCGGTCGGGCACGATCCACGCACGCTCTACACGCGGGCCGCGACCACGATCGTGCTCGTCGACCGCGACTCGGGTGCGCCGCGCCGCCTGCCCGACGAGGCCCGCACGGCCTGGCAGCCGTACCTCGATGAGCCGCTGACGTTCCGCGGTTAGGCCTCGACGATCTCGCGCGGCCGCCAGTGCCGCACGCTCGTGATGCGTGCCTCGAGCGGGTAGTCGGCGGGGTCGCGCGGGCTGCCGTCGGGCAGCTCGTAGAGGTTGAGCATGAGCTGCAGCGGGTAGGCGGGCGACTGGTCGACCTCGGCGATGAGGGTGTCGTCGAGGAAGAAGCGGGCGGCCCCGGGCATCCATTCGACGGTGTAGCGGTGCTCGTCGCGGAGGTCGATCGCGGTCGCGACCTGCGCGAAGTCGTCGCGAAGACCCGGGTCGCCGAAGGGATGCACGCCGACGCCGACCCGGCCCGAGCCGTCAGGCCCGATGTCGCGTCCGAACAGCTCGACGACGCACAGCTCGCCCGACTGCTCGGGGGTGCTCTCGAAGCCGATCAGCCAGAGCGCGGTGAGGGCGCGCGGGTGGAGGCACGGCACGAGGCTCACCTCGATGAGCCCGTAGTGCGGCAGCCAGAGGGGGCGCTCCGGCTGAGCGGTGCGCACGACCAGGCCCTCACGAAAGGGATGCTGGCCCGAGCCTGACCCCGCCGGCCCCGACCGCACGCCGGTCTGCAGGTTCGACACCCGCAGCTCGCCGTCGAACTCGGGGCTCCACGCCGGCTGGTCATGGTCGATGCGCAGGGTGAGGCCCGGGGTGCTCGCGTCGGTGCCGGAGCCGCCGAGCGCGTAGCGCGCCGCCGAGCGCTCGGGGGTGCTCCACTGCGGCAGGTAGTGCGGCACCCATCGTGCGGTATCGAGCGCGGGCCCGTCGAAGCGCTCGTCGACGACGAGCTCGTACCGCGAACGGTCGAGCCGCTCAGGCGGAAGATCGGCGGCGAGGCGCACGGGCCGGCCCGTCAGTGCGCGTCGGGGGAGGGAACGCGCACCATGCCCTCCTGGGCAACGCTCGCCACCAGCAGCCCCTCGCGGGTGAAGATGCGACCGAGCGCGAGCCCGCGGCCGCCCTGCGCGGTCGGGGACTCCTGCACGTAGAGCAGCCACTCGTCGACCCGCGCGAAGCGGTGCCACCACATGGCGTGGTCGAGGCTTGCCATCTTCAAGCCGGGGGTGGCCCACGTGATGCCGTGCCGCCGCATGATCGGCTCGAGGATCGTGTAGTCGCTCGCGTAGGCGAGGGCGGCGCGGTGCAGGTTGTCGTCGTCGGGCAGCGGGCGCGTGCTGCGCAGCCACACGGCCTGGTGGGCGACGGCCTCGGGGCCCTGGCGGAAGTAGACGGGAGCATCCACGTGCCGCAGATCGAACGGGCGGTTGTTCGCCCAGTACTGCGCCACCGGGTGGTCGAGGCTGCCGAGGATCTCGGCGGCGCTCGGCAGCGACTCGGGGTCGGGCACGCCCTCGGGCAGCCCGTCCTGGTGCTCGAGCCCGGGGTCGACGTCTTGGAAGCTCGCGATCATCGACAGGATCGGCTGGCCGTTCTGGTACGCCTGCGTGCGCCGGGTCGAGAACGATCGGCCGTCGTGGATGCGGTCGACCGAGAAGGTGATCGGCTGCTCGTCGTCGCCCGGTCGCAGGAAGTACCCGTGCATCGAGTGGATGAAGCGGTCGGCCTCGACCGTCTGCATCGCGGCGAGCACCGCCTGCGCGGCGACCTGCCCGCCGAAGACGCGGCGCTGCGGGGTCCACAGGCTCGGCGCGGTGAAGATGTCCTCCCGCGTGCGCGCGCCCGTGCTCGTGAGCGTGAGCGCGGTCAGCATGTCCTGCACGGGATCGGTGTTCGCGGGGGTGCTGGCGTCAGTCACCCGCGTAGTCTATGAGCGATGTCTGCCGCCTTCACCCTCACCACCCGTGCCGCGGCGCACGACCTCTCGGTGCTGCTGGGCCGCGCGCAGCGGCTCGACGAGGCGGGGGCCGTGCGCCTCATCGCCGACAGCAGCGTGCTCGCGGTCTATGTCGCCGTGGTGACGCCGAAGGGCCTGCTTGACCGCGCGCCGACCGTGCTCGGGCTGCGCACCTTCGCGCTCACGGAGGGCGCGTTCGACGAGGTGGTTCCGATCCGCTCGCTGCTGGCGCGGGTGGATGCGGCGCTCGCGGCCGCCCCCGACTCCGAGCCCGCGGCGCCCGTGCCGGTGGGTCTGCCGGCCAGCGTCAGCACGATCGTCTGGGCCGGCATCACCCCGCCGCGCGGGGGCTGGCAGCGGCTCGCCTCACTCGACGCGGCGCCGTTCGGCGTCGCCGCGCGGGCGGGCATCGAGGAGATCGCGACGGCGATTCCGACCGGCACGGGCGAGCAGATCGTGCATCGGGTGCGCAGCGAGGTGTGGGGTCGCCCGCTGCCCGAGGCTGACCACCTGCCGGCGGGCGCGGCCTTCGCGCTCGAGGCGCTCGGGTTTCTCGCCGACGACCCGGTGCAGCAGTTCGCCGCCGGATCGTGGGTGCGGTTGAGCACCGCGCGCGGGCACGTGCTGGTGAAGCAGAGCGGCTGGACGCTCGCGCGTTAGCCGCGCGGTCTCGCCGGGCGCGGAAAGCCCCGGCGTCCGCTACCCGCGCGCGATCGCGCGCCCCGCACGCAGCCCCGTGTGCAGGCACCCGCCGAGGAAGGTGCCTTCGAGCGACCGGTACCCGTGCACGCCGCCGCCGCCGAACCCGGCCGCCTCGCCGACGGCATACAGCCCCGCGATCGGCGTGCCCGCGGCGTCGAGCGCGCGGCAGTCGAGGTCGGTCTGGATGCCGCCGAGGCTCTTGCGCGTCAGCACGTGCAGCCGCACGGCGATGAGCGGCCCGTGCTTCGGGTCGGTGAGCCGGTGCGGCGGCGCGACGCGGATGAGCTTGTCACCGCGGTACTTCCGCGCGCCGCGGATCGCGGTGAGCTGGGCGTCTTTGCCGAACTCGTTGTCGAGCATCCGGTCGCGCGCGGTGATCTCGTCGCGCACGCGGGCAACGTCGAGCGGAGCATCCGGTTCGAGCGCCGCCATGCGCTCGACGAGCTCGTCGACCGAGCCGGCGACGATGAAGTCGACGCCCTTCTCCTTGAACGCCTCGACCGGCTCGGTGGCGCCCTTGCCGAGCCGCTGCCGCAGCAGCTCGCGCACGCTGCGACCGGTGAGGTCGGGGTTCTGCTCGCTGCCGCTGAGCGCGAACTCCTTCTCGATGATCGACTGCGTGGTCACGAACCAGCTGTGGTCGTAGCCGGTCGTGCGCAGGTGGGCGAGCGTGCCGAGCGTGTCGAAGCCGGGAAAGAGCGGGGTGGGCAGGCGGCGTCCGGTTGCGTCGAGCCACAGGCTCGACGGGCCGGGCAGGATGCGGATGCCGTGCTTCTCCCACACCGGCGCGTGATTCTGCACACCCTCGACGTAGTGCCACATGCGGTCGCCGTTCACCAGGCGTGCCCCGGCCGCCTCGGCGATGCCGAGCCCGCGGCCGTCGACGTGTGCGGGCACCCCGCTGATCATGTGCTGCGGGGCGGTGCCGAGCCGCTCGGGCCAGGCCGCCCGGACGAGGTCGTGGTTGCCGCCGATGCCGCCCGTCGCCATGACGACGGCGCCCGCCTCGAGGGCGAACTCGCCGACGACGTCGCGGTTCGAGGGGGCGCCGCGCTCTGCGCTGTCGGGGGCGAGCACGCTGCCGCGCACGCCGACCACGCGCCCGTCGGTGACGGTCAGCGCGTCGACCCGGTGACGGAAGAGCAGGGTGACGAGGCCGGCATCCACCCCGCGGCGCACCGTGGCGATGAAGGGCTCGAGAATCGCCGGGCCCGTGCCCCACACGATGTGGAAGCGCGGCACCGAGTTGCCGTGCCGCGTGGCGGTGTCACCGCCGCGCTCGGCCCAGCCGACGACCGGGAACAGGCCGATGCCCTTCTGCTTCAGCCAGGCGCGCTTCTCGCCCGCGGCCCACGCGAGGTACGCATCCGCCCACGCCCGTGCCTGGTCGTCGTCCGGCCGGTCGAATCCGGCGGTTGCGGCCCAGTCCTGCCGAGCTAGATCGAGCGAGTCGCGGATGCCCATCCGCCGCTGCTCGGGGCTGTCGACCAGAAACAGCCCGCCGAACGACCACCACGCCTGACCGCCGAACGTGGCCTCGGGCTCTTGGTCGACGATCGTGATGCGCGTGCCCGCATCCACCAGCTCGGCGGCCGCGACGAGACCGGCGAGGCCGGCCCCGACGATGATGGCGTCGCACTCCGTTGTGCTCACGCGCGCGCTCCGATCAGCTGAAGGGAACGGCCGACAGCATGTCGACGACCTGCTGCACGAGCACGATCGCGAACACCATGGCGACGATGAATCCGCCGACGAGAAGGCCGATCGTCGCCCACATGACCGACAGGCCGGTGCCCGTGCGACGGTGAGCCACCACAGCGCGACCGATGGTGTAGACGGCGAAGCTGATGACGAAGGTCAGGAAGATCCAGGCCCAGTGGAAGGGCTGCGGAACGCCCCGGCGCTGCAGCTCGCGCCAGTCGAGGAAGGCGAACCAGATCATGAGACCGGTGCCGATCCAGCCCAGGGCGACGACGGTGAGGTACGCAGGAGAGGCGAAGAGGCCGGCCGTGCTCATGCCCGTGGGGTCGACGAGGGCGGCCTCGACGAATGCCGTCCAGTCGAGAAAGAAGACCGGCAGCGTCTGCACGACCGGCACGAGCAGGATCAACCAGATCCACGGCGTGTTCGGGTCGGTGCCGGGCGGGGCCTTTAGCTCAGAGGCCGGCTGCTGCGCACGGTACGGCTCGGGCTGCGAGTAGGGCGCAGGGTCGGGCGTGGGGTCGGTCACGGGGTCTCCTCGAAGGTGTTGACCATGGCGAATGCGGCTCGCTCCAGGTAATCCCAGAGCGCGGCATCGTGCAAGGGGGGCAATTGCAGATCGTCGACCGCGACGCGCATGTGCCCGAGCCAGCGGTCGCGGGCGTCGGGGTTGACGTGGAACGGGTTGTGGCGCATCCGCAGCCGGGGGTGCCCGCGCTGCTGGCTGTAGGTTCCCGGCCCGCCCCAGTACTGCTCGAGGAAGGCGGTGAGGCGCCAGATGGCGCCCTCCATGTCGTCCTCCGGGTACATCGGCTTCAGCACCGGGTCGGCGGCGACTCCCTCGTAGAAGCGGCGCACCAGGCGGTCGAAGGTGGCGTGACCGCCGACCTGCTCGAAGAAGCTGGGGGCGTCGCGGTGGCCATCGGTGGCGCTCACAGGTCGCTGCCCTCCGGCGGGGTGACGGGCTTCTTCGCGCCGCGCACGGCCTCGCGCGCGTCGATGCCGTCCATGACGATGCGGTTGAGCGACGGTACGGCCACGCCCATCTGGTCGAGCGCGAGCTTCAGCCGCAATCGCAGCACCCGCGCGATGTCGAACTGGTCGGCGGTGCGCACCTTCATGACGAGACGGATGACCAGGGCCTCGGCCGACACCGACTCGATGCCCCAGATCTCGGGGGCTTCGAGAACCTTGCGCTTGTACTCGGGCTCGTCGGCGAGCTCGGTGGCCGTGCGCAGCATGACCTCCTGCACCTCGTCGACGTTCGAGGTGTAGGGGGCGGGCAGGTCGATGATGACGCGCGCCCAGCCCTGCGACTTGTTGCCGACGGTGATGATCTCGCCGTTGCGCACGAACCAGAGCGTGCCGTGCACGTCGCGCACCTGGGTGACGCGCACGCCGACCGTCTCGACGACGCCCGTGACGGGCCCCTGCGTCGACTGCAGCTCGACGATGTCGCCGACGCCGAGCTGGTCTTCGAACACGATGAAGAGCCCGTTGAGCATGTCTTTCACGACGTTCTGCGCGCCGAAGCCGAGCGCCGCACCGAGAATGCCCGCTGAGGCGATGAGCGCCGTCACCGAGAAGTTGAGCTCGCCGAGCACGAGCACGATCGCCACCGCGACGATCGACCACGTCACGAGGTTGTTGAGCACCGTGCCCATCGTGCGCGTGCGCTGCACGACGCGCACGGCCATCAGGGGCGAGGCGCTCAGTTCGACAGTGTCGTCGACGTTCTGCGCCTTCTTGACGCCCGACACGACCTGGTCGACGACGCGGCGGATGACGACGACGAGCACCCAGCGCAGCACGAGCGCGCCGATGATCACCCCCGCAATGCGGAACGGTGTGTCGTACGTCGCGAGGAAGGCGCCGATGCCGCCCCAGAATCCGGCCCAGTCGAACCCCTCCATGAGCACCTACACCCGGTCGCGAGCCTGGGCGGCGAGGGCGCGCTCGACGCCGGCGAGGTTCTCCGAGACGAGGCGCCGCAGCGCCGGAGCCGCGTCGGTGTGCGCGTCGAGCCACGTGCGCGTCGCATCCACGAGGCTCTGCGAAGCCAGCGGCGCCGGGTACAGGCCCAGCACGATGTACTCGGCGATGGCGTGGGTGCGGCTCGCCCAGATCTCGGTGAGCGCGTCGAAGTAGGGCTGCACGAGCCCGTCGAGCGAGGCCGGGTCGTTGACGTGCGTGTAGCCCATCGTGGTCATGCGCACGACCACGTTCGGCAGCTCGTCGCGCGCGACGAGCGAGTCGAACGCGACGCGCTTGTCGTCGGCGCTCGGCAGCGCCGCGGCGGCGCGGGCAGCCGCCTGCTGGCCGTTCGACGTGTTGTCGCGCTCGAGAGCCGCGGCGATGTCGGCGCGGGATGCTCCGCCGTTGAGCGCCAGGCCCTCCAGCAGCTCCCACTCGAGGTCGGTGTCGATCTCGACGCCGGGCAGCGTGATCGAGCCGTCGCGCAGCCCGCGCAGCGTCTCGACGTGCGCCGGGGTGCTGGCGATGTTGGCGAAGAACTTCACGAACTGGAACTGGCTGTCGCTGCCGGCCTCGGCGCTCTGCGCGAGCGACCACAGGGCGTCGCCGATCTCGGCGATGATGCCGGGTCGCGCGGCGGGGTCGACATACATGCGCGCGACGGTCAGCAACTGCATAAGCGTGGTGCGCACCGTGGTCGACTCGGTCTCGTGCGCGATGTTGCCGAGCACGAGGCGCACGTAGTCGCGCGGGGCGGTCTCGGCGTCGCGCGTCGAATCCCACGCCGAGCCCCATACGAGCGAGCGCGCGAGCGGGTCGCTGATCGTCGCGAGGTGCTCGATGGCGACGGCGAGCGAGGCGTCGTCGAGGCGGATCTTCGCGTAGGCGAGGTCGTCGTCGTTGAGCAGAATGAGGTCGGGGCGGCTCCGGCCCACGAGCTCGGGCACGTCGGTGCGCTCGCCATCGACGTCGAGCTCGAGGCGGTGGGTGCGCGTGAGCGCACCATCCACCCGGTCGTAGAAGCCGATCGCCATGCGGTGCGGGCGGATCGTCGGGTAGTCGGGGTGCGCACTCTGCAGCACGGCGAAGCCGGTGATGACGCCGGCGTCGTCGACGGTGACTTCGGGGCGCAGCGTGTTGACGCCGGCGGTCTCGAGCCACTTCTTCGACCAGGATGCGAGCTCGCGCCCGCTCGTGGCCTCCAGCTCGGTCAGCAGGTCGGTGAGCTCGGTGTTGCCCCAGGCGTGCTTCTGGAAGTACTGGCCCACCCCGGCGAAGAAGGCCTCTTCGCCCACCCAGGCGACGAGCTGCTTGAGCACGCTGCCGCCTTTGGCGTAGGTGATGCCGTCGAAGTTGACCTGCACGTCTTCGAGGTCGTTGATGGTCGCGACGACGGGGTGGGTCGACGGCAGCTGGTCTTGCCGGTAGGCCCAGCTCTTCTCCATGGCCTGGAAGGTCGTCCACGCCTCGTGCCACTCGGTGGCTTCGGCGGTGGCGATGGTCGACGCCCACTCGGCGAACGACTCGTTGAGCCACAGGTCGTTCCACCACGTCATGGTGACGAGGTCGCCGAACCACATGTGGGCCAGCTCGTGCAAGATCGTGACGACGCGGCGCTCCTTGACCGCGTCGGTGACCTTGCTGCGGAAGACGTAGACCTCGGTGAAGGTGACGGCTCCGGCGTTCTCCATGGCGCCCGCGTTGAACTCGGGAACGAACAGCTGGTCGTACTTCTCGAACGGATACGGGAAGCCGAACTTGCCTTCGAAGTAGGCGAAGCCCTTGCGCGTGATGTCGAAGATGTAGTCCGCATCGAGGTGCTCGAAGAGGCTCGCGCGCGCGTAGATGCCGAGGGGGACGGTGCGGCCGTCGGCGCTCGTCAGTTCGCTGTGCACGCTCTGGTAGGGGCCAGCGATGATCGCGGTGATGTAGCTCGAGATGCGCTTCGTGGTCTGGAAGACCGTGGTGGCGGCGTCGCCGTGCTCGGTGCTTGAGGCCACCGCGCGCGACTCGACGGGCGCGTTCGACACGACGACCCAGCTGGCCGGGGCGGTGACGGTGAAGCGGAACGTCGCCTTGAGGTCGGGCTGCTCGAACACCGCGAACACGCGGCGGCTATCGGGCACCTCGAACTGCGAGTAGAGGTAGACCTCGCCGTCGACCGGGTCGACGAAGCGGTGCAGGCCCTCGCCCGTGTTGGTGTACTCGTGGTCGGCGACGACGGTCAGCACGTTGTGCTCGGCGAGCCCGTCGAGCTGGATGCGCGTGCCGTCGGCCACCGCGGCCGCGTCGAGCTCGACGCCGTTGAGCGTGACGGTGTGCACCGTGCGCGTGATCGCGTCGATGAAGGTGCTCGCCCCGGCCGTGGCGGTGAACGTGACGGTCGACGTTGACCGGAACACTTCGTCCCCGGTCGTCAGGTCGAGGGCGACGTCGTAGCTCTCGGTCGCGACGAGGGCCGAGCGCTCTTGCGCTTCGATACGGGTCAGGTTCTCAGCGGGCACAGCGGCAGCCTCCTTGGGGCGCGGTACGAGGGATGCGGGGCTCGTGGCCCCGCCCCCTTCAGCGTAGTGCGGGGCTGCGGTGGGCAGGCGTGCACGGCGAGAGGGCTGCTGCCAGCTGCGCGTAGGTCTGCAGTCGGTGGAACAACTAGCTGTCCAGCTCCCCAGACACCCGATTGCTTGAGAAGACGATCATGATCGAGCAAAGCACGCCGGGGATCGACATCCACACGAACTGAGTTATCCAGAACAGCATGGAGAGCACCCCGAATACGAGGGATACGTACTGGACCGGTCTCGCCTTACTTTTCTGGGACCGAAGGACGAACCAGTGAACTGCTGCCGAGATTCCCCAGAAGACCAGTAGCGTCGTCGCTGCCGCGGCAAGGTTTCCGTCGAGGCCGAAAAGCTGCGAAACGACAATCCCGACATGAACTGCGAACACCACGAAAGAACAGGTGAACCAAAGTCTTGGAGAACCGATCGTTGAGAAAGTCATGAGTCCTTCAGTCGTTTCCGCAATGGCCGAACTGCGAGCAAGGGTAAACGAGTGGCTCATTACTCCAACGTCGGCCAGACCACGTGTAAAAGTTGCCTATGAGACGACCGAAGGAATCGCCTTCTAGTGCGGAAGCGGCTTCCTCAGGATCAGGATCGCAGGCCTTGAAACCCGAACGAATGCAAGCAATCCCGTCGGCTCTGACAGGGCCCCAGTCGGTAACGAACTGGCCAGCCGAACCCCACATCTGATGACAATACTTGTCGCATTGGAAGGTCTGGCTCTCGAGAAGCATCTGCCGATCCTCGCAATTGCCGCTGTAGCCGTTTAGGGCAAGACCCCAACCACGCTTCCGTGGGTTGTTCGGAGTAACGATCTGAGGCCTTGTTCCGCTCGACTGACCTCGTTTCCAAACCACGCCATGTGAGTCGGCTTTTCGACCCTGGTTCCGTAGGACTGTCTCATATGAGTCAGCCGTGTACATCCCGCTCAGGTCAAGCTTGTTCACCGGTGATTCGGCCTGGGTTTCGTGCCTATCCGGTTTCCTGTCCGGCGGTCGCCGGCAGGGCTGATTCTCGGTCAGCGTAGTAGGCCTGCTCGATCTCGATCGGGGTGCGGTAATCGAGCTCTCCATGGAGGCGAGCGTTGTTCCACCACCACACCCATTCCAAGGTTGCCAGCTCGACCTGCTCGACCGTTCGCCACGGCCCGCGGCGACGAATCAGTTCGG
>OFDN01000657.1_pt1 | contig 26495 bp, 19 predicted proteins | sample 1520971 | NCBI WGS metagenome assembly OFDN01 (sample SAMEA94257418, study PRJEB24077) | hot springs metagenome | biome: Aquatic biome; feature: Geographical feature; material: Water | place: India | collected 2012-06-12 | depth 5 m | reverse complement strand
TGCCATTCGGGTTCAGCGGCAAGGATTCCAGCGACACGACCACGCCGGGCACCATGTAGTCCGGAAGCACACGGGTGAGCCGGGCGCGCAGTTCGCGCACATCGAGCGCCCTTCCCCTGTGCGGCGACACATAGGCGACCAGCCGGGCATCCTTCGCCACCACCACTGCCTCCCGGACCTCGGGCTGCGCCAGCAACTGCGCCTCGATCTCGCCCAACTCGACGCGGAAGCCGCGCACCTTCACCTGATGGTCGATGCGCCCCAGGTATTCCAAGTCCCCATCAGCATTCCAGCGTACGCGGTCGCCGGTGCGGTACAGACGGCCGCCATCCGCGTCGAAGGGGTCAGCAACGAAACGCTCCGCGGTGAGTCCTGCCCGGTCCAGGTAGCCGCGGGCGAGCAGCGGGCCGCCGATGTACAGCTCGCCCGCCACACCGGCCGGTACCGGCTGCAGATCAACATCCAGCACGCGCAAACTGCGGCCCGGCAGTGGCCGGCCGATTGGCATGTGAACCGGCAGAGCACGTTCACCCGCAACATGGGCGGTGCAATCAAGCAGGGAGGCGACGACCACCGCCTCAGTCGGTCCGTAGGTATTGAGAAGCTTCACCCCGCTCAGGCCAGCCTCGTTCCAGACCGGTACTGCCTCGGCTGGCATTGCCTCGCCGCCGATATGAACCTCGCGCAGACTGCCGTAATCGCGTTGTCCGGTACGGACGAACGACTGGATCAGCGCGAACCAGTAAGCGGTCGGCAGATCGACGATGCTGATGCGGCGTTCGCGCACCTCGCGCAGGAACTCGTCCGGACTCCATAGATCCGTCCCACGCAGGACGACGGTCGCCCCCAGGATCAGCGGCGGAAACAGCTGCTCAATGAAGCCATCGAAATTCAGCGTCGCGAACTGGAGCATCCGGTCGTCCGGCGTCAGGCTGGAAAACGCCGCCGACAGCTGGGCGTGCTCAACGAGCGCGCGATGCGCGACAGCCACGCCCTTGGGCTTGCCGGTTGAACCGGAGGTGTAGATGACATAGGCGAGGTTCTCGCCGTGCAGTGCGATCACAGGCGTGTGGTCCGACTCGCCATCGAGATCCAGTTCGTCCAGCGCCAGTACATGCAGCGCTTGTCCGGCGGGAAGCCGCTCGCGGACGTGGCTTTGTGCAAGCACGAGTCGGATTCGGCTATCCTCAGCCATGGCAGCCAGCCGCTCGGCCGGATACTGAGGATCCAAAGGGACAAAGACCCCGCCCGCCTTCAGGACGCCCAGCAAAGCCACGATCATGTCGATCGAGCGCTCGACCGCCAGGCCCACCCGCTGCTCCGTCGTCACCCCCAGGCCAATCAACCGGTGTGCAAGGCGATTGGCGCGGGCGTCGAGCTCCGCATAGCTCAAGGCCTCCTCGCCCAGGATCAAGGCTGTCGCATTGGGCCGATGCTTCACCTGGCGTTCGATCAGGCGATGAACAGGCTCCGCATCGGGGTAGCGCTGCGCGTTCTGCGCCCATTGCTCGATCTGTCCCAGCTCCTCGCCGTCCAGCATTGCAACGTCGCCCAGCGCCTGCTCGGGCCGCTCGACCAGCGCACGCAGCAGCACGATGTAATGGCCGGCCAGACGCTCGATGCGCGACGGCTCGAACAGGCCGCGCGCATAGGTCAGATGGGCAGTCACACGACCGTCCGAATGCTCACGGGTGTCCAGCGTCAATTCGAACTGCGCTTCCTGTTCGAGCAGCGGCAGCCTCTCCACGACCAGACCGGTCTGGCGCGCAAACGCGCCGTAGTCCTCCTGAAGGTGGTTGAACATCACCTGGAACAAGGGACTGTGGCTCAGGCTGCGCTCGGGCTGCAGCACCTCGACGAGTTGCTCGAAGGGCAGGTCCTGGTTCGACTGAGCACCGAGCCCAGCCTCTCTGGCCAGAGCCAGAACCTGGGTAAGGCCCATGCGCCCGTCGAGACGCAAGCGCAAAACAAGCGTGTTGACGAAGAAGCCGACCACCGCCTGCAACTCGGGACGGCCGCGGTTGGCGACCGGCACGCCGACGCGGATGTCGTGCTGGCCGGTATAGCGGTACAGCAGCGCCTGGAGAGCGGCCAAGAGCACGGTGAAGAGCGTCGCCCCGTGGGACTCGGTCAACCCGCGCAAACCCACCAGCAGTTCAGCCGGAAGCTCGAAGCCGTGCTGGGCTGCACGGTAGCGGGCCACCGGCTGGCGCGGATGATCGGCGGGCAATGCAAGCACCGGCTGCGCTTCACCCGGCTCAACCTCGAGTTGCTTGCTCCAGAACGCCAACTGGTGTTCATGTGCGTCCTTGTCCGGCTGGCCGTGCTGCCAGGCGGCGTAGTCCGCGTACTGAACGTCAAGAGCAGGTAAGGTCGGCGCCCCCGCGCCGGCAAGCCGCGCCGCGTAGAGCGCCGCCAGCTCATCCACGAGGATCTGCATCGACGCCCCGTCGGAGACGATGTGATGCATCACCAGCGCCAGGACATGAACCTGATCGGCCAGCCGGACGAGGGCGGCTCGCACCAGCGGCCCGCGGGTGAGATCGAAGGGCTGGGCGTTGAGTGCACCCAGGGCCTCGGCCGTGCGTGCCTCCCGCTCGGTGTCCGCGGCATCGCGCAGGTCGATCAGATGCAGATCCAGCGAACCGCCCGGCTGGACGATCTGCTCCACTTCGCCGTCCGCTCGCACACGGAACAGTGTGCGCAGCGACTCGTGCCGCTGGGCCAAGCCGGCGACGGCCTCGCGCATGGCTTCGGCATCGAGCGCGCCGCTGAGCCGCAGCGCACCGTGGACATGGTAGGCGGTACTTTGCGGATCAAGCTGCCACAAGAACCACTGTCGCTGCTGGGCCGATGAGAGCGGCAGGGGCTGGGCGCGGTGCTCCGCAGACAGCACCGGGATGACGGATGCCGACTCCCGCACGCCCGCTTGCTGGCTGCGCCGGATCGCTGCGCCTTGGTCCTGCAGGCGGGGATGCTCGAACACCAGGCGTGGCGGGAAATCGCACTCCCACCGCTGCGCAATGCGCGCTGCCAGTTGCACCGCTGCGAGCGAGTTTCCGCCCAGAGCGAAGAAGTGCGCGTCGCCAGCATAAGGCCGTGCTGCATCGTGCTTGAGAACGTCACGCCAAACGTCGGCGAGCGCCCGCGCCAATTCATCGAGCGGCGGTGCGTCGATGCCGGCAGACTCCGCATCACCTTCCCGCCCACCAACGGCGCGACCGCCCTCGAAGAGTGCATAGGCATCCAGCGACCGCTCCATCCATCCCTTGCGGCAGGCGCTGCGCTGCAGCTTGCCGCTCGACGTCTTGGGCAGCGCACCTGGATTGAGCAGCACCACAACCCGCGGCGCCTCGCCACACTGTTCGCTCACCACCGCACTCAGCGCATCGGCCAACGCCTGGGGTGCAATGAGCTTCTGCAGTCCGCGCGGCACCTCGGCCGCGAGGCCGACGCCTTCCTGCCCATCAACTTCCACCGCGAAGGCCGTCACTCTGCCCTTGCGCACCGCCTCCACCTCGGCTTCGACGGCGCGCTCGATGTCCTGCGGGTAGAGGTTGTGCCCGCGCACGATGATCATGTCCTTGAGCCGGCCGGCCACAAAGAGCTCACCCTCGCGCACGAAGCCGAGGTCGCCGGTGCGCAGCCAACGGGTGCCGTCGCGCTCGACGAAAGCCTCTGCCGTCTCGCGCGGTTTGTTCCAGTAACCCGCAGCAATGCTGGGGCCAGCAGCCCAGACCTCACCGATGGCGCCTGCCGCAGCAACCTCGCCGGTCTGCGGATCGGCGATGCGGATCTCATGGGCGGAAGGCACCCGGCCGCAACCGACCAGCGCCGTGCCACCGGCCGCCTCCACGGCTGAGCGCCGCGACAACGCGTCGGCATCGAACCGGTTCACCACCATGCCGCTGCCGCGTCGCCCGCCGGTCACGAAGAGCGTGGCCTCGGCGAGGCCGTAGCACGGATACACGGCGCCAGCCTGGAATCCAATCGGCGCATAGCGCTCGATGAAGGCGTCCATGGTGTCATGCCGCACCGGCTCGGCACCGGTATAGGCAATGCGCCAGCTCGAGAGATCCAGTCCGTCGACCTGAGTCTCCTTCACCCTATCCAGGCACAGCCGATACGCGAAGTCCGGACCACCGCTGATCGTGACCCGATGACGGGAGATCATTTCGAGCCAACGCACCGGTCGCTCCAGGAAGAAACGCGGCGAGCACAGCACGCAAGGGATGCCGCTGTAGAACGGCTGCAGCAGGCCGCCGATCAAGCCCATGTCGTGGAACAGTGGCGACCACACGCCGAACTTGTCGTCCGCACCGATGGAGAGCCCTTCGCGGATCGCGCGCTCATTGGCCATCAGGCAGCCGTGCGTCACCATCACGCCCTTGGGAGATGAGGTGGAGCCGGAGGTGTACTGCAGGAAGGCGACGTCTTCGGGCGCAGGCTCGTGCGGATGCCACTCGTCCGCCGTGGCGAGGTCGACCTCATCCACGGCGATCACCGACGACAGGCCAAACTGCGCGGCGGCCCCGCCAACCAAGCTCCGAATCGCACTGGCGGTGAGGATGCCGCGTGCCTGGGCATCGGCGGCGATGCCCGTCAGGCGCGCCAGATGCTGAGGGCGAATCGACTCGGGGGGAAACGCCGGCACCGCGATCACGCCCGCAAAGAAGCACGCGAACATGCTGGCGGCGTAGTCACCGTCGTTGTCCAGCAGGATCAGCACCCGGTCGCCCTGGTCGAAGCGGCGCTGCAGCAAAGCAGCCAGGGCTCGCACGCGTTGGTCGAACGCCCGATAGGTGAGCGCCGCTTCAACAAGTTGGCCATCCCGCTCTTCCGCGACGATCAACGCCACATCCTCCGGCCGGTCCGCCGCGAGGCGCCGAAGGCATTCGACGAAGTTGTCCGGAGGAGTGAAGGCGTGATCCGGAGAGATGTTTTGAATCGTCATCGGGTGTCCTTGCTGGCCGCCAGGCTCAGAACTTGTCCAGGTTGTCGTGGGGCTCGGCCATCGCCACGACCACTTTGCGTGGCCCCTTGAAGGGCGAACGCGCATGGGCGATCAACATGTTGTCGAGCATCGTGACGTCCCCCTTCTCCCACAGGAACGACACTGTCTCGGCATCCAACACGGCCCGCACTTCATCGAGCATGGCGTCGGGAATCGGGGAGCCATCGGCGAAGTAGGTGTTGCGCGGCACGTTCTCGATGCCCAGCAACTCCTCCAGCGATTCGCGCACCTCGGGCTGCAGGTTGGAGATGTGGAACAGATGCGCTTGGTTGAACCACACCAACTCACCGGTGACCGGATGGGTCTCGACGGCTTGGCACAGCTGCGTGGTACGCAAGTCCCCGTCGGGCTTCCACTCCCAGCGGATCGCAGCCTTGCGGCAAAACGCTTCGACCTCGTCACGGCTCTCGGTGTTGAACACCTTCTGCCAAGGCACATCGAAGTCACCGAAGTTGCGCACGTAAATGATCCCGGGCGCAAAGCGATCCCGAATTGCCGCAGGCATGCGCCGGTAGATCGCCCGGCTGTCGGCAATCGGTGTCTCGCCGCCCTCCGCAGCCGGCGTGACGCAGTGGAACCAGGCCTTCATGGGCCACATGCGGGTGTAGGCTTGTTCGTTGTGCAGCGGAATTGACTGGTGGGCCGGGTACTCGGTCGTCGTGTAGACGCCGCCGCCCACCTCCGTGCGCGGGGTAGAGCCAAAATCGTAGGAAAGCAGCGGATGACCGAAGCCCGCCGCAAATGCACGGAAGTCTTCCACGCTGGGCACATCGAACCCCCGCAGCAGCACGCCTCCGACGGTCGAGACCATGGATTCGATGTCTGAGCGCAACCGATGCTGCGCGTCCAGCAGCGACTCCCCCGGCATGGACGGCGTGATCAGCACGGGCAGATCGGATCCCACCGGCGCCTTGCGTTCGAATCGAGTCAATACCTCATTCATGTCGAGTCCTTCCCATCAGCCAAAATCGTCTTGAGCGGCCTGTCCGCTAACACTGCGCCGCAGCAGCGCGCCTGAGGAACGGCCGAGGCTCGTCGTGGAGCGCGCAGGCCACGGCAGCCGCATATCCCGCGGGGGCATCGAGTCGCCATGCGCCCAACCGGGGCCAAGCAGGTTCAGCGTCGTGCAGGCGATAGCGACAGTCGTCGCCCGCTGCGGGCTGTTCCACGGAGAGCCGCTGGAGGTGGTCGGCCACGCCCACACCGACCGCCTTGAGCACCGCCTCCTTCGCCACCCAGCGCTCGAAGAACCCGGGCTGCCGTCCGGCATCCATCTGCCGTTCGCGGGCAGAAAGCACCTGCAGTTCCAGACTCGGAACGTCGAGTGACGGATCGCAGCGCTCGATGTCCACACCGACGGCGCCGCAGTCAGAAATCGCGATGAGCGCATGGGAGCCGGCATGGGACACGTTGAACTCCACGCGCAGATCCGCCCCACACGGCTGGGCATGCTGCGGCTTTCCCCGGGCGTCAACGAAAAAGCGCAGATCTTGTGGGCGACGCCGCGTCCGAGAGGCAAGCAGACGCCGCAAAGCGGCGCGGGTGGTCGCGTAGCGCACGCGATCCTCGGCCTTCGCGTACCGAAGCGCCCTCGCCCCCTCGTCCTCGGCGAGGACCGCCCAATCAGCGTCGGCCACGGGCGCGGCAAGGTCCAGGTCAAGCCGCCAGACCTGGACGTGTGCAGGTACGGAATCAGGCAGTGCAAGCTGCTGCATGCTCTGCTCCAGAAAATCGATGCACCAGATCGCGCACGACGGCCGCCAACACCTCCCGCTCGCACGGACGAATGAAGAAGTGCCCGCCGTCGAACCAGTCCAGAGAGAACCGAGCACCCGCCTCCTGGCGCCACGCCTCGATGCGGTCAGCGGCGATGTCGTCGTTCTTGCCCGCAAAGACATGGACGGGAACAGGCAACGGCGCGGACTCGACATGCCGAAAGCTCTCGCACACGCGGTAGTCGGCCCCCAAGGTGTCGAGCGTGAGCCGCAGCAGTTCCTCGCTGGCAAACACCTCGTCCGGCGTGCCGCCCTGCTTGCGCAAATCGGCGACCAAGGCTGCGTCGTCGTTCTTGCCGGCGAAACGCTGCGGATCCCGCTGCGACGGCGCCGGGCTGGCGGACGCAAACAGCGCCCACGGCAAGGGCCGCTCCAGCGCGCGCTGGCGCTGGGCAATGCCATAGGCCACCAAGGCGCCCATGCTGTGTCCGAAGAGGGCGTAGCGGCCGCGCAGCGAGTCGGCATGCTCATCGCAAAGCTGCGCAACGAGCTGCTCGAAATCCTCGACGAAGGGCTCGCCCAGGCGACCACCCCGGCCCGGCAGCTCCACGGGAACGATGCGAATCCACTCGGGGAGCAGACGACGCCAGCGCAGGTACATGGTGGCGCTCGCGCCTGCGCACGGCAGAGCCAGCAGGTCGACGTACGGGGGCCGCATGGAAGGCATCACTGGGTGGCTACGGCGGAAGCGTCCACCACCTTGGCGGCCTGCTCGTCCATCCACTTGCGCAGCGACAGCGGGCGCATGTCGGTCCAGGTCTTCTCGACGTATTCGAGAACGGTCTTCTTGTCACCCTTGATCTGGACACCCTTATCGTCCGTCACGGCGTTCCAGCCACCGGGCACCTTTTTCCAGTGCGGCCAGATCGAATACTGGTCCTCATGGTTGACGAGGACGATGAAGGTTTCATCCTCGCGATCGAAGCAACTCGTCGTCATCTGGCATCTCCTTGCGTTGCAGGTGAAGGGCGCCGGGCGCCGAGCGGCGGTTGCCTCTCGTGAATTGCCCGTCCTTGCCATCAAGACGAGGCAGCCGAGAATTTGTTTAGTCCATCGTCGTCCCGACCCGTCTCACGACATGGCGGCGGGATCCTGTGCTCGCAGCAGGACAGCGCAAGCAAGGGGGCATCGACAGCCGCGCCAGCCGCTTGGCGGCCCCCATGAAGACAAATGGCGGCTACCGGAGACCGGTCGCCGCCATTTGCAGTGAAAGGGAAGTATGGAGAACTACACCCCGCCCGCGATGCTCATTCGCCGGCAGGGTCGCCACCTCGGGATGGTGGCGAAAAATCGTTGACCGGCGGCACCAGACCCGCAAGCAGCCAGATCTTTGCCGCCTTGTCGTAGGCCGCCCGGTTGGCTAGATCAGCCTGCAGCCAGGCTGCCAACTCTGCGTTGAAGGCCGGATCGCCAAACCCCACCTCATGCTGCCTCTGAACCCAGGTCCAGGCAGCGTCCCAGCAGGCGTCTTGGCGAGTCGAAGGTTCGTTGTTCATGGAAGGAGCGCAGTCATGCAGCGATGCCTCCAACAATATCAAGATGAAAGTACCGTGACCAGAGTGCTACAACCGGTATCGACACCGGCGTGCATGCATCACGGTGATGTTGCCTGGACGACGAAACCGCTCTGACCGCCCCCGGTGGGGAGCATACGCACCCCTGGCGCCGTCAGTCGTCGAGGATGTCGCGGCAGCCTGCCAGCGCCGTCATCACATCCTTGATCATGAAATTCACGAGTGTGGCCGAGACGCCCACGATCTTGGCGATCTCCCGCTGGGTCTTGCCTTCCAGGCGATACAGTTCGAACACGAACCGCGTCCTTGGCGGCAGCGCAGCGAGAGCGACCTCGATCCGCTCGAGCATCCGGCGCTCGTCGAAGCCCGCATCGGCCGGTTTGCCGCCCTCGACCTCGGGCAGATCGCCATCCGGGCTGCTGACAATGCAACTGCCTTCCACCACGCGGCGCCGGCAATAGTCGAGAGCCATGTTCCGCACGACCTGGCAGCAGTAGCCGAACGGGTTCAGCACTTCCCGGGCACACACGCCGTCGACCAGTTTGAGGTAGGCATCCTGCAAGACATCGTCAACCTGGTCGTGGCGGCCGACGATCTTGGAGGCAATCGAGCGAAGATCGCTGCGGCGCGCGAGATAGACCTCGACCAGCGCATGTTTCGGCGGATCAGATGTCGTCATGAAGACCTCCCTGCTCAGGTCGGCCACCCAGGGGCGGCACAAGATGCTCTTTCAGCGAGAAACACCGACGCTCGGCGGCGTCTTGCTGGTGATCCCGCGGTGCGCGGCGGCCCGAGGTGCTGGAATTGCACTGGACATGACCGCCGGAAGAAGGGAACGATGCGCTCCATGGCCCTGCAAGGGCCGGCGATGCCACTTGGCCTCGGCCCGGCCAGCAACGGCCCTCTGCGCGGTCCATCAATGGCTCTGCAATTGAGGCACTTCGATCCAGCAGGCGAAGATGGGATGGCCATCGATCACCATGGGAGATGCGGCGCGGTGGGCCAGAAAGCCCGCACGGCGCAGCAGCCGCTCAATCCCGAGCGGCGACACGGTGATGAGACGTTGAACACCATGCTCGGCAGCCACCTTGAGCACCGAGCGCAGCAGATCGACCGCAACCGGCGAGGAGAACTGCCTGGCCGCGCCGCCAACGGGCCCCGCCTCGAGATCGACCGCCGTGAAGCGAGAGATCTCCCACACCTCGGGATCCCTGGGCACGGGCAGCGAGCCCATCAGTTGCGGAAACACTTCGCCCAGCAGGTAGGGTCTGTGGGTCGGCAGCAGGCGCGCCATGCCGACCACCTCCTCCCCTTTGCGGGCGACCAGGTACACCGTATCCTCCCGGTCGAACTGATCCAGTTCGAGCCCATCGCGGCAGGGCAGGTCCCAGCCCAGCATTTCGACGAAGACCCGGTACCGGAACCGGGCCACCCGACCCATCATGTCGTTGGCCAGGGTGCGCTGCGTACCTGCAAGGATTTCCATCGGATGCCCCGTCGATAAATGCGAATGCTTCGCATTTCACATCAATCTGCGGACACGAGGAAACTCCACTATTGTTCAGGTGCACAAACGGACACCTTGTGCGTCCGGTCTTTGCGCATGGATAGTCCAGGTCGATGGCCCGCTGCAGCGCAGCACCGCTCGCCATGACATGAGCAGGCGTGCCCGCCGGGCCCACTAGACGGCGGGCGACGATCAGTTCTCAGGGCAAGAGGCGGGAAATTCTGCCTGCCCAGGACGACAAGACCCTTACCGATTTCAGGTCATTTGCGTCGAAGCAAGTGTAGCCAGTCAGCGCGAAAGCGCACGACCGCGCGGCCGGGGGCCGCTTGACGCGAACCGATCAGGTGGTGACGGGGCACAGCGCAATGGCAGAACGCGTTTCATCTGCCCATGGGATGGCGTCGACAATGCTGGCGAGCACCTGCAAGTTGCGCTCCCAGCCGTAATCACGCTTGGCGCTGTCGATGAGCATCACATTCGAGCGCGGCAAGCCAACCCGCATGCAGTTCGCCTCACCGGTCTGCAACCGATCAAGGCGCCAGTCCCATCCCAACGAGACAGGCTCGGCCATCCCCTCACTCACCCATTCGGTGTACCCCATGATGGTGGTCATGGTTCCGCAGCGACGCACCTGACTCGGGTCATCCTCGTCCAGGCCAGACACCAGATGCACCAAGCGAACAGCCAGCAGATCCTCGAGTGCGATCCGCAGGAAGCCGTCACGAGGCGCTGCGGGTTTGGCTTCGGTTTCCACCAATCGATTCACCTCTTGAACTTCGGACGCCCATCCTGGTCTCCTGACACCAGGAGTGTCGGCAGTCCTTGCGCTCAAAACAACAAGCCCATGGCGACCGCACGGGCAACCGCTGCGGTGCGATTGACTGTGCCGAGTTTCTCCGCGGCATTGCGGGTATGGAACTTGACCGTGGCCACAGAGATGTCCAGGATTGCGGAGATCTCGGTGACGGTCTTGCCATCGGCCGCCCAGCGCAGCACCTCCTTTTCCCGGATGGACAAGGGGATGTTCCACTTCGCCGCCAGCACCCTTCGGAACCCCTGATGTGCGGTTTGGGCAAGCCAGCGCATGCGGTGCTCCTTCGCAGCCAGTTCCTTGTCCGTGAGTGGCTCGCAAGTTCTCGATAGCGTCAGCATGCCGCCGACGCTCAGCCCCTCCAGCGTTGACTTCGCCCAGCCGACACGCAAGCCGGCGTCACGCGCGTCGTCCCAGAGTTCGGGCGTCGTCGCGAATACCTCGTCGCCCCAGATGATAGGTTGCTGCGACACCGCCCCCAGCTGCACCGTCGGATCGACGTCGAGATAATTGCGCTCTGCATAGCGTTGCTGCCAGAGCGTCGGGTAGCTGTTGAGCATGATGGTCCTCGGACTGGTGACCGGCACCGGAAGCCGCATGCCGTACGCGCAATACTCGAAGCCCAATTGCTCGGCAGCGTGCTGCACCTTGTCAAACAAGGCGTGCTCGCTGTCAGCCCGATCGATCTCGTGGAGCAGGTCATCCGCCCAAGTCATCAACACCTCCGAACAAGCGGGGACCCGCTCGGTCGCGCCCCGTTGGCTGCCCAGGGTTCGAACCGAGCGGCTCCACAAGAATGGGAACCGCTGTCTTGCGACAAGCGCTGCTCGGCTCCGTCTGCCTTGACCAATCAGGCCCCCTGGGTGGACAGAATTCCGGCTTGGTTTTTCAGAGTAGCACGCCATCGTAGACAAGCCGCACGGTTTAGCAGCATCGCATAACAAGGAAATGACGCGGGCGCCCATGTACCGGCACCTCATCCAGGCAAGCGGTCGTCCAGCATCGCGCCGGCGGGAACCGTCATCGGTAGCTCGACGTCGGTGTAGAGATCGGTCATCAGCTCGAAAATCTCCGGCCTTCTGGGGAGCAGTTCCCGCACGGCCTGCTTCTCCGTGATCCCGAGAATCAGTCCAATCTGCTCCTCGTCAGCACCGCGCGCATCCAGCCGGAACGCGACCGTCCGTCTGAGTGTCATCGCCGAGAGGCCATGCATGTTGATGCGCTTGAAGATGCGGCGGTAGGTGTCGAGCATCTGGCGGCACAGGAAGCGAGTTCGCCCGTCCAGATCCTGGCACTTCACCACGTAGGGCTGTCCTGCGTCGTTGAGGAAGAGCCGGTCGGTCGGCGTAAAGCCCCGATAGGGCGCCTCGGCTTCAGGCACCATCCCGTGTTGCACGAGGCGAAAGGCCAAGTAGCTATCGATGGCCTTGACCGCCGCCGCGCTCCGAAAGAACAGCGGCCGTTCCTTGCGGTTCACCGACACCGCCGCGCGCATGACCGAGCAGGCGCGCACGGCCCCACCCGGTTCAAGGTAGTCAGCAATCTCCAGCCTTGCCACCTCGAGAGGTCGCGCACCCGTGGCCAGCACGACGTGAATCAGCGCCATGTCGCGCAACGGCGTCGGACTGCGCAGACCCGCCCGATGGATCATCGTTCTCACATCCTTGTCGGAGAGGACTTGGGGCGGAGCATCGGGCAGAACCTCACCGGCTTCGAACTGATTGAGCGCCGCGTCAACACCTGCCCTTGCTGCGCGCAGCTTGTGCACATAGCCCGTCGCCTCGGGGTTGAGCCCGTCGATACCGACCTTGCGTTGCAGCAGCTTGGCCAAGCGCTTGACACGATGTTCGATGGCCGTCCGGGTCAAACCATGGGCGGCAGCAACGGCGTCATAGGTCTCCCCGGCAAGGACTGCCCTCAGTATCGCAATGGACAGGCGGGTTGACTCACTGTGCATTTCAAGCGCGGTGCATGCGGAATGGCCTGCCTCCGATGCTCTCGATCCAGCCCCATGCGGGACAGGAGAAGTTCGGCCCAAAGAAGGCCGAACTCGGCATCAGCTTCCGCCCGGGAAGCGGGTCGGATGTGCCCAGCCCACGCTCGCCCGTCCGCGCACAACACGCACTGCTCATGCACACCCCACCTCAAGCGGTTCCGCTCCTGAGGTCGATCCCCGTGTGAATGGACGGGCTCGATGCCCAGCCCGCCACAAACAACCGCCCCACACCGCCTACCGGACGAGAAACCAAGCTTCCCAGGTGACACGGCATCTCCTTGTCGGCCAGGACGGCCGGTGACATTGGCATCCCCAAGACCCGGGCACGCCAGAGATTTGGACGTGGCGCGCTCGCGGGCCATCGCACGGCGCCCACTGCACGCGAGACACTGAACGGGCTTGCGGGTCATCGCGACCCGGCGCACGTCCTGACGGACGATCCGATCCTCATCGGCGTCGCGGTCGTTACCCGCCCCTCGCCAAGAAGTGCCACCTCCGCCCTTGCTGCGGAGAACGTGGCACTGCCGCACGACGAGCGTTACGCGCCGTCGAGACGCCGCACATGCATCGCAAGCGGCCCGGTCGTGAGACGACCGAACGTCGTTGTCCGGGTCTGCACTGCTTCGGCCCGCACCTTCAAACCCCATCGAGGAGTTCCACTCCTCATGACGGGCGTGGGGACTCCTTGTTTATCCGGAGTCCTCAACATGGCGAAGAAAGCCACATTTGTTTCCATTTCGTATTGGCTCCCCGGCTTCGAGCCCGAAGCTGACCCAGCGAGTACGCCGGCCAGTCCAGGACATCAACCTGGCCACCAGACGCCGCAAGTTCTGGCGCACATCGCGGCGATCCCCAGCGATGAAGCCATCGAAGTCGCAGCGCCCCGGGTACAGAGTTGGCGGCTCTCCTTCGTCGAATCGAACGGCGCTGTCCGGGAGACCTTCCCGCGATTGCATCCTGCCGATCTGGAAGGCCTGGGGAGCGCCGTGGCCAAGTTCGACGCCAACGTGCGCGCGATCGAGGTCCTGGCCCGCATCGAGACCGAGAACCGCTCGCCGGACAAGGACGAGCGCCTGGCCATGGTGCGCTACACCGGCTGGGGCAGCCTCCCGGCGGCGTTCAACCTCGAAGGGAAGGAACCGGCCTGGAGCACCCGGGCCCGGCAGTTGCAGTCCCTGTTGAGCGAGGCCGACTACGAGTCGGCCCGGGCTTCCGTCAACAACAGCCACTACACGTCGCTCGACGTGATCGATGGCCTGTGGGCCGCCGTCCGGCGGCTGGGCTTCACCGGTGGGCGAGTCCTCGAACCGGCGGCCGGCATCGGCCACTTCATCGGCGCCATGCCGGAAGACCTGATGGCAGCGTCCCAACCGACTGCGGTGGAAATCGACCGTCTGTCGGGGCGGCTGCTCCAGGCTCTGTACACACCGGCCGGCGTCACCGTGCACGTCGCGCCCTTCGAGAAGTCGTCCTTCCCGGACGGCTGGTTCGATCTGGTGATCGGCAACGTCCCGTTCGGCAACTACAAGGTGCCGGACACGAGCAACCGGCCCTATGCCGGCTTCAGCATCCACAACTACTTCATCGCCCGTTCGCTGGACTTGGTTCGACCGGGTGGCCTGGTGGTCCTCATCACCAGCAGCCACACGCTGGAATCGCACAGCACGGCCGTGCGCCGGCATCTCGCCTCACATGCTCACCTGCTGGGGGCGATCCGCTTGCCCAAGGGCGCATTCGCCGAACTGGCAGGGACGGAGGTCCAGACCGACGTCCTGATCCTGCGCAAGCGGGAAGGATCGGAACCGGTCGAGGGTGACTGGGTCGAGCGTTTCCAGGCCCCTGACGGCCTGATCGACCCGAGTCACCGCCGGCCCTACATGCCGGTCAATGCGTGGTACGCCCGTCATCCCGAATGGGTGATCGGCCGCCTGCGCATGGAGAGCAACGGCTACGAGGAAGCACCAACAGCGGTCTACGAGGGCGACCTCCCCGCCGCGTTGGCCGAGCGGATCGCGATGCTGCCCGAGGGCATCTATCGCCCCGCCAAGACCGCCGCCCTGGTCGTGCATCCCCCGGTCCCCGCCGAACCTGGTGCAAGGCCAGGAAGCTTCCGTATCCGCAACAGCCGGCTCCATCGGGTGGATGGCGGATCGCTCGTCGATGTGCACGAGCTGTTCAACGCCACCCAGCGGGCAAGGATCACAGGCATGTGCGCGATCCGGGACCATGCCCGCGCACTGCTGGATGCCCAGCTGGCCGAGGACGGTGACGAGAAGCTACGCCCCTTGCGGGCCATGCTGAACGGCACCTACGACCGCTACGTGGCGAAGTACGGCTACCTGTCGACGCGGGCCAATGCGCTCGCCTTCCGGCGCGACCCGGACTATCCCCTGCTCCTGTCCCTGGAGCACTACGACGAGGAGACCGAGACCGCCCGCAAGGCGGCCCTGTTCACCCAACGGACGCTGCGCCGCGTGACGGCGCCGAACTCGGCCGACGAGCCGACGGCGGCGCTGGCGGCGTCGATGCAATGGCGTGGCCGGGTCGATCCGGGCTACATGGCGCAGTTGCTGTCCGCTCCGGAAGAGGCGGTCACGGCGGCGCTGGCGGAAGCCGGACATATCTTCCAGGACCCGCTCGACGAGACCTGGAAGACGGCCGATGAGTACCTGTCCGGCAACGTCAAGGTCAAGCTCGACCAGGCGAGGATGGGTGGGCCAGCCTACCGGCGCAACGCCGAGGCCCTGACGAAGGTGCAGCCGGAAGATCTGCCGCCGGCATCCATCGAAGTCCGCTTGGGTGCCGTCTGGATCCCGGCCGCCGACGTCGAGGCCTTTATGCAGGAAGCGTTGGAGATCAAGGACTGCAAGGTCCGGTATTCCGGCGAGGCGGGCGCGTGGTCGGTCGAGTACTCCGAGTGGTCGGTGCGGCAAAGCGTCAAGGCCACCCAGGAATTCGGCACATCGCGCATGCATGCGGTCGCCCTGGTGCTGTGCGCCCTCAACGTGCAGACCCCGACGGTCAAGGATCCGGTGCCCGACAAGGACACCTACGTCGTCAATTCGGACGAGACCCTGGCCGCCCGGGAGAAGCTCGGGCTGCTGAAGGATCGCTTCGCCACCTGGGCTTTCGAAGACATGGCCCGGCGCGAGCGGCTGTGCGCGCTCTACAACCGGCTGTTCAACGCCACCCGGCCGCGGACTTTCGACGGTTCGCACCTGGTGCTGCCGGGGTTCTCGCAGTGCTTCAAGCTGCACCCGCAGCAGCCGAACGCGGTGTGGCGCATCGTGCAGTCCGGCAACACCGGGCTGTTCCACACGGTGGGGGCCGGCAAGACGGCAGTGTGCGTCATCACCAGCATGGAGCTGCGCAGGCTGGGCTTTGCAGCCAAGCCTTGCCATGTAGTTCCGAATCACATGCTGCAAAGCTACACGGCGGAGTTCGTCCGGCTCTATCCCCAGGCCTCGGTACTGATGGCCACGAAGGAAGACCTGGAAGGCGACCGCCGCAGGGAGCTCATCTCGCGCATCGCCACCGGCGATTGGGACGCGGTAGTCATCACCCACGCGAGCTTCGAGCGCATCAAGACATCCCCCGAGTTCACCGAGGGGTTCATCAAGGAGGTCATCCATGACATAGAACTGGCCGTGCGTGCGGCCAAGAGCGAAGACCGGTCCAACCGGATCGTGAAGCAACTGGAAAAGATGAAGAAGAGCTGGGCAGCGCGCCTGGACGAGCTGTCGGCTCAGAGCAAGAAGGACGACCTGCTGACCTGGGAGCAACTGGGCATCGACTGGCTGTTCGTGGACGAAGCCCATTTGCACAAGAACCTGTTCCGCTTCTCCAAGATGCGGGTGGCAGGCCTGCCCATGGCCAGTTCCGAGCGCGCCTTCGATCTGTACCTGAAGACGCGCTACACGATGCAGTTGCACGGCAACCGGCAGCGGGGCGTGGTGTTCGCGACGGCGACGCCCGTGGCCAACACCATGGCCGAGATCCACACCATGCAGCGCTATCTGCAGCCCAACCGGCTCGCAGAACTGGGCCTGCAGCAGTTCGACGCCTGGGCCGCCACCTTCGGGGAAGCGGTCACGGCGCTGGAGATCGCCCCCGACGGCAGCGGCTACCGGATGCACACGCGTTTTGCGCGCTTCATCAACGTGCCCGAGCTGATGTCGATTTTCGGGGAAGTGGCGGACATTCAGACCGCCGAGATGCTGAAGCTGCCGGTGCCGAAGCTGCGCGGCGGCAAGGCCCGCATCGTGGCCTGCCCGCCGAGCCCGCAGTTGAGGGCTTTCGTGCAAACCTTGGTCGAACGTGCGTCGGCGATCCGCAGCGGTCACGTGAAACCGGACGAGGACAACATGCTGGCGGTCACCAACGATGGCCGCAAGGCCGCGCTGGACTTCCGGCTGATCGTGCCCTCGGCCAAGTTCGACACCGCGGGCAAGGTCGCCGCGTGCGTACGCGAGGTGCATGCCATCTGGCAGCGCACGGCGGCGTTCCGCGGTGCCCAGCTGGTGTTCTGCGACCTGTCGTCCCCCAAGGGCGGCAAGGCATTCAGCGTCTACGAGGATCTGCGTACAAGGCTCATCGACGCCGGCATTCCCGAGCAGGAGATCGCGTTTATCCACGACGCGGACACCGACGCCCAAAAGGCGAAGCTCTTCAAGAATGTCCGGGAAGGCCGCATCCGGGTGCTGTTGGGGTCGACCCAGAAGATGGGGATCGGCACCAACGTCCAGGACCGGCTGGCAGCCCAGCACGACCTGGATGCGCCGTGGCGTCCGTGCGACGTGGAGCAGCGGGAAGGCCGCATCCTGCGGCAAGGCAACATGAACGATGAGGTCGAGATCTTCCGCTACGTCACCGAGGGTTCCTTCGACGCCTACTCCTGGCAGACCCTGGAGACCAAGGCGCGCTTCATCGCGCAGGTCATGCGCGGGGATCGTGGCATCCGCTCCGTCGAAGACGTGGCGCTCGCCGCCCTGTCCTACGCCGAGGTGAAAGCCCTGGCGTCGGGCAACCCGCTCGTCATCGAGAAGGCGGGCGTGGACGCGGAGGTGGCCAAGCTCTCGACGCTGCAGTGGGTGTGGCGCAACCAGCGCTACGCCAACGAGCGCGAGGTGACCGAGTTGCCGCTGTCGATCGCGGCGCTGGAGAAAAAGCTGGCGGCCCACGAGGCCGACCTGTCCCGGCTGGAGCCGCAAGAGATGGGCTCCATCTCGGTGGAGTTGGGCAAGCGGCGCATCGTCGGACCGGACTCGGTCGGCGAGGCGTTGCGGGCGAAGGTGCTGGCGACGAAAGAAGAGGCCGCCAGTGCGCACATGCGCGTCGATCGCGTCATCGGGCGCTTCGGTGGCTTCGATTTGGGCATCGTGTGCGCGAGCGGTGAACACGTGCCGGAGCTCTACCTGGCGGGCAGCGCCGTGTACAACGCGACACCCTACCAGACGGGGCCGGCGCTCGTGGCGGGCTTGCTCGCCACGCTCGGTTCCGTCGAGGAACTGGCTGAGAAAGCCAGAACCCTGCTGCAGACACGCCGCAAGCGCCTGGCCGACCTTGAAGTCGAGCTGGGCCGGCCGTTCGAGCATGAGCTGCGCCTGAACACGCTACGAGCGCGTCAGGCTGAACTGATCGAGCAACTCGACCTCACGAAGGACGAGGCCGGCAGCCACGCGGCTGACGCCGACGCCGACGCCGCGCTTGCCGCCGCATGATGGACTCCCCCAGTCGCAAGGCTGGGGGATTTTTTTTCGCCCCGAGAAAGAGTCGTTCCCCTGCCGAGCAGCGTTGCCGCGGAGAGCTACTTCGAAGTTCACCCATCGCAGGCCGTTCGCAACATAAAATTAGTGAAATCGCGAAGCACAATAGTAGTCTGTTGACGCATCGCAATAGTAGTGTAACCATAGCGCGCAATACTAGTGTCACCATCAGACATGGCCACACCCAACGAGAAACTCGCCGCATCCCTGGAGCAACTCAAGGCGCTCCAAGACAAAGGCCTGCGCGTCATCCGCAGCACAGCCCTGTCCCGGACGCACCGCGAGCGCCTGAGCAAAGCTGGATACCTTCAGGAGGTCATCAAGGGCTGGTATCTGCCGGCCCGGCCGGAGGTGTCCTCCGGCGGCCACGAAGGCAGCACGGCCTCATGGTTCGCCGGCATGCGCGACTTCGTCGCCGGCTACTGCGAGGATCGATTCGGCGCGAGTTGGCACCTGAGCCCCGATCAATCCCTGCTGCTACGCTCCGGCGAGCGCACCTTGCCCCGGCAACTGCAAGTCTGGTCCACCGCCGGGAACAACCAGTTGGTACCGTTGCCCCACGGCTGTTCCTTGTTCATCTACCGCGCGCCCGCTCTCCTGCCGGCCGAGCCGCATGCAGAAAACCAAAGCATCCGCCTCGTGAACCTGACGGATGCGCTCGTGGCCGTGTCAGCAACTTTCTTCGTTCAGCAACCTCTGGCGGCGCGCGTGGCCCTGGGAATGATCGACGACACCGTACCGCTGCTGCAGAGGCTGCTGGACGGCTCCCATTCCGTCATCGCAGGACGGCTCGCAGGCGCGTTCCGGGCGGTAGACCGGGCGGATTTCGCAAACGGCATCACCCAGACCATGCGTGGCGCCGGCTACACCATCCAGGAGGTTTCGCCGTTCGATGTGCCACCGGCACCACTACCCGGTGGCCGCCCCGTGTCGCCCCACGTCCAACGCCTGCGCCTCAACTGGGCGGCCATGCGCGACCCGGTCATTGCCGCCTTCCCGGCACCCCGCCCCCCCCGGTCCACGGAACAGGCGCAGATCCTCAGGGACATTGAGGAGCGCTACGTGGCGGATGCCTACCACTCGCTGTCCATTGAGGGTTACCACGTCACGGCGGACCTGATCGAGAAAGTGCGCAACGGCGCCTGGGATCCGGAAGGCGCTGACCGCCAGCAACGCGACGCCATGGCCGCCAAGGGTTATTTCGAGGCCTTCAAGCTCGTCAAAGACTTCATCGCCGGCACACTGCAGCGGCAGGCGCAACAGATGGGGCCACAACCCTTGCGAGAGGCAGTGAGTGCCTGGTATCTGGCGCTCTTCAGCCCTAGTGTGCAAGCCGGCCTGCTCAAGCCTTCGGACCTGGCGGGATGGCGCAACAGCCAGGTGTTCATCCGCGGTGCGCTGCACGTGCCCCTGGCAAAGGAAGCCGTGCGCGAGTGCATGCCCGCACTGTTCGAGCTCATCGAAAGCGAGCCCCACCCCGCCGCGCGGTCCATCCTGGGCCATTTCCTGTTTGTCTTCATCCATCCCTACATGGATGGCAACGGCCGGCTGGCCCGTTTTCTGATGAATGCGATGCTCGTCACCGGCGGCTACGTCTGGACCGTCATTCCGGTACAGCAGCGGCAGGCCTACATGGATGCCTTGGAGCGGGCCAGTTCCTACGGCGAGATCGAACCGTTCGCTCGCTTTATCGCGCAATTGACCCGTGAGCAGGAACGGAGTCCCCTGCCCCGGCCGCGCTGACAGGTATTGACCTCTCCCAGGCCTACCAATCTTGCAGACCGGACCAACCCAATGACCACACCTGCAGCAGGATCAATCATGAGTAAGCTCACTCCACGCGAGCGGACAACTTCACGTTTTGCAAGGCTGTTCTTCGCCGCAGGCTGCACTCTCGCGGTGGCGCTTCAAGCCACGGTTGGCCTCTACTTCACGCGCCACTATTTTGTCGCGCATTTCCTGCTGGGGCTGTTCCTTCCCTTCCTGTTCTACAGCATGGGTGGCATGCGCCTGACCTTCTGGATAGGCATGGCGCTCACCGCCACGTGGCACTTCGGATACGAGTTCTGGGAAGACCAACTCGATCGCCCGGTTTACACACCGGACTGGGATCAGATCGTGTCGGGGACGGTGGGGCTCGTCGCAGCCTGGGTGACTTACCGCGCGTGGAATCGCCACCTCGACGTGAGAGCGCAGCAGTCGGTAACCGCTCCGCGCAGTTCATCATAACGACGAGAGGCCCGACCCCGGTTTTCCGACCGCCCCTTCCAGGGGAACCCCCTGTCGAAAAGCGGGGGCCGGGCGCCTCGACGACGGCTCACCCGGAGGCTGCGCCGCCTTCTCCCTGAGCCTTGATCCAGGCACGAACGTCTTCCGCCCGCCAAGCGGTGACACGCTCGGACAGCTTGATGGGCGCGGGGAACGTTCCCGCGGCGACACGGCGCCACAGTGTCGAGTGGGAAAATGGCAGGAAGACGAGCAATCGGGCTTCGCGCACGAATCCCGTCTCGGGCAAGGTTGGCGGAGGTGCGCTCGCCGCACGCGAGGGCGAGACGAGTTGAAGGATGGTGGTTGCGGTGGGCATGTTCGGTTCCTCATACAGGCCGAAGTTCATGACCCCCTCGTCACGATCGTGCTAGGTCAGTGTCGAACGATCGCTAGGGAAGCGCACACGCAAGGCTTGCCATCGGCTTCCCAGGCGACGGCACATACGAAGAGACGGGTTCTCGGCGGACCAGACGGTCCTTCTTGACGAACGGAATATCGGGCAATCAACCGCAGCGACCGCGGCTTGCCTGCAGCAAGAAAGGCGGGTCACGTCCGCAACGCCCAGCGCTCCATGGGCGCCAGGTTCATCGAGCCGAACAGCATCTGCTGTAGCACTGCTGTTTCACGGCTTGACGTGGGCGATACGGTATCGCACGTTCTGAACGACGATCAAGGCACTCCAATCCAACGCAGCAAGACTCCACCCGCAAGTGGCCGTAAAGGCGATCGCCTGAGCTGGTCCTGGCGATCCATCAGGCTGGATCTCCGGCCTTTGGTGCCGGCTCATCAACAGGGGATTCGTAGCGAGCCCCCTCACCAAGGTGCTCCGCCTCGATGCTGGCAACAGCCTCTGCGCCTTCGAGCGATTCCTCGACCAAGCCATTGTTGTGAGGCTCCTCGGATGCCTCGCGGACATCACCACCGGCCTCTTGGCCCCTCGCGGCAGAACCTGCTGCCGCAGCCAAGGCATTCATCCGGCGCCGCAGACCCGACGCCAGGCTACGTGCCGAGTTGGCGACATCCCGAACCTGGCGCTTCAAGGATGCCCGCTGCTGGTCCAAGAGCTGGGTGTTGATGACCTCGTGGATTTCCAAGGTCTGCAAGAGCGGCATCAACTGGTCGAGCTTGGCGATCAGTTCGAGATATCGCCTGCCGGTCGACGAAATGACCCCCACCTCGATCTCCAGCGGCCTGGTGTCGTAGGTGGCGGCGCTGGTGATGCCGTTCGCCTTGAACAAGGCCTCCGCGCCGTCGATGGCCTGATTGAGATTCGTGGCGACACCGTCGATCCTGGACTTGATGGCCTCCTCCACCTTCGCCACGTCGGCCGACTCCAATCGCGTACGGGCGATCACGGAAATGAAGTGTGCGTTGAGCTGCAGGGTGCTGAAGAAGCGCACGAACAGGCGCTTGCCCTCGGCGCTCGTGAAACGGGCCAGCACCTTGATGCTGGCTGCCTCGACTCGCCGGAAGTCCGCCTTGGACTCGCGCGCCAGGATGCGCGCGTTGACCGCGCCCTCGTCGATCTTGACGATCTGCATATCGGATTTGCTTGCCGCCATCGGAGCTCTCCACTATCGAAACGAGGCCGATGTTCCTCGCACGGCAACCTGAACTCCATCCGAATATCCCGCCCAAACCGCCCCAATTTGCCATCACGAGGTGGACTTCGCATCAGGTGGGATTGACCGCCCTGGCGCCGGTCACTATCGTTACCGCATGCAGTAGCTGGCCCTGCGCACCTCTTCGGCAAGCCCCGCGTTCCGAGCGAATCGCGTCCGCGATTCCACGTGCCACCCTTCTCCGCGTGGTGGCTGAGCTCCGCTTTGGACCCTGCTTTCGAGGCGGGAGCCTGCCGCTCCCGTGCCGAAAGCATTTTTCCCAGCGGTAGCTGGCATACCGTCCGGCGGATCGTCCGCCCCAAGCCAGTCTCGTCACCACCAGCCAACGCCCACACGCGTCGGCCCATTTCCACCCTGCGGGGCACACGCCCCGCTCGGACGCGTCGTGCCCCGCGTTTCCTTCCGGAGGCCACGATGCCTGACTCCAACCTTCAGCCCGTTTCTTTCCGTGCGTGCCACATGGGATTTCCTCCGCAGCGGTTTCCCCGTATCGCGGATACCGCCCCCGACCCGCAATCGGTTCAGCACCAACTCGACGAAAGCGACGAAGCGCCGCCCATCGAATGGACCGAAGAGGATGTAGTCCGGCTGCACTGCCTGCTGCTGGACGACCTCGCCGCCCTGGCCGACCCCAGCACGCCGCTCGAGGAGAAGTTCGACACCCTGCGGTGGGTCTTCACGGATCCGGACAAGGACGGACAGCCCTTCTCCTTCGCCAGCTGCCTGCAGGTCGCGGGCTGCAGCCCGATGTCGAACTACCCCTACTTTGGCCGCCTGGACGTGAACGACGTCCGTGACCTGTTGCAGGGCTACGTCCGGCGCTGGCTGCGCGAAACACTCGACCGCTATCCCGCCTGGGTTCGCGAGGCGATCTCGCACAACCCGCAATGGGCGGCGGATCGCCTGAGCAAGAACCCGCAATGGATCAACGAGCAGCTCAGGCGCCAGAACGTGCTGGGCGACCTGTTCGCATGAATCGCCGATCCATGCCCCCATTCACCGGGGAGCGCCCGCGCTCCCTCTTCCGTTTCCAAGGAGACGTCATGGCGACGCTCAAAGACATCCTGATCCTGCTGGCGGTCCTGGCCGCCTACGGGATCGTCGGCCGGATGGACTACGACGATGCCGTGCGGCACGAAGAGTTCATGCGCGCGAGGCGCCTCGAACAAGAGGCTTCATGTGCGCCGGCCACGACTCCGAAACGCGCAGACACAGCGGCGGCGGCAACCCACGACCTTTTGGTGCAAGCCGTGATCGCCCGTGACTGCCCGACATCCCGCCTATAGGAGGCTCTCATGTACATGGACTCACAGAAGCGGCCGGAACCCCGGGCCGCGCATCTGATGCGCGTGCGCGGGCTTGCGGAGATCGAGTTCCTCATCAAGGAAAGCGAAGTGCTCACCGGCCAGGCCGGTCGCGTCTTCGTGATCTCCGGCGCCGACAAGCTGACCTACCGGGTGCGCTGGCACCCCATGATCATCGAGGTCGAGCGCCTGGACAGCACCGGCGCCGTCATCGACACGCAGCACCTGCCCCCTCATGACTTCGCGACACACAGCGTCGTCGAGGCCCTGGTGGCGGGCCAGCTCTACACCGCGCCAGTGCAGACCCGGCACTGACGCTTCTTCGTTCCCCATCGTGGGCCCTCCCTCGATGGGTGCGGGCCCGCATGCACTTCACAGGAGCATGTCATGGACACCGTCCAAGTCCGCATCAATGAAGAAGGTACGTTGCGCAACCAGCGCTTCGCCTTCAGCGACCGGTTCACGCTGGTCACGGAACTGCTGCAGAACGCACGCCGCGCCGGCGCGACCTTGATCGAAGTCAGCCACGATCCCGTCTCCCGCACCCTGCGTGTGCGCGACAACGGGCACGGCATCGACGACTTCGGCAAGCTGCTGGCCTTCAACGAGTCCGGTTGGGGCGAAGCGCTGCGCGCCGAGGAGCATCCTTTCGGCGCCGGCTTCTCCCGCTGCCTCTATGCCGCGACCCGCTGCACCGTCATCTCGCGGGGCAGGCAGATCGCCTTCGACACGGCGGCGGCCCTGGCGCGGTCCGAAATCCCGGTGGAGGAAACCGGTTACGGACCGGAGATGGGAACCCTCATCGAACTCGATGGCGTAGAACTACCCGATCTCGATTCGCGGCTGGCTACCCTGTGCATGGGGTTCCCCGTGCAGGTGGAATTCAACGGCCGGAGCATCGACCGGCCCCGCGCTCCCTATCGCTTGAGCAGCGTCGAGACACCGATCGGCTCGATCCACCTCGTGGGGACGCACAGCGGGCAGCACTCGCTGTCCGTCGATGTGTATCTGCAGGGCTTTCGCGTGATGTTCCTGCCGAACTACCTGTCGATCACCGAGACGCCGAACGTCGTTCATCTCGATTCGAAGGTCTTTTTTGCACGCCTGCCCGACCGGGACACCCTGATCGACGCCGACGTGCAGGAAACGAGAATCCGGCAGCAAATCCGCCAGAACTGGCGCGACACGCTGCTCGATCGCAGGGCGGGGATGGCCGCGGGAGAGTTCATCGAGGACTTCTTCAACGTGATGCGCCACCACCGGCATCTGGATTTGCTCAACGACATCGAGCTGATCCCGAGGCAGGTCTGCGAGCGCATCAGGGGGTACCCGCAGCGGACCCTGACGCCGCACCTGGACTTCCTGGAGCACCCGGTGCACGCCCTGCCCCGACAGGACATCGAGAGCGGACGGTTTCAACTGGTCAGGCTCGACTGGCCGGATGGGCAAAACGCCGCAAAGTGGATGCTGGCCCTGGCCAAGGGCTATGTCGTCATGGCCTCGGACGATCTCGATGCGGGCCATTGGGTCCATCGGTACGTTCGCGACCTGAACAAGGAAGACGTGTCGATCCGCGTCACCCATGAGCATCAGCGCTCCTACCTCGATGGTGGCTGGATCTCGGCACACGTGGTTCTGTGCGAGGAAGTCACCATAAGCATGGGCGACGTGGAGGCAACGTTCTCCGAGGACGGCCTCTACCACGACGGCACGCTGTACATCCCCGCCGGGGAGCGCAGCGGTCGCGCGGTACGCCAGTACGCGTCCTACTACGACGGCCATGATCGGTTCCACGAATCCGACATGAACGCCGATGTCGGCGCGCTCGCAGACCTCATCCGCCGCCTGCGCATGGCAGACCCGGAGGAGGCCATGCGCTCGCTGATCAGCGACGCACGATCCGAGCGGTATCCGCTGTTGCGCGGCCTCAGCTTCCGCGTGCAGATCGGCATCGACGCCGGTAGCCACGAAGTCAGCCTGATCGAGTGATGCCCGCCGTGGCTGGCTTCGTCGGCCGCGGTATTCACCCGAGCCACACGCGGCTCCATTTCAACCCGTGCGTCCGGCTTCCACCGGACGCGCCCCGTCCCCTGTATCGCATCCGAGCCTCGCCCGAATCGGCAGGCCTTGCCCAGGGGGCTCGTCTTGGAGGTCATCATGACCAAGGAAGAGTACCAACGCCGCATCGACGATGTGAAGACCCGCGCCCACGGACGCTGGCCGGAGTTCCTGCTGCACCTGGGCCTGGATCCCCGGATGATCAAGAAGCGCCTGAACCTGCCCTGCCCCTTCTGTGGCGGAACGGATCGTTTCCAGTTCACCGACAAGTACGGCGAGGGCAACTACCACTGCCGCAACTGCGGACCGGGTGGCGGCTTCCAGCTCGCGCAGCAGGTAACCGGGATGGACTTCAACAGCGTCCTGGAGGCGGCCGAGCAGTACTTCGGTTCGTACCCGCGGCCCCCACAGGCTGCCGGCAACGAAGCATCGCCGGATCGCATGAAGAAGCTTGTCCAGCGCATCTGGAACGAAGCCCAGCCGATCGTCCACGGCGACGTGGTGGACCGCTACCTGAGGTCTCGGGGCCTGGTCCTCGATCGCTACCCTTCGGTACTGCGTTTCCACCCGAAACTCGGGTACTACCAGAAGGACGAAGGCGGCAAGTCGCGCAAGATCGCCGAGTACCCCGCGATGCTCGCCAGCATCCAGGGGCCGGAGGACAACATCGTGTCGCTGCATCGGACCTATCTGCCCGAAGGGCGCAAGCTCGCGGCGAACGATGCCAAGAAGGTGCTCACCTCGGGCATCACCGGCGCGGCGGTGCGACTCTTCGAGGCGACGGACGAACTGGCACTCACAGAGGGCATCGAGAAAAGCATCGCGGTGCACCTGCGCACCGGCAAGCCGGTGATGAAGGCC
>OFDN01000656.1_pt1 | contig 26563 bp, 20 predicted proteins | sample 1520971 | NCBI WGS metagenome assembly OFDN01 (sample SAMEA94257418, study PRJEB24077) | hot springs metagenome | biome: Aquatic biome; feature: Geographical feature; material: Water | place: India | collected 2012-06-12 | depth 5 m | reverse complement strand
GCAATCTTTGCAATGGCATAGGGTTGATTGGTAGGCTCCAAATAACCGGATAATAAAGATTCTTCTTTCAAAGGCTGTGGCGCCAGTTTAGGGTAAATACAAGAAGACCCCAAAAACAATAATTTCTGAACCCCATATTGATAAGCTGCATGAATCACATTCGCTTCAATCATCAAGTTCTCATAAATAAAGTCTGACCGATAAGTATTGTTCGCCTTTATCCCTCCTACCTTGGCTGCTGCGAGAAATACAAATTCAGGTTTTTCAGTTGCAAAAAATGAATCGACGGCTTGCTGATTACGAAGATCTAATTCTTTAGAGTTCCGCAATACAAGATTGGTATAGCCCTCAGCTTCTAACTTCCTTACTATGGCACTCCCTACCATCCCTTTGTGTCCAGCAACATATATTTTTGACTCTTTATTCATGATTAGGATTCATTAAACTCCTCCGTGCAACTCTGCGCCGTACTCTGTGAAACTCTGTGGTTACAAGATAACTTTAACCACAGAGTTTCACAGAGTGTTTGCACGAAGTTTCACGGAGAACGCTTGTTATTCGAATTCGTTTCGGATATCGTATCCGTTCTTTTTTAAAAACTGTTGTTTCTCAAACAGACGCAAGTCACTCTCCACCATTTCTTTCACCATATCAGCAAGTGAATACTTTGGTTGCCAGCCCAATTTCTCTTTAGCCTTGGTCGCATCACCAATCAATAAGTCTACTTCAGTAGGACGATAGTACTGTGGATCAACTTTAACAACAGCAGTTCCTGTAGCTATTACATAAGAACCTTTACAAGCACTCACAACTCCAATCTCTTGATCACCTGAACCTTCAAAACGCAATTCAATACCGACTTCAGCAAAAGCCATGATGATGAAATCACGAATGCGTGTAGTGATGCCGGTAGCAATAACGAAATCTTCAGGTTCTTCCTGTTGCAACATCAGCCACATGGCTTCTACATAGTCTTTGGCATGACCCCAGTCGCGTTGGGCGTCAAGGTTACCGATATAAAGGCAGTCTTGTAAACCTAATGCAATTTTGGCTACCGCTCTGGTGATCTTACGGGTAACAAAAGTTTCTCCGCGGGTGGGTGATTCGTGGTTGAAAAGAATACCATTACAGGCATACATGTTATAGGCTTCTCGATAGTTAACTGTGATCCAGTATCCATACAATTTAGCAACTCCATAAGGAGAACGGGGATAGAATGGAGTAGTTTCTTTTTGCGGCACTTCCTGCACCAATCCATAAAGTTCAGAAGTAGAAGCTTGATAAATTTTAGTTTTTTGAGTAAGCCCCAATAAACGAACTGCTTCTAGAATACGCAGGGTACCCAAGCCATCTACATTACCCGTGTACTCAGGTGTCTCAAAGCTCACTTTTACATGGCTCATAGCCCCAAGATTATAAACTTCATCGGGTTGTACTTCTTGTATAATACGGATTAGGTTCGAGGCGTCAGAGAGATCACCATAGTGCAATACAAGGTTTCTATTGGTAATATGAGGATCCTGGTAAATATGATCGATTCGTTGGGTATTGAACAAAGAACTTCTTCTTTTGATACCATGTACTTCATAGCCTTTTTGCAATAATAACTCAGTTAAATAACCACCGTCCTGTCCGGTAATGCCTGTGATGAGAGCTTTTTTCATTCCCTAGAATTATTTTGCAAAAATAACTTTTATAGATGATTAACTTCACTCATCAAGATAATATTGAATAATTAATGCATGAAAGCTATTTTCGTGGCAATTTGACAATAATTAAATCTATGACTAAGAGTATTTTAATTACAGGTGGCGCTGGTTTTATTGGATCACATGTAGTGAATCTATTTGTAAATAAGTATCCTGATTACAAGATTGTTAACCTAGATGCTTTAACATATGCCGGAAATCTTGAAAATCTAAGAGAGATAGAAAATCATAGCAACTATCAATTTGTAAAAGCGAATATTTTAGATCCTGAAGACTTAAATAAAATTTTCATTGAATATCAAATTACGGATGTCATTCATTTAGCAGCAGAATCACATGTCGATCGATCCATTCATTCTCCTCTAGACTTTGTATATACCAATATTGTAGGTACCGTAAACTTATTAAACACTGTTAAGCATTTCTGGAACAAAGATGAAGATCACCTGTTTTATCATGTTTCAACGGATGAGGTTTTTGGCAGCTTGGGGGAAAAAGGTTATTTCACCGAGACCACTCCTTATGATCCTCGTTCACCTTATTCAGCCAGCAAAGCTTCTTCTGACCATTTTGTTCGAGCCTATCATGAAACATATGGCATTCCTACGATTATCTCTAATTGTAGCAATAACTATGGGCCCAATCATTTCCCTGAAAAACTGATCCCCCTATTCATCAATAACATCATTCATGAAAAGCCCTTACCGGTGTATGGTGATGGGAACTATACTCGAGATTGGTTATTTGTAAAAGATCATGCTGTAGCCATCGACCTCATATTCCATAAAGGACAAAGAGGTAGCACTTATAATATTGGCGGATTCAATGAATGGAAAAATATTGATCTCGCAAAATTACTTTGTCGCTTAATGGATCAAAAGTTAGGAAGACAAGCTGGTCAAAGTGAAAGCTTGATCACTTACGTGAAAGACCGTCCAGGGCATGATAAAAGATATGCTATTGATGCTTCTAAATTGAACAAAGAGTTAGGATGGAAACCAAGCGTTACTTTCGAAGAAGGTCTTTCTGCGACTATTGATTGGTATCTTAACAACACTGAATGGTTAAAAAATGTTACCACTGGTAATTATCAACATTACTATGAAACCATGTATCAAAATAGATAAATCACTATGAAAGGCATCATTTTAGCAGGCGGCTCAGGCACCAGATTATACCCCATTACCAAAGGCATCAGTAAACAACTCATGCCTATTTATGATAAACCCATGATCTATTACCCGCTTTCTATTCTAATGCTGGCGGGTATTCGAGAAGTCTTGATCATTACCACACCTGAAGACAGTATACAATTTCAAAGACTTCTAGGCACTGGGCAAACATTGGGTTGCCAATTTTCTTATGCAGTACAAGAAACACCAAATGGATTGGCGCAAGCATTTGTCATTGGCGAATCATTTATTGGAACAGATAAAGTTGCATTGATTCTGGGCGATAATATTTTTTATGGAGCAGGATTGGTGCAATTGGTACAATCCTTTAATGATGTAGATGGCGGCGCAGTATTTGCCTATGAAGTACAAGATCCTGAAAGGTATGGCGTGGTTGAATTTGATGAAAATCATACCGCTCTTTCCATTGAAGAGAAACCTGTAAACCCAAAATCAAATTATGCTGTTCCAGGTCTATATTTTTACGATAACACAGTAGTAGACATCGCCAAAAGCATACAACCATCTGCACGTGGGGAATACGAAATAACCACTGTTAACAACGAATACTTAAAACAAGGTAAGCTGCAAGTAGGTATCATGGGCAGAGGTACAGCGTGGCTTGACACAGGTACTTTTGACTCACTCAGCGATGCCTGTGAATTTGTACGTGTTATTGAAAAAAGACAAGCTCAAAAAGTTGGATGCATTGAAGAAGTAGCTTGGAGAATGGGGTATATTAATAGAGAAGAATTATTAATTTTAGCTGATCATTATGCAAAAAGTGGGTATGGTGAATATTTAAAACAACTTAAATAATTGATATAGTAAATTATTTTTAGAGATGATAAAGAATATTCGATTTGAAAAGTGGAATGGTGAAACATTAAAAATGTCTGAAAAAGATATGTTTATATCGAAATTACCTAAATGGATTTATCCATTTATTCCAGAAATAAATAGCAAAAAAGTAACACTTGTAATGCATATTGATCCCAAAGATCGGCTTCATTATCATTTTGAATCATTAGATGCTGATTTAAGCTTCAGAATGCAAATGGCATCTGAGAGAATGTTATAATGATTTTTAGCGCTAGAGCTGATTTAAAGCCTTCTCATTATTAGTGACATCCTGACTCTGCATTCTATCCGACTTTTCCTAAAGTCTGGGGCCTCCCGCCTAAGCAGGTCAGGACGACAACCTCCACCTCCCCATCGGCGCAGCCATCCCCACCCAACAGTAGATCTGAGTCATCAGCAACATCATTTCCCCCAACAATAAAAAATCAAACCCATTCATTTTCGAAATCAATAACCAGAGCCCGGTCAACAAAACCCAGACTTTCCCTAATAGTAAGCTGTATTTCATGAATGGATGAACCTGTTTTACGGATGCATTGACATATGCCATCAAATAATCACGCAGAGAAAAAGAAACGATCAAAAAAGCCACCTGTATCCCCCAACAAAACACCACACCCGCTGCATCCCATTCCAACATCCCCAACATTAAAGCATCAACAATCACCGGCATCAAAACCAGTAACATCCAATTTAAAAAGAGGAGTGCGAGGAGTTGGAGAAGGAAGGATGTGTATTTGGACATGGGGTATGTGTTTTAAAAAAGCTGTCGTCATGTTGAGTGAAGCGCAGCGGAGTCGAAACATCCCCTCACTATTAGCACTATCCTGATTCTTCATGCTATGAAAAATTTTCAATAGTCAGGAGATTTCTCCGCTCGCTCCGCTCGGTCGAAATGACGGTACTAATTATGAAGATCCACCCAACCCATCTCGCCTCAGGCGAGACTAGTACCTAAAACCCCCACACCCCCACTCCAACAAAAAAAGCACACACAAATAGAAAATGATCCATTGAATTTTTGTCCAGCCTTTGTCTGAAGGGGGAGATTGTTGGGGCATAACCATTGGGTTGGTGGGGGGATGAATGAAAACGAATAGTATTAGGTTACTTACCCTCAAAACAGCGTCACAAAAGGCTTTCCCTCTATTTACTTTTTTGTCTTGACACAAAAAAGTAACAAAAAAAGTCAAGGCTCTAGAAAAAAAGCTAAAATTTACTTCATTACGCTACAATGGATGAAGTCTAAATCTCAGCTTTAGTTCATTAATTAAGCGAAGCTGTGCTTCAGCATTTGTGTAAAGCCAGACATCATCCATTGCTTAACGCTTCATTACGCAAATTTCTTAACGCTTTTTTTCTAAGGCCAAAAATCAAGGCAATGGTGATAAGTCTCGTGTTTATTCTATCTAATCTTAAAGATAAATATTTTTTATTTATATAGAAAATATTTATATTGTAATACATCTCCCCATTTTAGATGTACATACGATCGGAGGGTTGCAATGATGCCTGCCGAATGCCATCACTAAAAAAAGCGTATGAACCATACATTAAGGGAGCTGAATGTTTTAATACATGAGGGTACACAACAAGACATTACTGAAACAGTCAGGGAACAAAAGAGAAAAGAAGCCACACTAAAAGCCAGAGAGCTGGAAAAAGATTTTACCGGCGCATTTGTAATGGTGCAATGCAAAAAAGCTTTGCGTAGCATGGTAATCGTTACGGTGAAAATCTTACATATCTGGCTGGAGAAATTATACCGTACCCGTCCACCGGAACAAAAACGCAACCGTACCCATGAACAGTTAGAGATCTGGTGTACCGATACCCTTGATTTTGTACGAAGACATTTTTCTGAGCATTTCAATCCCTATGAACCCATGCCTCGTTCGCTATGGGATCCCATCAAAGAACAGCAGGATGCTTATTGGGAATCTTTGTCAGAGAAGGTATCAGAAGACAGCTCCCCCACTTCACTGATCGCATTATTGCGCACCCTCTATCAAAATCAGTTGCACAGAACAGGTACCCATAGCTATTACCATGCAGAATATTGGACAGAGCTTTTATCCATTTTACCATCCGAACAAGCGGGTTTGTATGAAGATACCACCACCGCTATGATTTTCACACTTATACGACGCAATTGTAATCACTCCCTCTTTATTCATTTTTTCATCGAGCGTTGTACCCTGCTACAGACAGCATCTACCAACCCCATTCAACATTGGGTCACTTACCTGCACTGGGTAGACAGGATTCCCTTGATCGACCAAATGGGCGCAGAGCCTGCATTACCTTCTATAAAAGACCAATTAAAAGAAGCGATACAGATGGAGTTGATAAGGTGTCAGGAAGAAGTGCCCACCACCAATAAATCATTAACAGATACTCATTTTCAAACGAGCTTATCGATACCACAGTTAGCCGTATTATTTCGGCTGTTAATTGAATCCGGAATATTGATCACACAAAATAAAAAAGAGCTGATACGAATGGTTGCACAAACCTTTCAATCCAAAAGAGCAGCGCATCAAATTTCAGAACAACATCTATATGCAAAATTTTTCTCGCCGGATACAGCTTCACTTTCTATTCTGCGTACGCATCTTGTCAATATGCTCCAAAAACTAACTGTGATACATCAGCGCACCAGTGAAGAAAAATAACTGCGTCTCTTATAAGAGAGCCGTTGTATTACTTGAGTTGATTTTCTACATAGAGGTTTAATGATGGGCCGCAGATTTTTATGATTTTTTATGATGAAATTGAATCTGCGTACATCATAACCAATCATAAAAATCTGCGTCCCATACCTCTACACTGCAACTCAAAAAAATCACCCGAACACCCAATCACCCCACCTCATCGTGACCCAACCGTGACCCTCTCCCGACTAGTCCTTAACCCCCATCGTGACCCCATCGTGACCCTCTCCCGACTGGTCCTTAACCCCCATCGTAACCCAATCGTGACCTCTTCGTGACCCTATCCCGTCACTGTCTCGACACTGTCGTGTACTTGTCTCGACCTTCTCACGACCTCATCGTGCCCCAATCGTGACCCCCTTAGAATTAGATAATGGAAACTTCATGATGAATACGAGTACTATATAGCAATACAACCAATATTTACTGTATAAATCAATGCCAATCCAGCATCATTACAATTATAACACAATCATTATCAATTGATTAAAAGGCCTTATACAAGGCTTACAAGATACAAACACAGAAGCGCCGACCTAGTTTTGACCTCGTTAACAATTCACCGGTGAACCCGTCTGCAGCGGGCCGATTTAACACCTGATTTAGCCGATCAGGAATTTTTTAAAATTTAAAAAACAAAACAATGCCAGCAAAACAATTTGGTACTCATCGGTTAACGGGCACAGTTGGAGACGTAACCTATGCGCACACTAAGAAAGGTTTTTTAGCTAGGGAAAAAACAAAAGTGAATATGGCGGAAAGAAAGACCGCCAAAAACTTTCAAGCCTGGCGCGATCATACCGCAGAGTTTCAAGTGATGATCAAAGAGGCAAAGATTTTTCGATCTGCATTTACTGATTTGAACTGGAATGTAAAGAACAAAGGAATTGTTCAACAAACCATGAAATTGATGAATCAGATTCGTAAAACAGATATGGTAAGTCCTCGTGGACAAAGACGCGCCAGCAAAGGCGATCTGAGTTTATTATCGAATTTTGATTTTACCGGTAATGGAACTATTGATACGGCTTTGAGTGGAGGTTATACCGCCAGTTTTGATCGTGTTACAGGAGAAGTACAAGTAGTGTTAGATGAAATGATTGCAGGACAACGTCTTTCAGCTCCACCTAATTCAACGCATTACATGGTTTCATTGGCAGCTGTTGCGATCAATTTTGAAACAGAAAGTATCAGTAAAGTACTGGTATCTTCTGCAAAGATATTGATCAATCAGGACCTTGTTCCCGCAACAACCCTTACCGCACCATTACCACCAAACAGTACTGACCCGGTATTCATTGCACTCAAACTTGAGTACTTCAATGAAGTGAACGGGAATACCCATCCGGTAATGAGCAACGCCGCCATCAGCAGCACAGTGATAGGCGTGGATCAGGGGTAAAGGCAGAGAGGATACTGTGAGATTTGAGCTATGAGCTGCAAGCTGCATGCAACAAGCTACAATTTTCAAACATCTGAGATCCGACATCTAACATCTGACATCCTATATCAGACATCCGACATCAGACATCAGAAATCAAAAAATTCTCTCCATGCACATCACCATTCACCGCACTTATCACGCGGAGGGAACGAATGGTTTGTTGACGATGGGGGCAAACAGTGAACCGTTGTGTTATACGATAGAATTGCCCTGGCGTAATAATGAGTTGAACAGGTCGTGTATACCTGAAGGCACGTATGTACTGAAGCGCAGGTATAGTCCGAAGTTTCGCTGGCATATAGAAGTAAAAGATGTGCCGGGAAGGAGTTATATACTCATCCATCCCGCCAACCATGCCGCACGCGAACTAAAAGGCTGTATCGCCCCCGTACTACTCCTCACCGGCCCCGGAACCGGCGAGCAAAGCCAACAGGCTTTTGACATGCTGATCGGCAAATTGTTACGAGCCCTACAAAGTCAGGAAACCATTCTGCTGACTGTGATTAGTGCGAAAACAAGATTGTAAAACAGAGGGGTGGGGTTATGGGTAATGGGTGATAGGTTATAGGTAAAGGGTGATAGGTGATGGGAAATTAGTGTTAGGACACTTGTGGTAGATAATTGATTTCAATAAAAAAAGAAGCAACCCAACATCAACAACCCATAACCTATAACCTATCACCCATAACCCATAACCTATAACCTATAACCTATACACCCCCCTCTTCAAACCAAACACATGAAAAAAATCATCCGACGCGCGCGGTCGCAGACGCCGCCGTTTTTTAGAAAGATCAGGAATGTGGGGTTAGCGCTCACGGCCATTGCAACGGCGATAGCCACGCTACCGGTTGCATTACCGGCCATTGTGGTAACCATCTCCGGCTACGCCGCCGCAGCCGGCGCCACCGCCACCGCCCTCAGCCAACTCACCCTCTACGAAGAGCCCCTGGATTGGCAACATGAAGAATGATCACTCCCCCGTCTCTTTTGAGACGGGGTTGTTTTATGTCATCCCGACGTAAGGAGGGATCTATCACCGCTAACAACTACGAACAAAACAAAGCCACTTAAAAACTAAAACCACACACCCCAGAGGTGGGAGATTCCTCCTTCGTCGGAATGACATCCTGCGTCATCCCGACGAAGGAGGGAACTATCACCGCTAACAGTTCCAAACAAAACACCGCAACTCAAAAACCAAACCTTTCACCCACCCACTCCGAAACAACAACACCGCCCCGTTCCTATTGTCCATCATTAGTTTTACAAAAAAAAATGACTAAAAAAGGATATGTATATATGCTTACAAATAGTACAAGAACAGTTTTGTACACCGGAGTAACATCAAACCTCAAATATCGTGTGTGGCAGCATAAAAATGATATTTATATAGACAGTTACACTTCAAAATATAGAGTAAAAATTTTAGTCTACTATGAAGAGTGGCCATCCATTCAAGATGCTATTAATCGCGAAAAGGAGATTAAAAAATGGAGGAGAGAAAAGAAGAATTGGTTAGTAGAAAAAGAAAACAAGAATTGGGAAGAACTTCATTTGGACTAGTCTATTGTCATCCCGCGTCATCCCGCGTCATCCCGACGTAAGGAGGGATCTCACACCGCTAACAACTACGAACAAAACATAGCAACTTAAAAATTAAAACCAAACACCCAAGAGGTGATAGTTCCCTCCTTACGTCGGGATGACAACACCCGTCATCCCGACGTAAGGAGGGATCTCACACCGCTAACAGCTACGAATAAAACAAAGCAACTTAAAACTAAAACCAAACACCCCAGAGGTGATAGATCCCTCCTTACGTCGGGATGACACACCCCCCTAAAAACACACATACTTAAACCTCAACGTCCCCGTCAAATAAGAGAGTCCTTGTTGGTTATCACCGGTGCTGTTCACTTGGAGAATATAACCATCTTTACTGATGACATAACCGGAGAATGATGTGTTCCATTTATCCAATAGCTCTCCGGATTGAGTATCATAAATATTGGTGAGAATTTGTTTGACCAAAGAAGTACTACGAACACCAAACGGAAAGGCTTGCAAGAGCTGATTGTTTTCAAAAGCATCTGTATATAAATACAACCATGGTTTGATCACTATGGTTGGATCATAGGCAATAGAAGACTCCATCAATTTTCTACCATCACCCAATTGAAGTTTTACGGAAGTAAGCAACATGCCAGAATAAAAATAGTCGGTAATAAAATCAGGCTGGGTGTGACCATTGTAATAACTCATTTTTTGGGCTAGTCTGACAGAAGCATCATACTGATAGCGATATTGTATGGTATCCTTATTACCAAAACCATCTGCATCTATCCATTGCATTTGAGTGATTTGACCATGCACCGCATCTTTAATCATCCAATTACCGGTACCGAAGAAAATGGTATCTCCTTGGGTAATAAAATTGATTTTTTGTGTAAGGTTGTTGATAGCAGGCTCCGTGATGGCTATTTCTTTGGGAGAGGTTTTATTAGCATATTGATAAGACAAATTGAAAAATACGGCAGTGCCATTCACCTGACTGATCTCTTGTATTTTACAATCACTGTTGGGATTATTGGAAACAGTGGTAGGTTGTTGACCGGTATTCGGATCTGTTTCTACAAAAGATTTCTTACAGGAACTAAGCAAGGTTACAAAACAAATGATATAGAGTGCTACTGATTTCATGAAGATTATAATCCAATCAATGAAATGTTTTTAATGACATAACCATTCAAACGAATCGTAACCGTATTGATGCCCTTTGATAAACGAATATTGACAGGTATCTTCCAAGAAGATTCATTCAAAACATAACGCTTAGCATTCCAGAGCGACTGTCCGTTCACATCTGTAATGGTAATCGTTGCATAACCACTGTAACGAGTAGTTGTTTTTACTTGAATAAAGAATTGTCCGGCAGAAGGATTTGGATACACTGTAGCCTGATAATCGCGCAAGCTGGCCACAAATTCAGGATCACGTTGTACATAATACACAGGAGAACTGATCCAGCAACTACTGTCTTTCCGAACTTCAACGCGGTACAGTCCTCTGCTGATAACAGGCTGTAAAATGGAGTTGCTTCCCTGAATCATTCGATTATTAAGATACCATTGGTATTGCGTAGCCGGTTGTGTAAACAAGCTATCACCTATACGTTGAATGGTAGGAGATACAGGCGCAGGTTTAACAAGCACAGTAATAGGCGTTCGAACACTTTCACAACCGGTATTGATATTCTTTTGGGTGACATAATATCGGCTCACTCCTGCTTGCTGAACCGACACAACAGGCGATTGCGTACTACCCGTTCCACCTTGAGCATTGGTATACCACATCAGATGGAAACCCCTCATTTTTGGAACACTTAGAACAACAAGATTGACTCCCTGACAAAACTCCAAAGTAGTAGCCTGAATTGAATCGGGTTTGGCATTGAAACTGAGTTGGATGGTATTGCTGGTATCACTCACACAATTTTGTACACCACTTACTGCTTTGTACATACCGGCTTTACGAACTGATAGCACTTTACTGGTATCAGTCAACAATACCCCATTCAAGAACCATTTGGTTTTCCATTGACTACTGGTTAATAGAATCGAATCACCTTCGCATAAGATGGGTAGATTAGTAGGACCACTAATGATGGGAGTAACAGGTTTTGCAGTTTGCAAAATGGTGAGAGGTAATGAACGATTGCTACAACCATTCATCACTACATCCACCGTATATATACCTGCACTGATGATACGAACAGAACGGAAACCTTGAGCACCGATCATGGTAGTATCATTTCTCTTCCAAACAAAAGTTCCTTCTGATGCATTCACAGATAACAATAAGCTATCAGTTCCACAAAAAGAAGCTGATCCTTGATAATTCAATACCGGTTGTGGAGGCAATACACAGAAGGTACGATAAATGGTATCAGAATTAAGATAGCCATTCGCACCCATTGCAAAAGCCCCAATGGTAATGGTGCCCGGTGATTGTACAATAACACTATCTCCCTTTACCACTGCATAAGTAGAACTCAATAGGTATTGAATTTTTTGTCCGGATGTAGAGATGGCATTCATCCGCAAAATCATTCCTGCTTGATTGAATGTGGTATCTTTTTGAACAGGGAAATCAATATTGGCTTGTAACGGAATATCACCAACCGTGATGGTAAAAGGTTTACTACTGATACCTACCAGCGTATTACCCGAACTGATATCCAATGCACGAATCAGACATTTATTAGAAGAGGCATTGGTATTCTGCACCTGTCTCAAAACACTATTACTACCAATTACTACTGTACCCGATTGATCGGCTACAGATAAACGAGTAGGAATGCGCCAATCGTATTGACCATTACTAGCCAATGCACGGGCAATGGTGATCCAGGTAGCACCACTATCTACAGAATATTGGAGAATGATAGAATCTTGTAAATTGATGGTAGACCACTTAATGGTATAAATAGTACCACCTGTTAGCACTTCATTCTCAACCGGTTTTTGTACAATGATTTTGTTGATATTGCTACGAAGCGAATGACCATCAAATGCACCCCCACGGAATTTTTGTGCAGATACTTGTTGCACCAATGTATTAAACGGTCCTTTAAAGGTTCTTGTATGAGCAATAACAGTATCGGAAATATCGGTCACCCTAATTTGAACACTGTCTGTAATGATAGACGGAACAATCCAGATAGCAGCTTCTTGTGTTGCAGGAATACTGTCTTTTATTTTGATCCAATTACCTGTGCCGGTAAGACGATATTCAATACGCACGCTATCAATACCTGCAGCAGTCCACTCAATTAATTTAGGCGTAGCCCTGATCCAATGAGAAGAGTCGGTGGTTTGAATTAATTTTTTAGGCGCCAACACAAAACTTCCGGCAGTGATCACATGGAAAGCCGTATCAAAAGCATCCATGATTTTGATACGGTATTTGTTACCTGTAATAGCCGGTGTTTTCCATTCAAAAGTTCCAGCACTGGCCGATACCTGATCTGCTATTTTGATCCAGTTCAATCCACTATCTGCTGAATAGCGAATATGTACTCTATCCAGATTGAATGCTTTCCATACAATAGCATAACGGGCAGCAACAGATAATGTATCTCCGGGTTTGGGTGCAGACATTTGTAAACGCGGCGTAACATTTGAAATAGCAGCATGACCATCAAAATATCCGCCCTTGAATTTGGCGCTACTAGGTACCGGTATAGATTGTAAGGTTAACAAGGCACTGGTATCTCGCGTGGTAGAGTCGCTGATATCTGTTAATACAAACTGAATCGTACTGCTCATATTTTGAGCGATGACCTGATTGAAGGTTTCGCGAATAGCCGGAACAGAGTCTTTGAGTAAAGTCAATTGTCCCTGACTCAACAGCTGTATTTTCAGATACTGAATACCGCCGCTATTCCAGTTGATAGGAAGAACAGTTCCTCTACCCACTGCTTTATCGATAACAGGATCCGTAATCGTCAATATTTTTTTACGGATCGTGAAAACAGAATCGCTGTGATCAAATGCGGTAGAGTCTTTGGCATCGATGATGCGAAACCATCCTTTTTTAGTAGGCATATTCGGAACAGTCCAATCATAAGCACCGGAAGCAGCAGGATATTGTTCGATGATGGTAGTCCAAGTGGTACCACTATCCGGAGAGAAACGAATGGTTACTTGTTCCACATTATTCTGTTTCCAGCGCAGTGTCCTCAGTTCACCACCAAAAGCAGAATCAGCCACAGCAGGACCTATCAACTGCAATTGACGATTTCGATTATTGGCAGAACTGTGCCCATCAAATATGCCACCTTTGTATTTAGCAGTATTGATGGATTTTAAATGCGTGATTTGAATGGCTAGAGGAGCAATACCAAACAGTGAAGTATTTTCCGCATCTTCTATTTTAAAATACACATTAGAAGCAACAACCAATGGCACCCGCCAGTTAAAATAAAATAAAGTAGCCGCCGCCGTATCTGCAATTTTTTGATAGCTAACTTGATTGTCATAGCTAACATAGATATTCACTTTACGAACTCCACTAGACACCCAACTGATGGGCTGTATGGTACCGCCTGTGAATACTGCAGTTAAACTATCCACCGTGATACCCGGTGCCGGTATTTTGAAAGGATTGTTTTTGAAATTACTACTCGAAGTAGAAGCATTGTTCACATCGGTGAGACGAATAAAACAACTATCGGAAGTTTTATTCGGCACTTCCCATTCATATCGTTGGGCTGAAGCAGGATAACTGGAAACAATCAATTGCCAGGTTCTACCCGAATCAAGAGAAGACTCAATTTTAATATTGTCGATATTCTCACTGGTCCATTCAATCATTTGTTTGGAATAGCCCGGCCATACCGTTCCACCGATGGGTTTACGCAGTTGCAGTACCTGTGAACAAACATCACCGGCAAGCAGTAAACAAACAAATATGATGAGTAGTTTTTTCAACAGTGGAAACTGAATGATTAATTGTCTGATGGTGCTGTTCTTACTGAGCGGAAACCAGTATAATTACTTCCACTATGTCTCTCTGATACAGCGCCGTTTTTAGTATAGTATGCGCTCCCTCCTATCATTGGACCATTATTATTATTGGGAAGAAACTCATTATTGTCAGCAGAGCCATAAGCAGATAACCATCCATCCCCATGCTTTTTATAAGAAAGACTTCGTCCCATAGAAGCACCGGCACCAATGACCCATTTACTTACGTTTTTGCTAAAATCCATTATGCCATAATAGGTAGCTCCAGAAGTAATTCGATTGCTTGAATCGGTCGCAAAAATTCCAACACGATAAGGGCCATCACCACCATCACCACCACTTACATTTTTGACAATAGCTCCAGCACCTGAGCTCCCGCTCGAAACAGGGTTGATATAACGTTTGTAGACGTTGTAATTACTAAATACTTCCATCCCATTTTCAATCCCACTAAAATTAAGTGTTATAAAAGGCGAAGTACTATATATATCTCTAGCTCTAGCCAAGGTTGTATCATTACCCCATGCCCATTCAAAACCTGACCAAAACATAGTTGTATCACCAAACGTCATAGAGCCACCATTGGGTTGTGATTTATAAACAGGGGGAAGTGGTCCTCTCGCAGCTTTTTCAAATTCCATTTCACTTATAGGACGAAGTCCTGCCCAATCTGAAAACGCGAGTAAATGTTGTTGGCTTGCTTTTCCAAAGGCCCTGTCAGGCCTACTTACGGTATATTTTACTTCTACAGAATCCAACAACACAGTGTGTCTTTGTGGATCTACCGGAACATTATAATAGAAAGGATCAAGATTTTGCAACGCCATCTTATACCTTGTATTCACTTTCTTCAATCGCGTAGTGTCAGGTAACATCCAGTTATTAACTGTAGTATCTCTGAGAGAAAGTGTGTTGAGGAAATCAGCAAATTGTCCTTGGGTAACATCATACTTCATGCAATAGAAAGCACGGTACCCTGTTGGAAAATCCGGGAGATCAGCTACTTTATCATTATTGGTATCTAGTCCATCCAACCCGGAAATGCGAATACCGTCCGTATGTAAAACAGCATCATCACTACCACTCAAACTGGCATTGTTCTTTGTATTCACCAAAGGCGACCATTTGTCTGTGATGACCACATAATTATTCTGTGCATTTTTCAGTTGAAATGCATTGTTACTTTTCAAGGTTCCATTACCATCACCCAATGCAAAACTTCCCGCAGGTACATATACCATTTCTGTGGCAAATACTTTGATCTCAAGGCTATCGATCAGTGTAACATTATCAGCTCCATAGTTCCATAACAGTTTTACAGAATCCATTTTTACATGTCCGCTACTGATATCACTACGGTAAAAGAAAACACCTTTTTTATCCTCCGGGAAGGCAAATCTCATGTTAGCATTACCGGTGCCCGTATTACCGGAACCTGCCAAATGCAGATGACGGTATTTCCAGACACTGTCTTTAGGTTCTCTGAACTTCACAAAAATCCAGGCCGCATCCCAGTTCACACTATCACGCCAGGAGTTTTCCCAAGAGATATTGAAACGTATATTGACTGTTTTAGCAGTTCGGTTCGTATCGGAGAGCGCAACTTTTTGTACGGTAATACCATTGGCATAGCTATTGAACGCGCATGCAAAGATCAACAGCATCAACAAGGTTGTTTTTCTCATAACAATGAATTGGCAATTAAAAAAATGACAGGAAACAAGATTCTCGTCAGTGGGGGAATTTCGAAGATATAGTTTTATTTTATATAATACAAGGGGGGGGGGATACTGTCATCCCGACGTAAGGAGGGAACTCACACCGCTAACAGCTACGAATAAAACATAGCAACTTAAAAATTAAAACCAAACACCCAAGAGGTGATAGATCCCTTCCGCCTAAGGCGGATCGGAATGACAACACCCGTCATCCCGACGTAAGGAGGGATCTCACACCGCTAACAGCTACGAATAAAACATAGCAACCTAAAACTAAAACCAAACACCCAAGAGGTGGGAGATCCCTTCCGCCTAAGGCGGATCGGGATGACAACATCCGTCATCCCGACGTAAGGAGGGATCTCACACCGCTAACAACTACGAATAAAACATAGCAACTTAAAACTAATACCAAACACCCAAGAGGTGATAGATCCCTCCTTCGTCGGGATGACATCCTGCGTCATCCCGATCCGCCTTAGGCGGAAGGGCTCATCCCGATTACCCGATCACCCGATATCCAAATCAGACATCCGACATCAGACATCAACCATCCTTCTCTATCTTCGCACCATGAACATACGTATCGGCTACGGCATAGATTACCATCAATTGGTTGAAGGAAGAGACTTATTTATTGGTGGCATCAAAATACCCCACGACAAAGGCGCGCTCGGACATAGTGATGCCGATGTACTCCTCCACGCCATCTGCGATGCGCTGCTGGGAGCAGCCGCATTGGGTGATATCGGTGTTCATTTTCCGGATACTTCTAATGAATTCAAGAACATAGACAGCAAGATCCTACTGGCCAAAACAAAGTCATTGATCGAAGCCGAAGGCTATAAAGTGATCAACATAGACTCCACCCTCTGCCTCGAAGCCCCCAAAATAAAACCCTATGTCCCCCAAATGCAAGAAACCATTGCAGGCATTCTAGGCATTACCATAAAAGATGTTTCTATTAAAGCTACTACTACGGAGAAAATGGGATTTGTAGGAAGGAAAGAAGGATTAGTGGCGCATGCAGCATGCCTCTTAGAGAAAATCTGACCGATTGTGTGAAATTATAGGCCGCAGATTTTTATGATTGGTTATGATTCATCATGATAGATCATAAATAATCATGTCCCAAGGACTCCTGTGGAGAAAATCTGCGTTCCATCAAGCAACTACATCATTCCTTAGGTTCAAGACTGAAAACAACTCCTATCCTCAAAGTATTCGACAACGGATTACGCGTAACACCACTGCCTGAAGGTACTAGGTACGAGAAGTTGATATCCATAAAGTCGAGTTTAAAACCGGCACCAACGCTGAAGTATTTTCTGTTGCCACGGTTTTTATTTTCATAGAAATAACCACTGCGGAAAAAGAATTGGTTATTGTAACTATACTCAGCTCCAACAGATACTTGTAAAGATTTTCCAAAGCCTGTTCCATCACCAAAAGATTTCATCCAGCTGCTGACTACACCTGTTGTTCGGTAGTTAGAAAGATTGGTAGAATCTACTGTGAAATTTCCTGTGGCTACCGGTGGTGATGGCACCAATAGTTTATTCATGTCTAAGGCGAAATTGATCTTATTGTTTTCATCCAATACTTTGGTATATGAAACACCAATACCCAGATTGGCAGGAATAAAATCTTTGTTTCTCGCATCATTGGTATAACCGATCTTACTACCCAAGTTCGACAATACCACTCCCCAATTCCACCCATTCCCATCTTCATCCAAACCATTGTGATATACTGATACATCACCCGCAACAGCATTACCTGCCTTATACACCACACCTGTTCCTACATCACCCACTACCAATCTTGAATTGATATAACGCAATGCCACACCAATACTCATTTTCTCATTCAACTTTCTGGAATAACCCAAATCAAATGCAAACTCACTCGGACGAACAGAGTTCAATACATTACCGGAGAAGTCGGTGAGCTGAATATTACCCAAACTAAAAAAGCGAAGTGTTGATGAGATCGCCTGCTCATCATCCAGACGATGATAACCGGCCATACTCGCGAGATATACATCATTCAATCCAAGGTCTTTCAACCAAGGTGTGTAGTTGACAGCAATAGCTGATTTACGCGGAGCAAACATCACTTTGGATAAATTCCAAAAAGGAGCATTGGCTTCCGGAGTGGTAGCAATGGCCACATCACCCATTCCCCCCGCACGTGCATCCGGAGAAATACGCAAAAAAGGAACAGCAGTAGAAACAATATTCACAGAGTCCTGTGCAATAGCACCAACAGACAACAGTAATCCAATAATGGCTGTCAGGGTTTTCTTAGAAGTAAAAAGCATGAAGCAAGATATTTTAAAAAATTTGGAATGCAAGCTTGGTTTATGGGTGATAGGCTATAGGTTAAAGGTGATGGGTGATAGCATATGGTAGAAAGCACTCATCTCTTTACCATAACCCATGACCTAAAACCAGTAAGCAACCACTCCGTGTTAAACTCCGTTCACACTGTGGTTATTTTACCACAGAAAACACAGAGTACGGCACAGAGTTGCACGGTGTCAGCTAATGGCCTATGGATCATATCGGATGGCATATAAGTCATAACTTTTAGTATAAAGCACTTATCTTTTTACCATAACCTATAGCCCATAGCCTATAACCTATCAACAATAAACTAACGAGTAAATTTCAACCCATAGAGTCAATTAAAGGAGAATAAGTTGTCCGGCGTGAAAAGATTTTTGGGTGCCGGATTGAACAACCATATTGTAAATATAAACAGCTTTTTGGATTTTTCGTCCTGATTCATCTCTTCCATCCCACTCTATTTGAATATTTCTGGTACCGGCTGTATTCAGCTGCTTAGAAATGCGCTTTACCAGTCTGCCGGATGATTGATAAATATAGATATCCACTTTCAAATCCGTATGGGGTTGGTTGTGTTCAAACGAGAAGCGGGTGCGATCAAAAAAGGGATTGGGGAAGTTCATCACTTTTGACAATTTCAGCAGTTCTTGCCTCGCCACCACATAATCCAATACGGCTTCGGTAGAATTATTCGCACCATCCCATGCCTTCAACCGCAACTGATGCGCACCATTGCTTTGTACCGGCAAGCGAAACTGAAGACTACCCGATGACCAACTATCCCTGTCTGCCACAAACAGATCATTCAATACCCGTTGATTCCCCACTTCATTATCGATGATGAGGGTAATATCATGTCCCACCCCATTCCCCGAAGTATTGATTCCGGAGCTGTCTGATAACTGTGCAATCAGCAAAGGGGTTTCATGTGTCAGACCTCCATTTTTGAATTGGGTATCGTTCAAGAATAAACGAATCGTCGGACCGGTAAGATCGGTCAGTAATTGATCACTACCCACCATCACCAAGTTGGTATCAGCACCCGTGGCATCACGAAGTGCATCATAGGCATAGAAACTGATCTTGCCTTTACCCGGTTGAAAACTGACATCTTTTGGTAGAATTACTTCTATTCGGAATCGACCTGTATCTACTGAAAAAACACCTTTGAACAAGACGGCCGACTGTTGTTCAAACCTTGTCACAAAACTGCCTGATTCATTGGCGAGTGTGGAAATACTGCGTGGTTTATCTTGAATGATGGTTTCCATGGTTCCGGTAAAATCGCGGAGACGATTACCTGAAGCATCTGTAATTTGTCCTTCGAGGATATAGCGTGAAGAAGCTCGCAAAGTATCTCCTGTTGCCACCGGTCTACCATTCACTGCTGTCAACTGAACACGATGAGCGGGATAAGATAAACGCATGGCAGGATCACCCAGCAAAACAAATTTTCTTGAATTCAATATTTCACCGGACTGAATGACTGCCAAATTTTTTGCCCTTCGAAAAGCTTCTCCTAATGATAAATACTGTTGTGTGGAAGGATCGCGTTGAAGGGCTTCTTGAATAAAATATTCATTGATGATTCGATTACTTGCAGCCAATACCAATCGGGCAGTGGTTAATAAAGCAATAGCACCTGTGGAATCACCCGATAACATTTGTGCACCCAATGCATTTTTTGCCGGATCATCAAAAGGATAAAAATCACAACTCGCTGTTACCATCAAAGGCAATCGTGCAGCATTCTGTAAACGAGTTGCTTCCTCAGTAGTAAACACTGCTTCATCGGCCAAACGAATATGGTTGCCATGTCCACTATAGTTGACGATCAAAGCTCCTTGATTCATTCGATTCACGATGGCTTCATTCACTGCCGGATAACGCGCACCACCACTACCACTCACCAAGGGGAAAGCATCCAGGTAAATCTTATCTGTTTGAAAAAGGGTGTTTTTGGTAACAGCAGATACCCCTTCTGCATCATTCAAATGCAAGTTTTGATCTCGATCATCTGCAATGAATAGTAATCGATTTCTCCATTCACCAAAACGAGAAGGATGATGGTAACGAATGATCTTCTCGACCATCGCATTGGCTTCGTTTAGATTCCGAGCCGGTATGCGTCCAACCGCAATCTCCAATGCCTGTTGATCCGCACCGCGATTGATATCCACGGTATCATTCAACATCCCAAAAAAATCATCCGATGTATAACTGGAAATAGGATCGAGTGATTGATTGCTTTGATGTGTAGGAATAAATCGATAATTATTCGCTACCCGATTACGCGGATCATAAGAGCCACTACCGAATAATAAAAGATATTTCAAAGTGCTGCTGTTTTTATCATACAGCATTTTCACAAAATTGCGAATAGCTGTAGGATCGGCAATACCTGAACCAAATTCCTGATATACTTGCTCAGTACTGACTACCGCAACAGTACGCGCATATTGTTGACGATGAAAACTAGCCAGACTTTGTGCCGCTGATACAAAAGAAGGATGCGTAATGATGAGGTATTCAGGAACAGATAATCCATGTAAGTTTTGATTGCCAACAGTTCCCATCACTACAGGAGTCAATGCTTGTGCATCCGTAAATGCTACATATTCTCTAAGTCGAGCGGCATCTTGATGAAAAATAAAATTGCCTGATGAAAGATTACGCATGGCAACCGGAACGAATGGAGAAGTGATGTCCCACACTTTTATTCCGGTAGTAGCCCCTGATAATTCAAACCGTGCAATAGCCCCATTACTCACAGAAGACCAATCGCGAAACAACAATACCTGATCAGCCGGTTTGATCAATGCTCTTCTTCCAAACAATTCAAATCGATTCAACCAAGATTCAGCACCTGAAGCTGCAGACTGATAATCGAAGCGAATGATGGTAGAAGATTGTGCTGCATTATAGAGTTGCTCTTGTTCCTGATGCACGGCATACCGATCTAGAAAAGTTCCTGTGACTGAAGGAAAGGTCAATGGAGTTGACACTGTACCGTTGACGGTGGTGAGCATAGAAGCTGTAGCGCCTACATTTCTGGAAGCAAAAGAAGCCCTTAGACGAAAAGGCGTTTGTGCGATGACATTGGGCCAGTTCACCGCAAAAGTTCTGGATAAAGAACCGGCAGCAAATTTTTCTCCATACCACTCTTTCCCGGATCCGATCAAATTCACCAGATCATTCTCAACCACCGCACGTTCCTGAAATGAGGTAACCGTAATGGTTGATACCGGTAGAACATTTTGTTCCTGTATTCTTTTACCGATACCACCAATGGAAATATAGTAGTAAGCAGAATCGCTGTACAGATTTTTAATGAATCGAAAACTTTGTTGCACACTGTCTTTTTGCCAATGACCGCTACCATTGGAATAGAAGAGGAAATAATCGTTGTTGTTGAAAATACCATCTCCACCATCCACTACTTGAATCGCATTTTCAAAAAGGTCATCGATATAATCTGCGTTTGCTTGTTCGCCTAAAATGGCGCCGCCATTGCCGTATAAACGAATAGAAGAAGAAGAAATACCCCCGCTACCCCCGGCCCCTAAAGGGGTGAGAGTAGATGCATCTACTTTGTAGATGCCGGCTTCTTTAACGGCGATTTTTAGCCAGTTGCCGGAAGCAAGTACTGATGATGAAGCATACTGTCGCTGTGAAAAACCACTTACAGTGGCTATCACGAATACGATTCCAAATAGTACGATGCTTCTTATCATAACGAATACAAATATCAGCCCAAAACCCTCCTCCGCGAAACTCTGTGCCAAACTCTGCGTTACTCTGTGGTTAAATTGAACCACAGAGTTGCACGGAGTTCCGCACAGAGGCGTACAGCACTGTACAAGAATTTAACAATTTCCCGTAGAACTCCCCCTACATCCTCCCATTCCAGACATCAGAAATCAGACATCCTACATCTGACATCTGACATCTAACATCCAAAAATCCCCCCAACCCCTTTAAAATTAGCCTTTTACTAACAATAGAATTTCCCGGTCCATTATCGCCATAAACATAAAACTTCTATATTCGCATATACGTAAATTGAGACATTAGCGAAACATCTATACTCCACAAACACGAGAATCACATGCAAGTATTGAAAACAACACGCAATTTGCTCTTGTTGTTGACGTTAACAGGCGCTATGTCATCCTGTAAGATTTTCAAAAAGAAACCTGAGAAATCAACGGTTACCGGATGGAATTACAATGACAAGAATCAGGGTAACTTCAATGTTGCCAAGCCGAAAGACATTAAAGCTGCTCCCGGACTTGTATTCGTACAGGGTGGTACATTTACCATGGGTGCTGCCCAGGAAGATGTGATGGGTGATTGGAACAATATCCCCCGTCGTATTACAGTCAACTCCTTTTTCATTGATAAAACTGAGGTAGCCAACGTTCATTACCGCGAGTACCTCTACTGGCTCACCAACGTATTTGGTGGTGCAGGGATGGATTCCATTGTGGAAGAAGCCAAACCCGACACCCTTGTATGGCGCAGTGAGCTGGCTTACAATGAGCCTTATGTAGAATATTATTTCCGTCACCCTTCCTACAACTACTATCCGGTGGTAGGTGTGAGCTGGAAGCAAGCTACAGACTTCTGTATCTGGCGTACCGACCGCGTCAACGAACTGACCCTGATGGGTAAGGGTTATTTGGATGCGAGAAACCAGATCAAAAGAGAATTGAACGGTTCCGGACAAGACAACTTCAATACCAAAGCCTATCTGATGGATGAGTACCAGGCTACTCCCGGAAGAACAGCTACTTCTAAAAAGAATCCATTGAAAGATGCCAATGGTCGTCCGAGAACCAAAGTGACCTTTGAAGATGGTATTCTGTTTGGTGATTATCGTCTACCTACAGAAGCTGAATGGGAATATGCAGCCTATGGTTATATCGCTGAGAATCCGCAGAAGAAATCAAAAGGATCTAAGCGTGGAGAAGAATTGATTGCCAACAAGCAGATCTATTCTTGGAAGAACAATGGATATGACAATGTTCGTTACACACAGAAAAGTGCTTATCAAGGTGCATTCCTCGCCAACTTTAAAAGAGGTGCCGGTGATAACATGGGTGTGGCAGGCGGACTGAACGATAATGCTGCAATACCTGCAGAAGTAACTTCATTCGTTCCGAATGGTTATGGTTTATACAACATGAGTGGTAACGTGAGTGAGTGGGTATCTGATGTGTATCGTCCATTGAACTCTTTGGATGGTGATGACTTTAATACATTCCGCGGTAATGAATTCCGTAAAATCGACATGAGTGGTGGACAAGGCAACTTGCGTGATGATAAGGGTAGAATCAAAACCGTATTGGAAGAAGACTCAACTTTACGCAACAGAAGAAACTATCAGCGTTCTTATGCAACCAACTATCTCGATGGTGATTCTTCCAGTGCTGTATATTATGGCTATGGTGTTACTTCACTGGTATCAGATAAGTCACGTGTATACAAAGGTGGTAGTTGGAATGACAGAGCATTCTGGTTGAGTCCGGGAGCACGTCGCTTCCTAGAAGAAGATTTAAGTACCAATACCATCGGTTTCCGTTGTGCGATGAGTCACTATGGCGCTGCCGAAGGAATTTCCCGCAAAGCCAAAACCGGTCAATTCTTCCCCTCCCGCCGCAATAAACGTTAAGAAGGAAAAGGTAAAAATAGAAAGAGCTGTCTCGTAAGGGGCAGCTTTTTTGTTTGGGGGGAAGGGTGATGGGTTATAGGTTATGGGTTATAGGTTATGGGTTATAGGTTATGGGTTATAGGTAAAGAAATGTTTAATAATGCATACTACATCAGACCCCATCACCTATCACCCACCACCTATTACCTATTACCTATTACCTATAACCCATCACCTAATACCTAACCCCCAACCCTTTAGAAAAGGCAATAATCATCTTTTGCAACGTTTTTACATCTGACAAAAAAGTAGTGTATGCATCAATACCGATATAATGACTCAAATAAGCAATTTCAATTTGAGTTTCAAGTTCAAAACAAGAACCAATAGAAATATGTATGAAATGTCGCAGATCAGCAGTTGTTCTTCGTCCACACCCTTCTGCTATGTTGGAGGCAATTGATACTCCAGATCTTTTCATTTGCATAGAGAGCCCAAATTTTTCAACAGCGGGAAATGATTGCGTTAATTCATTAACATCCTTTGCAAGCAAGACAGCTCGTTTCCAAATCTCTAAAGTTTTAAAATCACGCATATATAAATTTGAACTCAAGCTACTTGATTGAAATTTTACAACCATTAGGTATTTTCCGTAATTTTTTGATAGAGATGTTGGACTAAGGGTAATGGGTTATAGGTGATGGGCAATGGGCAAGCAGGTAAAAAATAGTAAATAAGCATAATACATTATCCCCATCACCTATAACCCATTACCTATAACCCATAACCCATTACCCATCACCGATCATCTACAACCAAAACCCTAAATTGCACATCATATGAGAATCGAAGAACTATACAACATCTACCTCCAAAACCCCTCCATCCAAACCGATACCAGGAAACTCAAGAAAGGCGATATCTTCTTCGCGTTAAAAGGCCCTAACTTCAATGGGAACTTATTCGCGGCTAAAGCACTCGAGGCAGGAGCTGCTTATGCTGTGATTGATGAAATGCAAGAAGGGGGAGATGAAAGAATGATACTAGTGCCGGATGTCTTACAAGCATTACAAGATTTGGCATCTTATCATAGAGATCAATTCAAGATTCCTTTTATTGCGATTACAGGTAGTAATGGTAAAACAACCACCAAAGAATTGGTGTCTTCGGTGCTGGCATCGCATTATAAAACGTATACTACCCAAGGTAATTTGAATAATCATATTGGTGTTCCCTTGACCATTTTAAGTATCAAACAAGATGCGGAAATGGCGGTGATAGAGATGGGTGCCAATCATCAGAAGGAAATTGCAGGATATTGTGTATACACCAAACCAACACATGGCATCATCACCAACTGTGGTAAAGCACATTTGGAAGGGTTTGGTGGTGTAGAAGGTGTCAGAAAAGGGAAAGGTGAGCTGTATGATTATATCAGAGCACATAATGGTACCATTTTTATGTATGATGATTATGATTATCTGCATACCATGAGTCAGGGTATTGCACAAAGAGAAATCTATGGCACCATCAATGGCAGTGTTACCGGACAAGTAAAAGCCAGCGAACCCTTTTTGGAAGTAAGTATCACGAATGGATTATCACAAAAAAATATCCGTACACAATTAGTAGGAGATTATAACCTGCCCAATGTATTGTGCGCTATTTCCATTGGTAAATATTTTGCTGTACCCGAAGAGAAGATCGCAACAACCATTGAAGCATATGCTCCTTCCAATAGTCGCTCACAGCTATTGGAGAAAGATGGCAATCATATTGTGTTGGATGCCTACAATGCCAACCCTACCAGCATGCGAGCTGCCATTGAGAACTTTGCAAAGTTTCCATCAACAGAAAAAGTGTTGATGTTGGGTGGCATGATGGAATTGGGTGAAGATAGTATGATGGAGCATCAACAAATAGTAGACCTCATCAATCAACATACATGGAAACAGGTGGTATTGGTGGGTGGAGATTTTGCAAATACAAAACATCCTTACATCTATTTCCCGGATGCAATAGCTGCAGCAAATTGGTATCAACAACAAGCTTTCCAAAATACCTATCTCCTCATCAAAGGATCCAGAAGCATGCAGATGGAGAAGATACTGCAATAGTGCATTGATCGATTGTTTTGTGTTTGCTTTCGCCTTTCTTAGAGCGAAGGATAGGACGCATCTTCTTTCCCTAGGAATCCTTTGGATAAGATGGGTTATGATTTCGTTTAATTATTGCATTGTCTTACTTCTTCCCCACGTTCCTCAATAATCCTTCGTTGCATATAATCACCATAGGTGATTACTGCTCCTCAGGATGACTGTTTCAAAAGAGGGAATCAAAGGGAGGAAAAAGGAGTGTTTATATCGCCAAAGGCGATATAAACACTCCTTTTTCCTCCCTAGTTTTTAAGT
>OFDN01000652.1_pt1 | contig 26677 bp, 28 predicted proteins | sample 1520971 | NCBI WGS metagenome assembly OFDN01 (sample SAMEA94257418, study PRJEB24077) | hot springs metagenome | biome: Aquatic biome; feature: Geographical feature; material: Water | place: India | collected 2012-06-12 | depth 5 m | reverse complement strand
TGCCCTGCGCCGCCAGCAGCAGCCCGCCGATCCCGCCAAGCGCCGCCGGAGATGGCTCGTAACCAATGATCAGGAAGGTCTCGGTCTGGATGCATTTAATCTTGAGCCAGTCCCCTCCCCGCCCCGAGCGGTAAGGCGCGCCACGACGCTTTGCGATAATCCCTTCAAGGCCCATCTGGCAGGCCTGCGCGAGAAAGGCCGCGGGATCTCCCGAGACCTCTTCGCTCAATTTAATGCCCGCGCCGCCTTCGCCCTCGTCGAGCATGCCGTCTAGGATGTCCCGGCGCTCGTCGAGCGGCATGCGCCGGATGTCATGACCGTTGATGTAGAGCAGGTCGAACGCGTAAAGCACGGCCGCGCCGGCATCGCGCTTGCCGCCTCGTCCGCCCAGCGCCGACTGCAGAGCGTTGAAGTCTGAGGCGCCTCGCTCATCAAGTACGACGGCCTCGCCATCCATGATGAACGTCGCGGGGGGCATAGCGAGCGCAGCAGAAGCGATCGTAGGGAAGCGGTGCGTCCAGTCATGGCCACCGCGCGTGATGATCCGGACCTCATCCAGCCGCTTGTGGATTGCGAGGCGATAGCCGTCCCACTTCACCTCAAATGCCCAGTCCGGCCCGGTTGGCGGCCTGGCGCTCAGCAGCGCCAGGCATGGCTCCACCCGGTCCGGGATCGGATCGGCGAAGAGATCCACGCCGCCGATCGGCCGGGCTCGTCCGCTGCGGACGACCTCCGTGGCCGGGCCGGCGCGCAACACGCGACGAGCACACATACCCGCAACTCCACAACGCAACGGATTCGCGAACAGACGGGACGGCGAAACGTTCCCAGGCCTTGCCAATCGGATCAAGAGAATATCGAATCCGCCGATATAACCGACGCCATCACGGCTTAGGCTTGCCGGTAAGACGATGTTGTAGGGTACGAATTTGGCTCACGATGACCAGTCCTGAGCTGCGGCAGCACGGGGCGATATCGGGAATGGGCAGATAGCTCGGCAATGCTCCGCGCTACCGCAGCGGAGGTCCGGAACGGATCATGTGGTCAGCAAGCTCGCTGCCGCTCCGGGACACCCTTCGATGTCGCCGGCGACCAGCTGTTGTGGTTTGCGCTGTGAACGCTGCTCAGGCTTTCGGCTCAGGGCTGAATTGCTTAAGCTTGACCGATCCATCGTCCAACAATGCGAACGTCACGATTTCCTTGTCTGTCCACCCAAGAATCTCGGCCAGCTCCACGGGTATCCTAATCATCGTATTCTTGCCCTCCATGTTGATCGCCACCGTGGAGTTCCAGGATTTGACCGAGGCGGGTACCTTGGCCTTCGCCGTGACCGCTCCTAGTTTTTCTTGAACAGCCTCGATCGCTTTCTCGGCGAGCCCGCCGGCAAGTTCCTTCGCCTGACCCAGGCCTTGGCTGGCCGTGGTCCGGAGTTTCTCAAAATCAGCCTTGAAGTCCATTGCCATCTCCCTTGCGCGCAGCGCGTGCTGACGGACCAGCCAACGGGTAAATTCAGGACCGGGAGTAGCGTTCCCATGCAACGTTGCCCGAACTGCCGTTGCCGCACGCTCGCTGACGCTTGCGAGGGCCGGTCCTTTGACGTGATGATGGGAGATGAGAGCAAATTCGACTTTGCCCCCCATCAAGCGCTTACTGCGAAAGCAGGATCTGCAGCAGGAACTGAAGGAGCGGGCCAGACGAGAAGAGCGTCGTCGTGATCAGGATGACGACGAAAATCACACCCAGTAGGGCCACCCGTAAGCATCCTGGCAGGTGAGAGCGGGGTTCCCTCGCATCCGCGCCGAAGACTGGGGGCATCCTCGATCGAACAACGTCGGCCCAGCGTCGCCGAATTGCATCAACATCCTCGCCGGATATATCCGCCTCCCGTGGTGGCGGTCTCGACGGAGACGGCGCGCGCCGCAGCCAAGGGCTCCGGGTCGGCGGCGCGATCCTAGGATCGATCGATGCTTCAGATAGCGGGGGCGGTGGCGTCCTGATCGGCGGGGGCGCGGTTCTTGGACCAGCAGCGGGCGGAGCGCCCCGGCTGGGTGGAGGAGCGGTCGGCCGCGTCGGGACGACCCGTGGTGCGGGTCGAGCTTCCCCGAATCGCGCTCCGCAAAGGGTGCAGGAAGGCCCGTCGAGCCAACGACCCGGACTGTGGTTGGCACAGAAGTACTGCACCGTGGCCTCGTGGCAGGCGCCGCATTCACCCGGGCCGGACTGCGTTGTCCCGCAATGGGGGCAGCGAAGGGCGACGCCGCTCACGGCAGTACCTCCGGCCCGCTCGCGCCATGCGCTTCAGGGTAGGTGACGAGTATGAGATCAGCGGGGATGTGCAAGCGATAGACCTGAGGGAGGCAGCGCTCGATCATGCGGGCTACGGTCGGCACGCGCGCGGGCGGACCGTAGCTTTCGCGGGGCAATCGTCTGGACAGCGCCACGGTGGTTAACATCGGGTTCGGCTCATATTTCGGATAGACGGCCCACCTCTCCTCAACGTGGTCGTGTCCGCGCACGAAGTGCGTCACAGGCCGCCCGAGCCGCGTCGCGAGGTCGCAGAATGCCGCAAAATCCTGATAACCGAATTGGCTGCCGCGAGAGAAGCGGTTCGGGAGCTTGCGCCGGGCTGTCGGGTGCGCCCGGGTCCAAACAAAATCCTGCAAGCAGGCGGGATCGTTCCAATTGCCGGTCTCAGCGAGACGAGCGTGGAGGTCCGCAAGGGGGAAACCGCCATGGGCGGCCAAGAGACCATCCGGGAAGAAGAGAGCACGGGGCGCGTTGGCAAAAAACCGCACGGTCAGCTTGCCGGCACGCGCGATCCACTCATCTGCGAGATTCGCGTTCAGCGCATCCGAGAAGTCCGAGGGCGATACGGTCGCGGCAAACCGCGCCCCGTCATAGGACAGGGCCTCGTCGTGGTTACCGGCAAGCACGCAGATTTGCTCGGGCGCGTCGACAATCAGCGCGAAGATCCTGAGGAGAACCTCAAGCCCGAACCCCTCGTCGTCGAAGAGATCCCCCAGAAAAACGATCCGCGGCAGGCCTTCGCCCGCCTCGCGCCGGATGAGGGCGAGAGCGGCCTCCAGCGCCAGAATATCACCATGCAGGTCGCCAACGAACCAGACCGGCTCCGCTGTCATTGCGGTGGTGATATGGATCGCCCGGTCGTCGGGTCCGGCGCGGTCTGCGTCGAAAGCGAGGTTTTGGCCGCCCGCGCGGTCCAGCAGCGCCTCCATACCGGCGACGATTTTCTGCATCCTCGCCCGCATCGCCGCTGGGTCGGCCTCGACGTGAATCGCGTCCCAATCCAGATCGTGCACGTCCTGGACGGGCGGGGTCGGGATCGACGGGCGCAGGACGGGCGCCGGCTCCGGCGCCAACTCTGAAAGAGCCGGCTCGGCCGGTCCTGGAGGCTCTGCCGGGGAGGGTTCAGCAGGCGTCTCGCCAGCATCTGGTGAGAGGGGCACCGGCGCCGGAAAAGTTTCGTGACCCAGCTCGTCCGCGCCCGGCTCGGCTGATGAATCTTCAACTTCGGGACGGCCACACACCGGATTGCTCTCGGGCGTCAGCACGGCCGATGCCAAAGCCGCAGCCGGCGAATTGCTTTCCGATTCCAGGGGCATCAGCTCGCGCGCACGGTCAGGGGCAGCTTCGAGATGCCTTTCGCCTCGCGGCCGACCGCAATGATGTCTCCTGGTGCGAGTGTCACGGGCGCGCCAAGCGTTCGGCCGTTGACCAGCGTGTCGTTCGTGGTCGAACCAACGGGCGCCAAAACCCATTGCCGATCCGAGCGACGCTCTAACACGCATTGCCGATTGTCCCAAAAATCGCCCTCTGGTCCGAACTGACGCATCAACGCCTTGCCAAGTTCGGTCCGCACCCCGAACCGAAGCACCCGGCCATCAGGCCCGATGAACTCGATCGCGTCCGCGACAAGTGGAGCCCGCGGCTTCGGCGGCGCGTGGCCAGCGGGAGCGGCGGCCGGCGCTGTCGACGGGACCACTGCGGCCGGCTTGCGATCCCGGCCGCTCAATATGGCCCGTAGCTCCGCCGCCGTCGGTCGCGCGAGAGGGTTGGGCGAAAGGCAGCGATGGAGGGCGGCGCTGACATCTGCGTTGCTGGATGGCCCCGGTAGTATGCCGAGAAGCGGCGGCGGCTTGGCTCCGAAAGTTGCGACCTTCTGCGCGTATTCGGTTTGGTCGTCCGACCAATAGGGGTGGTGCCCCGCCAGGAGCTCGTAAAGGATCAAGCCGCAGGTGAACACGTCCGAGGGCAGGCCGGGCACTCCGCCGCGCCGCATGTGTTCGGGCGAGCGATAGTTGTCAGTTCCGATATACCCTTGGTAGCCGTGCCAGGGTGCACGCCGGTCCGACAGCAGCGAGAAGTCCATGTCGATGAGCTTCAGCTGATAGCCAGCCGAGATGGTTGCATCCTGGATGAGGTATGCGTTGGCGGGCTTCAGGTCCGCGTGGACGATCTTCGCCTCGTGCAGGGCGGCGATCCCGGCCATGAACACGCGCGCCCAGGTAACGTGCCGCGCCCAGATCATCGGGTCGAGCGCCGGCGCCCTTCCCGTAAGGCGATGCTGCTCCCGCTCCTCGTCTAGGGCGGCCTGGAGGTCTGCGCCGTTGTTCATGAACTCGTAGGCAGAGAAGTAGCAACGCCCACCCCAGACTTCTTCAAACGCGTCAAGCTGGCGGACTGCAAAATTATTCGCCTTGCCGCTCGCCACCCGCGCCTGCAGCTCTTTCTGATACGCCACGAAGGCCGGGTACCAGACGACGGTCGGGGCCGGCGACTTGTATTGCTTGAAGAAGACCTTCTGCCCGGAGCCGGTCTCGGCCCCGTAGGAGATGGCCATCATTCCCGGCCCGAATACCTTGCGGATCCGGTAGCCCCGCAGCGTATCGCCAACCTTCAGCTTCTTCGCCATCGGGCAAGCCTCCCGCGCACTTGCGCCTAGAGCGCCACGGTCTCAGCCGAACGTGACACGCTGGCGGCGAGTTGCTTCAGCGTGTTTCGGAAGTTGACCGGGTCGGAGGTGAACTTCTGCAACGCCTCCTGCGCGTTCATGCCTTCGTACTCGACGACCTCCCATTCCGACTTGTCGATTTGGCTGAGACGGTCGTAGCCCTCGAAGTTCGGCGCGAACAGGCTGAGGATGATGCGGTTCGCCATCACCACGTTGGCGACGTCCTGGAGCGAGCCGCCGCGCGCCTCCGGGATGCTCATGGTTTCCTTGAAAGACGCGTCGGTAAACACGACGACGACGCGCGCGGCGTCGCTTCGGTACCGCCACTTGCTCGGGTCGACCATTTGCGACCCCTTCGGGACGGCCTCCATGCTGGCGACAGTAAAGAGCGCATCGAGCAGCGATTCCGGCTCATCGCCTCCGCCTGCGGCCTGTAGGGTCGAGAGTTGGGCCCTGAGAGCGCCAGCGTCCCGGACGAACGGGTTGTCGATAATCCAGGGCAAGCCTTCGCTCTCGGCCGCCTCAAAGTCCCGGTAGCCCACGACCTTGGCACGCCAATCCTTGACCGGAGCCACGTTGTTTGCGTCCCCCTGGCTCAGCGAATCGACGAAGGCCTCAATATTGCGACGCAGGGCATCAATACAAGGTGCCATGCTGCCACTGACATCAACTACGAACACAATATCGGCGACACCTTTGGTCTTCGTGCGGGCCTGGGGCAAGGGCGCATTCGGTGCAGGCTCGGCAACGCCCGCTGGTCCCGCAGGCTCCGGAGACGGGGCTTCTACGAAAGGCGCGCCTTCTGATGACGACGGCGAGACACCGTCCGAAGCAGCCTCGGTCAAGCCGCCGTGACCGGAACTCATCCCGCCTGCGGGATCGACAGCGTGCGCGGCCGCTGTCCCATCTGGGCCGACGGCGCCCTCGGGAGTGGAGCTGGGTTGGTCTGCCGAATTCATCTGTGTCGCTCCGCGAATTCATCTCTCGACGCACCAACATGACGGACCTGCTAAGGTTCCTCAGCCTCCTGACGTCACGGGCCCTCGGCCGACGGATGTCCGCTTTTCGAACGAGGCAAGTCCGCAGGGAAGACGGAGGGGGGCGCGATACCAACCATGCCCGCGGTCCACCGTCGCCGGCTAGTTGAGCTAGACAATCGGTTCCGGCGCTAACGAGACGCGCACCCGTTGCGCCTTGAACGTCCGAAACCGCCCGAAGTCGGCCGTTCCTGACCTGATGTCCCAGGCCGCAGTGCGCCACTTCCTGACATTGGTGCTCTGCCATGAAGCGGACGCTCGGGATTGAGGCGGGTTCGCCTGTATCGACGCTGTCAGTTGATCTTGGAACGGCCGGTGCCCGTAGCGTTGGGCTTCAACGCCGCGACCGCAACCCCTCGCACCGCCTGCGTGAGCCGATCGAGCAGCTGCGCCGCCAGCCTAGTGCGCTGCCAGTACAGAGTTACGGCGATCCGCTGCTGCGGCCCGAGTTCGACCAGGCGCCCCTCTGCCATCAAGGGGGCCGCGAGCATCACCGGCGCCATCGACCATCCCAGACCCGTCAGCGTCATGTCGAGCATGCCCTGCGTGGACGGTGTCCAATGCGTCGGTGGCGTGATGGTCGTGCCCCACGCCTCCCGCGCCCAGCGGAACTGAAGGTCGTCGCGACGGTCGAAACGCAGCATCGGCGCCCGCTGCAGGCTCTGCCCGTCGACACCCCTTGGAAAGTAGCGAGCCGCAAACTCTGCAGCGGCGACTGCGAGGTACTCGATTTGCCCAAGGGGATGGATCTTGCAGCCGACGACAAGTGACGGGTCGGCTGTCACCGCCGCCAGGACATCGCCCGTCCGCAGCCGTGCGGCGGTATGGGCCTCGTCGTCGAGGACGAGATCGAGCAGTCCTCCCGTCTCGTCTGCGAATGTCGCCGCTGCCTTGGGAAACCAGGTGCTGAGGCTGTCGGCGTTCACGGCGACGCGGAGTGTGGCGGGTCCGGCCGGCCGGGTGGTCAGGCCCGGCATGGTGTCGATGACCTCGCTTTCAAGCAATAGGACCTGTTCGACATGAGCGCATAATCTGGCGCCGATTGCGGTCGGATGGCAGGGCGATCCGCGCACGAGCAGGATCGCGCCGAGCCGGTCCTCAAGACCCTTGATGCGCTGCGACACCGCAGATGGCGTCACGCCCAATCCAAGTGCTGCCTTCTCGAAGCTGCCCTCACGCGCGACGGCGGCGACAGCGGCCAGTGAGAGATAGTCGAGCATTAGCCTGCCTAATCCGGCCTTACGAGATTGAGTTAGACTACACGGCTGATCGCGCGCATCAAGCTGTCATGACCATCGCTTTTCTTCCTGCCTTCGCCAAGGGCTTTGCCCTGTCGCTTGGGCTCATTGGCGCCATCGGCGCCCAGAACATGTTCGTCATTCGGCAGGGCCTCAGGCGCGAGCATGTCTGGCCGATCGTGCTCTTCTGTGCGGCGGCGGATGCCTCGCTGATCGTCGCCGGCGTCAACGGCCTCGGCAGCGCACTCGCCCTCGTGCCAGGGCTGGCAACGGCGCTGAGCCTGGCCGGCGCGGCGTTCCTCGCCTGGTACGGCGTCTCGGCGCTGCAGAGGTCAGCCCATCCGTCCGCCATGATCGTCGAGCGGCAGGCTGGCATGACGCTCGGTGCTGCGCTCGCGGGCACGGCGGCCTTCACTTTTCTGAACCCGCATGTCTACATCGACACGGTTCTGCTGATGGGTGCCGTGGGTGCGAGCCTGCCCTTCGACGAGCGGACGCCCTTCATCATCGGGGCAGCTAGCGCCAGTTTCGCCTGGTTCGCTTCGCTGGGCTTCGGTGCCCGATTTCTGGCCCCGCTCTTTGCCCGCCCGGTTGCTTGGCGCATTCTCGATCTGGCGATCGGTGTCTTGATGCTGGCGCTGGCGACGAGCCTGCTACGCGGTACTCTGGGAAGCTGATCAATGCGTACTCGACATCCGACCGACAGGAACATCCGGACATGACCGTCGACGCTTCGATCTTCCGCGGGCTGTCCGCCTTTCCGCTGACGCCGGCGGATGCCGATGGCGTGGTCGATACTAACGCGTTCGCCGTCATGATCGAGCGGCTCGTCGCGGCCGGCGTCGATTCGATCGCCGTGCTGGGCAGCACAGGGACGTATGCCTATCTGGACCGAAGCGAGCGCTCGCGCGCTTTAGCTTGCGCCGTCGAGACCGTGGCAGGCCGTGTCCACCTTATCGCCGGCATCGGCGCCATGCGGACGTCCTGGGTGAAAGAGTTGGCGCGCGATGCCGAACGGCTGGGCGCCGATGGGTTGCTGCTCGCGCCCGTCTCGTATGCGCCACTGACGCAGGACGAGGTCTTCGCGCAGTTTGACGCAACCGCCGCCGCGACGGGACTGCCGATCTGCATCTACAACAATCCCAGCACGACACATTTCAGCTTTTCCCCTGAGCTGGTGTCGCGCCTCTCTCACTTGGCCAACATTGCGGCGATCAAGATGCCCCTTCCCGCCGATGGCGATTTCGCAGGCGAGATCGGCCGGCTGCGTTCGTCCTGCCGCGAGGGCCTGAACGTCGGCTACAGCGGAGACTGGGGTGCGGCCTCCGCCCTTCTGGCCGGCGCGGATGCCTGGTACAGTGTCGTCGCAGGCCTCCTACCAGTGCCATCGCTGCGCCTGACGCGCGCTGGCCTCTCCAGCGATCGGGAGGCCACCACTGCGGCCGATGCGGCTTTCCAGCCGCTCTGGGCGGTGTTCCGCACACACGGCAGCCTGCGGGTCATGTACGTCATCGCCGACCAGCTCGGGCTGAGGCCCGGGCAGCCGCCATTACCGATCCAGCCGCTGGACAGCTCGGTGGGCTTAGCCGTCGCCAAGGCGATGGAAGCCCTCGCCTGATAACCGGTGGCGACGCCGCAACGCGCTACTAGCTAACGGACATTAACCCGACATTCGTCGACCTAGCCAGCCAACTGGCTTTTGACCCGTGGACGAGGTCTGCTACGCAGTGCAGCGACCGATTGAACCCGGAGCCATTTATGACCGAAGCCGTTAAAGGACCCGCGTCCTACTTTCCATCGATCGAGAAGCAGTACGGGCGTTCCATCAACGAGTGGATAGCGCTGGTCCGGGATCGCTATCCAGCGAAGCACATGGAACTCGTTTCGATGCTCAAGGAGCAGCACGGGATGGGCCACGGGCATGCGAATGCGATCGTTGCTCACGCCTTAGCCGAGGATAAGCGCTGAACTTCGCTTTTTTGCCCCGAACGACGCACTTAGGCGCCGGGCAGCATCGTCGCGCTCTAACCTGATGTTGACAGGTCACCCACAAGCTGACGTTGCCCGGCGACAGTTCGGCTACCATCGAGATCAAATTCCTTCGGTCTAATCACCTCCGGTTTGCGCGCGCGAGGCACCCGCGCTTTCCGTCGGCAAATCTCGTTGATCAAATCGGTGCGCCCAGCCGGACTGCTGATCGCCAGCGATCGATGAGACGCAGGTTATCACGCTACCTACGATAAATATGACCACAAAGCCGGCCATTATGCCTCGCTTCCTCAAGCGCGGCTCATAGCGATAAGAGTTCATTGTGCTTATCCTTCCTTCGATCTCGATCAACCGGCTTCAGCTCGGGCGTCTGCAGCCAGTCACGTGCCCGCAATCCTACTTTCGTGCTTCGAAGACGCTCTTCGCCACGCTCATCGCCCCGAATGCATGCGGCCAGCCAGCATAAAAGCCGCTGTGTGAGATGATCTCGCCGATTTCCTCTCGGGTCAGGCCATTACTCATTCCGATGTTCATATGCGCGCCGAGTTGGGCCGATTGCCCGTTGGCGAGAAGCGAGCTGATCGTGACCAGGCTCCGATCGCGTGGCGCCAGATCGGGCCTCAGCCAGAGATCGCGAAACAGGAAGTCGGTCGTGTCCTTCGCCAGTCCGGGCGAAATCGTGCCAAAATTCTCATCGACGAATTTGACCCGCGCGGCCTCTGCGGTCTCGTTCATAGGCAGCCGCTTGGGCGTCGCCGACGGCAGTTGATCCTTGCCAATCTTGCGGCCGGCGAAGGCCTGCTTGACGAAGGGGACGGCTGTAGTCGCGTTCGCCCAGCCGGAATAGAACGCCAGATGAGTGACGATCTCCGAGATCTCGGCGGGTTTCACGCCATTCTCCAGCGCCAGGTCGAGATGGAATGGCAGTTCCGCCGTCTGGCCACGGCCGATCATGATCGACAGCGTGACGATGCTGCGCTCGCGCGGGGTCAGACCTGATCTCTTCCAGACCGAGCCGAGCAGGCCCTGCTGCGTGTAGCGCGACAGCGCCGGCGACACCGATTCAAGATCGGCGAGCGTCGGGGCGGAGGCCTGCCCTTGAGCGAGTGCGGGAGTCGACATTCCGAACGCCAGGAGCGTCGCAGCGATTAACTTCATGATTGGTCTCCTTTGATCGAATGATTGAGGACTGGGGATCAACGCGCGGAGCATCCGCCGTCGGTTGCGAGCGCCTGCCCGGTGACGAAGCTCGACGCATCACTGCGAAGCGACGGCACGGCCGAGGAAAAGATCATCATCGGCACCACGCGCTATCGCCAAAGCGTGGCTCACTTGCCGTACTGCTCGTCGGTAACCTTCTCGAGCCACTCCACGTTTTTGCCCTCGGCGACTTCCGTGATGGCCGTATGGCTCATCGCGGTGGTCGCTGTGGCACCGTGCCAATGCTTGACGCCGGGCGGACAGGAGACGACGTCCCCCGGCCTGATCTCGCGCTTCTCGCCGCCCAAGTGCTGCGTCCAACCCAGGCCGGAGGTGACGATCAGAACCTGGCCGGCCGGATGCGTATGCCAGGCGGAGCGCGAGCCGGGGTCGAAGGTGACATGACCGACGGTAACGCGGCTGGCCTTATCGGAGAACTGCATGTCAATGCGAACCGCGCCGGTGAAGGTCGCCTCCGGGCCCTTCATCGAAGGGCGCGACCCGTTCGGAAAGATGCGGCTTTCGTCGGCGGCGACCGGGCCGGCCAAAGCCGCCACAAGCGCGCCGGCCGGCGCAGATATTTTGCTTTTCATGACTATCCTCGCTCCCAAAGTCGGTGTCTGCGCCCACCGCCCGCCACTTCGTGGCAAGACCAACGGCTCAGCGCTGTGAGAATAGGAATGATGACGGCGGGCCATTAGCGGCGGCCGATCGCAAGCGCTTATCGATTTGACCCATCAATGCGTGTGGAAGCGCATCCTGTCGGCCAGCTCCCAACCGCTCCGTCGGCGCGCCTGCATCAGGTGTAGGCGAGCAGGCGGCCAGCGTAGACGACGCCGGTCCATGAAATCAGCGAGATAGCTGCGACGACCCGGACCGCCAGCGGGCTCGATGCTGCGTCGTTCCACTCGTCGACCTGACGATATACGGCGTAGTGGAATATCGGCACGTTGAGGCATGAGAGGAGCAGAAGCCCGAACTTCCAGGGCGCGGCTCCCGAGCTAGCGACGACGGTCGCCTGTGCGCTCAGCAAAGCGATGCCTGTAACGACCGCGATCACCATACCGATGTGGGATATCGGCAGCAGACTGCGGGCGGCTGTGACCACTGATGTCAGGCGGCGTCCGGCTCCTAGTAACCGGAGGTCGAACGCGAAAGCCGGTCCGACCAGGAGCGCGATACCGATGATGTGCGTCGCCTCGAGAAATGGATAGAGAAACTCGGCATTCCGGACCGCTTGACCGAGGAACTAGCCTTGCAGTCTGGCCAGGAGATAAACCAGGGTTCACGCCGGCAACGAATTCCCGAGGAGCTGGTTCACAGGCACAGCATCGTCCCCATACCAGAACACCACCGGGCGAAAGAGCCTGTCGCGGTTCGGTTGATGTAGCCGACGGCCTGGAATCGTTCACCGGTCGTCAGGGCCCGGCCAAGTCCCCATCGACCCGACCAGGCTCGAGGCGCGATAATGATCTGGAGCTGCTTATGAGGCCCGCTATACGAGAGGGCATCCGTGACGCGACGGGTATCCTCGGCACCCTGCAGCTGCTGTGGCAGGGTCAGCTTCGGCATGCTGGGCGGAAGCGGTGCCTCCAGGGTCACGTTGAAAAGAGAGTGCGGGTTACCCCAAGTCCCTTCGGACGACACAGCACCCGCGAGGTAAATCAGCCTGCTGGTGTCGAAGCCCGGCCAGCCATGATGGGCAAAGGCCGGCTTGCTTTCGAGGATCGACGCCCAGGACGCCGCTGTCAGTCCGAATGCGCCGAGAATCAGCATTCGCCGGTCCAGCCTGGCGGCGCCAGCGCCACGAACGCCTTCATGATTGCTCTCGGTCATCGTCCGGACCCCTCCGCAAGGCGTCGACGCGGCAATGGCGCCCGCCTGAGCGTCAGCGATCATCCGAATGCAGCTCGAAAACAATCGGCCCGGATCGATCGCATCAGTCGATCCAGGCCATCAGTTGCGGAGCACGGCGTTCACGTCGCCCTCTTCGCGATGGCTGCGGCGAAGGCCCGACTCTCAGGCGATCCAGATTGAGCGATGATATCCAAAGCGCTCCGGCCGGCGAGGTTCTCGCGCGAGTGCTCAGGACTTCTTACCATCGCGATGCCTCAGTGCGTCGACGATCACCTTGAAGGCCGGGAGGTTCTGCCGGCGGCTGGGATAGTAGAGGAAGTAGCCGTCGAAGAAGGGGGACCAGTCGTCAAGCACCTGAACCAGGGCGCCGGACGCCATTTCCCGCTCAACAATGTCGTGCGGGACGTAGGCGATGCCGTAGCCGCTCACGGCTGCATCGATCATCGCGTAGGAATTATTGAACGCGAGCTGGCCGGCAACGCGGACCCGCAGCTCCTGTCCGTCCTTCTCGAACTCCCAGGCATAGAGGCCGCCGGCGCTCTCATGGCGCATGTTGATGCAGGCGTGCCCGACGAGGTCTTTCGGATGCATCGGCGTGCCGCGGGCGTTGAAATAGGCGGGAGAGGCGACCGCGACCAAGCGCCAATCAGGTCCGATACGAACCGCGATCATGTCCTTCTCGACGCTCTCACCAAGGCGGACGCCTGCGTCGAAGCCTTCCTCGACGATGTTGCGAAACGTGCTGTCGAGGATCAGCTCGACATTGATGTCGGGATAATCCCGCAGCACAGCCTTCAGCTTCGGCCAGACCACGCGGTCGAGCGCGTGGTCGGATAACGTCAGCCTGATCGAGCCCGACGGCTTGTCGCGAAACGCGGATAGCGCGGCGATCTCCTCGTCGATCTCCGTCAGGCGCGGCGAAAGGGTCTGCAGCAGCCGCACGCCCGCCGCAGTGGGGGCGACGTTACGCGTCGTCCGCGTCAGCAGCCTGATGCCCAACTGCGATTCGAGCTGCTTGATCGAATGGCTGAGCGTCGACTGGGCCACGCCTAGTCGGGCAGCGGCGCGGGTGAAGCTGCACTCCTCCGCCACGAGCTGGAACCACCGCAGCCTGTTCAGGTCGCCGATCGACATTCGCAGTCCCTCGATCGAAAGACGATTATTCGTTTCAGTCGATCATTTCAATCCATCTTAGGCCGCTAATCGAAGGATGCCGGAAGCGCTAGATCCGCCTTATGACAAAGGTAGCGCTCGAAATGGCAGCGGTAACGACCGCGATCGAGGTAAAGCCCGCCGCCGCATGGGCCGCCGTCCTGTCGATGGCGCTCTGCGTCTCGATGCTCATCGCCTCGGAGTTCATGCCGGTCAGCCTGTTGACGCCGATGGCGGCCGGACTGAACGCGACCGAAGGCCAGACAGGGCAGGCGATATCCGTAAGCGGGCTCTTCGCCATCGCCGCGAGCATGCTCGTTACGACCGCCGCCGGCCGGCTCGATCGGAAATGGGTACTTGTGGGCTTGACCGCGCTCATGCTGGCGTCGCTGGTCCTGGTCGCGTCGGCACCCAACTTCGCCGTGCTTATGCTGGGTCGCGCACTGCTCGGTGTCTGCATCGGTGGCTTCTGGGCGCTGGCAACGGCCGTCATCATGCGGCTAGTTCCTGCGGCCGACGTGCCGCGGGCACTGGCCCTGATGTACGGCGGCCAGGCAATAGCCGCCGCCTTCGCCGCACCGATCGGTAGCTATCTCGGCGATCTGATAGGTTGGCGCGCGGTCTTCTGGGCGCTAGTCCCGATCGTGGCCGTTAATCTCGCCTGGCACCTGATCTCGCTGCCGTCGCTGCCGGCCCGTGGCGAACAGGACGTCCGCGGTATGATCGGCTTGCTTGCCCGCCCGTATTTCCGGCGTGGCCTTCTTGCCGCCATGCTGTCGTGGGGCTCGGCCTTCACAATGTTCACATACCTGCGCCCCTTCTTGGAACAGGTCGCCGGGGCCGACGTCGCTGTGCTCTCGACGCTGCTGCTCTTGCTGGGCTGTGCCGGCTTCCTCGGCACCTGGGCGGCGGGGCGTTTCGTCACCGGCAACGTCGCGCCTGTCCTGAGGCTTCCTGCCATCGTCATGGGCGGCTGCACGCTTGGCCTCCTGCTGATGGGCGGGTCGGTCGTGGCGGCGGGGCTTTTCCTAGCGATCTGGGGCGTCATGAATACCGCGATGTCGGTGATCTGGATGACCTGGATGTCGCGGACCGTGGACGACGCCCCCGAGGCCGCCGGCAGCCTGATGGTGGCTGCGATCCAGGCGTCGATCCTGCTGGGCGCAGTCCTGGGCGGCCTCCTGCTCGATGGTTTCTCAATCACCGCGACCTTCGCCGGAAGCGTCGCCCTCGCTGCCTTGGCCGCAATGCTGATCGGCGGCGGCCGCTCCCTCCTCAAGCCGAGCTGACACCACTCTCAAAGGAGCACGCCATGACCTTCGAACACACCGACACCGACCGAGCCGCTCGCCTTGACCGTCGCGGCCTGATGAAGCTGGCGGCCGGCGGCTTGGCCATCGCCGCAGCGACCTCGCTCGGCCGGAATGCCGAGGCGCAGACACAGGCCCCTTCCGCCGGCTGGGACAAAGTCTTCCCGCGCAGCGAGAAAGTGGACCATCGCAAGGTCACCTTCAAGAACCGCTACGGTCTCATGCTCTCGGGCGACCTATACCTGCCGAAGACGCGCGGCGATGGCCGGCTTGCGGCGATTGCGCTCGGTGGGCCATTCGGGGCGGTGAAGGAGCAGTCGTCGGGGCTCTATGCTCAGATGATGGCCGAGCGCGGCTTCGCTACCCTGGCCTTTGACGGGTCGTTCACCGGCGAGAGCTCGGGCGAGCCCCGCAACATCGCGTCGCCTGACATCAACACCGAGGACTTCAACGCCGCCGTGGACTTCCTCGGCCTGCAGCCCATGGTCGACCGCGAGCGCATCGGCGTGATCGGTATCTGCGGCTGGGGTGGAATGGCACTGAAGGCCGTCGCGGTCGACAAGCGCGTCAAGGCCGTGGTCGCGAGCACAATGTACGACATGACCCGCGTCATGGCGAAGGGCTACAACGACAGCGTGACTCTCGAACAACGGACGAAGACGCTGGAGCAGCTCAGCCGACAGCGCTGGGAGGACGCGGCCAAGGGCACGCCGGCCTACCAGCCGCCCTATAACGATCTCAAGGGCGGCGAAGCGCAGTTCATGGTCGACTACCATGACTATTACCGCACCGAGCGGGGCTATCATCCGCGAGCGGTGAACTCCGGCAACTCATGGACCCAGACCACGCCGCTCTCTTTCATGAACATGCCGATCCTCGCCTACATCCAGGAGATCGCTCCTAGACCGGTCCTGTTCGTCCACGGCGAGAAGGCGCATTCGCGCTACTTCGCCGAGACCGCCTATGCGGCGGCGGCCGAACCGAAGGAACTGATGATCATTCCTGATGCCAGCCATGTCGATCTATACGACAAGACCGATGTGATCCCCTTCGACAAGCTGGCGGCCTTCTTCGACCGCCATCTCGTCGCCTGATCACCAAGCATGCGAAGCCAAGCCCCGACGCTCGACGGGCGGGGCTTGAAACGACAGTCAATCGGGAGGACCAGATAGTGCAGCTGAAAACCATCCGCATCGCCAGTTCAATATTCCTCGGAACGATCGGAGCAGCCATCGCACAGGAACGCATCAAGATCTCGTCGGAATGGGGTTCGGTCACGGCCGAGCTTGCCGACAACGCCGCCACCAAGGCGTTGCTCGACATGCTGCCGCTGACCATCCCCATGACGGATCACCTTCGCCAGGAGAAGACGGGAAGCCTGCCTGCAGGCTTGCCACCGGCCGCACGCCAGCGCGCTTTCAAGAACGGTACGATCGGGCTATGGGGCCCCGACCACTTCGTCGTCTACTATCGCGATGGTCAGGTCCCCCAGCCCGGTATCGTCATCCTCGGTGAGGTGAAGGGCGGCGCGTCGATCTTCGATCGCGCTGGGTCGGTTTCCGTGCGGATTGAGCGCGAAGATTAACGAAAGCAGCCGGCGGTCCTGCCAGATAGTCGGATCCCAAGTGGCGTCGTCTAGTCGGTCAGCGCCATCAGCTGACATACAGCAGCTCTCCCAATGCGGACGTGCAAGCCAATTCCAATCAAGAAAGCATTTGGCCCATTTTTGAAGGCAGGCAGCTGCGCACCGCTCCAAAGATCCTCGCCCCGGCCGTGCTATTGTGTCGGCGGCGAGCTTGGCTGGCCAGTGGCCGAAGCGCTCTGCGTTCGGTCGAGCATGGTGCGGGCTGAGCCGACCTCGGCCTGCCGGATGGCCCGACTGGCCTCAACATCCACGATGACGGCGTGATCGAGTTTCGAAGCGCGAGGTTGCGGCGCTGGATAAGGACGCCCTGAAGCTGGGCTTTAGAGGCCGCTTGTATGACCATCGATCTCTGCTGTGCTATATTAGCGAAAGAAGATCAGGGCAGCAGCCGGAACCCGGCGTGCAGGCTCCTGCCTGCTGCCGTAGGACCGGATGTTGCGCATAGAGGGGGGCCTCAAATGCCATTCCGGTCAATTACTGCCGATCCAGCTGAGCTGAATCGGCTTTACGAAACGTTTGACGCTGCCTGGACAGCTGTCAACGCGGAGCAAAGCATTGACCCTCTAGTCTCTGCTGCGCAGCGGGAGCGACTTGGATACATCATTGTCCAGCTTTGGGGTCGACAGTCGAGTGATCTAGCGACTGAAGCCGTGCGGCGATTCATAAGCGGCGAGGCTAGCGGACGGTTCGGCTCATCCCGCCTATCGCCCAGCGATGCTGAGTGATTTTCGGCCCGTACGCGTTCTTGCACCAGGCTCGACGGAACTTAAATCTCTCGCTGTCGTCATCGACAGGGAGGATAATCATGTTCTTTCGTTCGTTGGATGATCCGGCTGATCGGGCTCGTGCTTATGCGGCCATGGACGCAATCTGGACCGATTTGGTCGAAAGCTTGCCGGCTGAGCGACGAGACGCTGAACGAGCGCGCCTAGCGTATCTGATCGCGAACTACGCGCCGCTTGCCATGGACGAAGACGATCTGGTCCGTAACGTCGCCTTGCACATGCAGCGACCCGGCCGGGCCACCTCGGCTTAGAGCTGAGCCAATCGGCGAAAAGTGGGCTGCCGCGTCTTCTGTCCGGCAGTCCCTATTTCCGTAGGTGATCCGCATGCCGAGCAAGAGCTGGATAACTGCGGCGACACGGGTTCGGGGCGACCTCGCGAAGATGCTGGCGATGTGCGAGCTGATCTGCCTGTCCAGTCAGGTTACACCGAAACAGATGGAAGCGGCGAAGACCGCGCGCGCCTCTCTTCCGTCGGCCGTCATTGACCCTACCGACATGAGGATCCAAGTCGCGAGCACCCTGTTTGAGAAGCTCATAGCAAAGCTCTAGCCGCCTCGGCCTCGGAGGGCAGGAACGACGCTGGAAGGTTCCGCGTTTCACTTTCGCATATCACAGGAGGGTGACATGACATCGATCACAATCCGCTCGCCTATCGATTATCAGCGAGCCGTCAGGAAGCTGAAAACAGCCGACCGATATGAGCGCTCTGCGCTGCTTGAAGCGATGCTGCACTATGACTGCGTGACCCACCCCGACCGCACAGGCAAAACCCTAATCGACCTTTCAGAGCTCTATTTCGAGGCTGAGAGGGGAGAGGATGCCGGGGAGTGGGATAACCGACGACGAGTGAGATGGACCCGTTGTTGCCGGCTTCACGCGTCCGCTGGTCGCGCTTTGGCGGAGAGCTGGCGGAGATGGAACCACAACCGCGCCGCCACGTAATTTAGCCGTGAGCTGAAGCTTTCACGCTCCTATCGGAAGGGGAAACCGCCGAGGAGGTGGACATGAGCGTAACACACAACAGCAGACGAGCTGGTGCGCCAAGCGAGCTTGGGCGGAAAACAGACCGCGCAAGCAACGTTCGAGAGAAAAAATCTCGCTGGTTCCGAAATCATTATCATGGAGTTATTGTATTGTTATCTATTTGGCTCATATCCGTGGCCATGCTTGGGTATTATATAGGCATGGCGTATCTGTATCTTCGCGTCTGGGGGGTGGGCACTTCGCCGTTGTAATCACACGGACGGAGGTTTCCGTGGTCGAAGAGCTTGTGAAAAGGCTGCAGGAGCAGGCCGAAAAAATTGATGATGTCATGAAGCGACGCGGCATCAGGTTTGTTGAGTGCCAGTTAATGCGTCAGGCAGCAGCGCTGCTCGCGTCCCAGGCCGAAGAGATCGAGCGAGAGAAGAATTTGCGATTGGCTGCGCTGAACGATGCGTTCCAGGCGCTCAAGATCGCAGAAGAGTGTGCTTTGGCAGCGGAGACGGCCCTCGCCAACGCGGTGGAACAGCAGGATGGGATGTAACCTGCTGTCATCTAAATCTTCCTCACAGGCAATTTCGCCAGGCGGCAATAAAGCCCCGTTAAACAGAAATAAACGTGTCTACTTTAAGTCTGCATGCTGGCTCTTGGTCAGCCATCGTGGTCATGTATCGCCTGCGCTTACGCGTGCAGGCGCGCCAGGTGGGCTGTGCCACCTGATATCGGTTTCGTCCGGATCAAGCGCACACAGGCTCCAATGCATCTCGCACTCGCCAGCTCATTGCCACTTGCACTTTGCCTCATGGGAGCTGCCGCCGTGCGCCCTGCTGATCCCACAGAGCCACAATATCCCTGGTTTTGCTGATGGAATCGCCGGGCATGAGATCGTGTCGCGAATGCGCGAGCATGCACGCTTGTATGGAGCGACCATAGTCAAGGGTCGTGTAGACGCTATCAGATCGACGTCTGCTGGATTTATGATCGACTTATTTGGAGAATCGGTTTCCACGCGCGCTGTATTACTTGCTACGGGGGTCGCCAATAGACGCCCTCCACTCTGCGAAAGGGACCACGCAGAAGCGCTGCGTCGAGGCTATTTGCGCTATTGCCCGGTGTGCGATGGCTATGAGGTTTCTGGGAAAAAGGTAGGGGTCATCGGTGGTGACGAGAAAGCGGCGGCGGAAGCCGAATTTCTGCGCTCGTTTACGGATCGCGTGACGATCATATCGCCGACCGGCCACGAGTGTGATCCCGATCTCCGGAGGCGCCTTGAAAAAATTGGGGTGACGATGCGGCTTGGTCCAATCGTCTCTGTAGAGTTGCGCTCAACCGGCCTAGAGGTCCTAACTGCAGCCGGATCCGAAATTCACGATTCCGTCTATCCCGCACTTGGCTCTTCCATCCATTCGAACCTGGCAAAAACGCTGGGCGCCGCCATTAAGGAGGATGGCTGTATCGAGGTCGACCGCCATCAGCGGACCACTGTCAGCCATCTCTATGCGGCGGGAGACGTTGTGTTCGGCCTGGATCAGATCAGCGTCTGCAATGGGCAGGCGGCAATCGCGGGCGTCGCTATCAGGAATGATCTTTCAGAAGAGCAGCAACTGCTATGGCCGCGGGGGGCGGACAGAAGGAATCGCCCATCGGCCGGCGGGTTCGCAGCTGACGGTTAGGCTGAACCTTCGCAATAAGCTGAAGAGCTGCCAACGCTCGCAAAGGTCGGGGAACCACGATCCGGCCGCACTTTTATCTGCCCAACGACCAGTAGTAATCCCGTTCCTTTCCATACCTGGTGACGGACATCCTCCTGTGCCGCTGTCGAGGAAGGCCTTGGGGGCCTAGGGTAGCTCCAACTGCGCTGCCTATAGTCGGATAAAGCGCCCGAAAGCGGTCCCTCCTAGAGTCCGGAATGGGCCAAAAGCGCCGGTCGCTCATCGGGCGAGTTGGCGCCAGAAGCCGACACTAGGTACTTGCCCGAAAGCGGACGCACGGCCCGGCGAGCGTCCCGATGCCGGTTACACGCCGTCTTCGCTTCGACGCGTTACCGTCCTCAGTGAAACGCGCAGAACCAGTAGCCCTTTTCGTCTCAGCGACGGCTGCGTGAAACCCGGCCCCGATGCCCACTGGAAAGGAACTGCTTGAAAGCCGGCGGGATCTCAATGACGCCGAGAGCATCCTGGCGGATATCGAAGTCCGCGATAGCCTCGGTCAGCATCTCGAATTCCCGCTCACCGTCAGAGCCCCTCGAGGATGACATTAGCTTTGCAGCTCGCAGCACAGCAGCCTTCCGCTGTTCATAAGTCGAGATCATCACGGCGTTCGGCATGACACCACCTCATCGCTACGCAACTCACATCCGCTACGCTAACGGCCCAACCGCTGAAATACGAGTAGCTTATACAAGATTGCACGGCATCTGGTCCCAGACGCCTACAATGGAATTAGCTGACGGCCCGCGCTCGGAAACGTAGGCCGTCGCAGCGCGCCACGTGCTGACATTTAGGCTATGTCCCAAAGCCGACGTTCGCAATTGGCCGCGCCACCGGGAGGATGCCGCCGGGAAGGTTCGTACCTGCCAAGACCCGCGCTCGGCCGTTTACGAGTTTAAGCCCGACCCGCCTTTGAGGCGGGTTTCCGAGGGCAGACACGGAGCACTGACACCCGGCGTTTAGCCAGACGCGCGTGCAGACTCTTCAGCCGAACCGGTGCGCAATTAAGAGGGTGTTGTCATCGTCGCCCGCCTGGCACCCACGCCACGAGATCCCGGACCTCAGGTGCGGCGGAAGAAATCAGCTGCAGGTCAAAAAATGCCCATCGATGAAATCGTGATGTCGATGAGTAGCTTAGAGGGATAATTCAAGGAAACGCCCGACATTATCGTAGCCGGTTTAGCTAACTCTTAATTATTGTGCTCGAACCCTGACCACTAATTGGGTACGCGAGCATGAAGATTTTCCGCCTGATATTTGGCCTGCTGCTTCTATTTGGCGGCCTGTATGTTTTGATTGGAGAGCATTTCGCCGGAACATCTGCGGATGCGACGGTCAACGCACGTGTGACGGTTATCCGAGCCCCAATTGAGGGTGTGGTCTCGCTGGCGGTTAGGAGCATCGGCGCCCGCGTCAATGCGGGTGAGCTGGTGGCGGAAGTCGTGGATGACCGCTTCGACACCGCCCGGCTGATTGATCTCGAGCGACAGTTAGACACGCAAAAGATCGAAGTGAAGCGCGCCACGGCGCAAAAGCAGGCTCTTGTCCAAGCCCGCGATGGCTTCGCCACGCAATTGGGTAGTTATCAGAAAGGTCGGATCAGTCAGATCGGAGCGCGCCTCGCCGAAGCACGTGCTGCGCAGGATGCCTCCGCAGCGCGGCTACGTGAGGCGGAAGGTTCTCTCCGTCGCGCCAATGAGTTGAATGACCGTGGCGTCCAGACAGCTGCCAATCTTGAGCGATCACGCGCCTCATCTGACGTTGCACAGCAGGACCTCGAAAGCGCAAGGCAGCGCAGCAGCTATCTCGAGACCGAACTCGCAGCCGCCCGAACCGGCGTCTTCATCGGCGACTCCTACAACGACGCCCCCTTCTCGTCGCAGCGTGTGCGGGAACTAGATCTCCGCCTTGCGGAACTGGAAGCCGAGCAAACGCAGCATGAAGCGCGGATATCGCAGCTGGACCGACAGATTGGCTCCGAACGCGTCAGGATCAACAGGCTGACCTCCGCGACGCTGACGACCCGGATTACCGGGATGGCGTGGGATTTCCTGATCGACGACGGGGAATATGCCCGCAGAGGGCAGGACCTGATCCGGCTGGTCGATTGCAGCACCCTCATTGTCACCGCGGGCGTGACGGAAGCGCTCTATGACAGTCTGGCCATCGGCTATCCCGTACAGTTTCGGCTCTTTGGGGATGAGCGGGTCTTCGACGGGACCGTGACCCGTCTCGGCGGGTCCGGCGCAGCGACTCTCTACGCCAATCTGGCGGTCGGGCCGAGCGCGGAGCACCTGCAACGCTTCGACGTCACGGTGAGCGTCCCGGCGCTGGCCGGCCAGAGCGATCTGACCTGCGCGATCGGCCGGACCGGCCGGGTGATCTTCAGCAGTGGCCCGATTGCCTCCATGCGTCGTTTCCTGACCCGCTACGGCATCTGATGCTCGCGCTTTCGCCAATGCTGTCGGCGCTGGCGGGAACGGCCGTGGTCCTCGGGCTGCGACTGCTCCTGCTGCCTCTGCTGGATCCCCGCCGCTGGTACTGGCGGGTGCTGTTGCTGGGTGGCGCGACGCTGCTCGCCTGGCGCTACATGCTCTGGCGCTTCACGCAGACCACTGCGCCGCTGGCGTGGACATGGGACGCAGCCTTCAGCTGGAGCTTCGCCGTCCTCGAAGCGCTGACGGTCGTGTCATCTTCCGTCGCCTTCTTTATCCTCGCCCGCGTCAAGGACCGGAAGGAAGAAGCGAGCTCGCACGCGATGTGGTGGAGGCCCGGCGACCCGCCCCGCGTCGACATCTTCATTGCGACCTACAACGAGCAACTCGAGGTCCTGGAGCGAACGATCATCGGCGCCAAGGCCTCGGCCTTCCCTGCAAGGGTCTTCGTGCTCGACGACGGACGCCGGCCCTGGCTTGCCGCGGCGTGCCAGCGCTTCGGCGTCGGCTATTTCGCGCGGCCCGACAATGCCCATGCGAAAGCGGGAAACATCAATTACGCCCTGCGCAAGCGGTCACAGGACCACGACGCGCCTGATTTTGTGGCCGTTCTCGACGCTGATTTCGTGCCGCATTTCGACTTCGTCGAGCGGACGCTGGCCTTGTTTCACGATCCGACCGTCGGACTGGTGCAGACGCCGCAGCACTTCTTCAACCCGGATCCAATCCAGCACAACCTCGGCATCAGCTCCGCCTATCCCGACGAGCAGCGCCATTTCTTCGACAATGTCGAGCCGTCGCGCGACGCCTGGGGCATCGCAATCTGTTGCGGAACCTCCTCGATGGTCCGCAGCTCCGCCGTTGTGGCCATAGGCGGGTTGCCCACGGAGAGCGTCACCGAAGATTTCCTGCTGACGCTCCGGCTGGCGGAAAATGGCTGGAGAACCGTGTACCTCAACGAAGCGCTGACCGAAGGGCTCGCGCCGGAGGGACTGCAGGAGTACATCGTCCAGCGCGGCCGGTGGTGTCTGGGCATGATGCAGATCGTGCGGAATGTCTACAGCCCGTTCGGCAGCCACGGCCTCTCGTTCATGCACCGCCTCAGCGTCTTCGACTCGCTCCTCTACTGGAACACGACATTTTCGTTTCGCTTGGCCGGGCTGATCTGCCCCTTGCTCTACTGGTGGGGAGGAGTGACCGTGGTCAACGCGTCCCTGACGGACATCGTCATCTACTACTGCCCCTACTACATCGCCGTGATGGCAACGCTGAACTGGCTCTCCAAGGGGTTGTTCATTCCGGTCGTCAACGATGTCGGACAGCTGGTGGCGGCCTGGCCGATCACGCGTGCCGCGATCACCGGCCTGCTTTCGAAGGGCCCGCACAAGTTCTCGGTCACGGCCAAGGGAGGCGACCGCAGCAGGGTCGTCGTTCAGTGGCCGCTGATGTGGCCATTCCTGATACTGTTCGCGCTGACGATCGGCGGCCTGCTGGTCAACCTCCGCTCGGATTTCCTATTCAATCACGCCGGAACTGCCGGGGACGGCATGGTCGTCGTCATGTTCTGGACGATCTACAACCTGTTCGTACTGCTGGTGGTGATCGCGGCCTGTGTCGAGCGCCCCCGCCTCGACCAGCCGCAGCGCCAGGCGGTGCAGCGGGTCGTCGTCGAGGCCCCCGGCAGGGACATGCGCGGTTGGCTCATCAGCCTCGGCACGCATCATGCCCGCATCAGCGGACCTGTTGGATTTGTCCCCGGGCAGAAGGCATCGGTGCGCCTGCCGATCATCGGTTCGGTGGCCGGATCGGTGACGGAACTCACCCGGGATGGGTTCGTCATGGAGATCACGCCGACGGAGGAACAGAGGAGCTTGATCATAGCGAAACTCCATACCTCCTCCGAGACGCCCGGCACGGACAAAGGCGACATTGGCCTGATGATCCGGGAGCTGGCGCGCGCGCTCACACGTTAGAGGACTCCATCATGGCCAACGGACAACATCGTGCGGGACGACATCTCAGTCTGCGAACCTTGGTCTTCGTCGGCGGCACCCTGCTGATGCTCGTGCCGGCCGTGACGGCCGGCAGCTTCTACACCGGCGCGCTGCAGCAAAGGGCTGAGCGGCTCCTGGTGGAAAAACTAACCGGGCGCGGCGAGCTCAGCGCCAGTCTGCTCGGGCGCCGCCTGCACCAGCTCTGGCTGCAGGTCGAAGCCTTTTCTCGCACAGCCGATGTTGCACAGTTGGACAAGGTCCGCGAGCAGATCGACTTCATCGGCGATCTCGACCGTCGCTACTCCTGGATCGGCGTAACCAACGTCGACGGCAAGGTGCTGGCTTCCACACGCGGCATGCTCGAAGGGGCCAGCGTGGCGCAACGTCCCTGGTTCAGGCGGGGGCTGACCGGGCCCAGTGCAGTGGACGTCCATGAGGCGCAACTTCTTGCCCAGCTTCTGCCCCAGCAATCCGAGCCGCCGCGCTTCATCGACCTAGCAGCCCCGATCCGACAGGCAGGCGGTGCGACTTTTGGCGTGCTGGGCGCCCATCTCGACTGGCGCTGGGTCATAGAAAACCTCACTAGCATGCAAGCGCCTGGCATCGACGTGTTGCTGCTGTCTCGCGAGCGCACAGTGCTTTTTGGCCCGCCAGACCTGATCAACAAGCCGTTGACTGTCGGATCAGCCTTGTCGGCGAACCGGGCGACTGCAGTGGTCTTGGATGAGCGGTGGCCCGACGGCAAAGCCTACATCACTGTCGTCATTCCCACAGTGGGCCATGAAAACTTGCCGAGCTTCGGGTGGTCCTTGCTGATCCGCCAGGATTCCGACAGCGCCCTTGGCCCGACCCACGAGTTGGTCCGCACCTTCTGGTCGATACTCGGCACAGGCGCGCTCTTTGCTATGGTCCTGCTTGCCCTCGGTGCCCACTGGATCACTACACCGTTGCGGCGGCTGGCCGCTTCGGCAGAGGCGATTACAAACGATCCTGAGGCCAGTGCTCCGCATGTCGAGACTCGCTACGATGAAGCGGCACGGCTATCCGACGCACTGGTGAAACTACAGACTTCCGGCAAGTGAACCTGAGACAGGGGCAGCGCACACGCTGAGGACCGGGATGCGCTCTCCGCTCAAGCGCAGATAATCAATTGACGCGCGCCGCTAGAATGGTCCGCAATACGTCGGCCCAGCAGGAAAATTTCTGATCAATGGTCGACGGCAAGCAGCGGAACAAGCTCGGTAGATAAAGCCAGGGCGTTATTGTGCGCCACAAGCAGCCACTTGGCCCTCGCTCGAAACCGGACGTTTGATTCCGCACCTTGTGGGCCGACCTCGCGGACGCGGAACTGCGCGCCACCCTGTCGCAGGAGATGCGCTGCATCAGTTGCTACCTATAAGGCGCTGGCGCCGACCTCGCGGCCGGCAAGCTCGCCCCGTTCTTCACGGCCAAGCTCTGACACAGACGCCAGGGCGTCGCCCGCGTCGCCTGACTACCGTGGACGTGACAGCGGATTTCATGCGAAACGCATGACCGCCGTTAGAGCGCGTAGGCGGCACTCGCTAGGGGAATTGGAGGCAACTGATGCTGGACGGTAAGGCGATCCTGGTCGTCGAAGACGAACCCATGATCGCCATGATGCTCGATGACCTTCTAACCGATCTGGGGTGCAGCGTCGTCGGACCGGCACACAATCTCGCTGAGGCCCAAAGCCTGGTTGGGACGAACACGTGCGATGCCGCAATTGTCGACCTGAACCTGAACGGGACTATGTCCCATCCATTGATCGAGGCGCTCATGGGAACGGGCGTCCCCGTCATCGTCGCTACGGGCTATGGCAGCAGCGCGTCCGATCTGCCGAGCGGATGCCGCGTGCTGGCAAAGCCTTACACGATCCAGCACGTCGAACAGCTGCTGCGCGCCTGCCTGCCCGACTAGCCCTCGCGCCGGCCTGCTGCGTGTGGGCCTTCAGGTACCATCTTGCCGATTCTTCGTCCTGGCTCGCGTCGCCGAGCGCAGAATTCGGGACAAGTCCTCGACGGCATAGGGCTTCTGCAACAGTTCGAAACCGTGCCGGCCTTTCTCGGCCAGGACGTGGCTGTACCCCGAGGTGAGCACCACTGGTAGGCCGGGATGACGCCTGCGGATCTCCAGACCGAGTTCCACGCCACTCATCCCGGGCATGACGACATCGGAGAATACCGCGTCGAAACCGTCCGCTTCGGCGAGTATCTTAAGCGCCTCATTGCCATTAGCGGCCCATGTCGTCTCATAGCCGAGATCGCTCAGGAGCTGCGTCGAGAAAGTCCCGACGTCCACGTTGTCCTCGACGACCAGCACGCGCTGTCCGCTTCCGCCGCTGATGGTCGCGGG
>OFDN01000648.1_pt1 | contig 26777 bp, 27 predicted proteins | sample 1520971 | NCBI WGS metagenome assembly OFDN01 (sample SAMEA94257418, study PRJEB24077) | hot springs metagenome | biome: Aquatic biome; feature: Geographical feature; material: Water | place: India | collected 2012-06-12 | depth 5 m | reverse complement strand
GGGGGCTTCGGCCCCCGCCTTTTTTTGTCCGAACGGCCGGTTCGGGCCTCTCCAGCCTGCCAAAACCCACGAGAAGTGGTATATGCGGCTCCTCTCATTACTCAATCTGGTTGTCGGCGATGGCGGGGCATTCCCAATTCAAGAACATCATGCACCGCAAGGGGCGTCAGGACGCCGTGCGGGCCAAGATCTTCACCAAGCTGATCCGAGAGATCACGACGGCCGCCCGCATGGGCGCCGCTGATCCGGCAGCCAACCCTCGCCTGCGCGCGGCTGTGATCGCGGCGCGTGACAACAACATGACCCGCGACACGATCGATCGGGCCATCAAGCGCGGCTCGGGCACGGACGCCGACGCGAACTACGACGAGGTGCGCTACGAGGGCTACGGCCCGGCCGGCGTCGCCGTGATCGTCGAGGCGCTGACCAACAACCGCAACAGGACCGCGGGCGAGGTCCGCTCGATCTTCTCCAAGCACGGCGGCAACCTGGGTGAATCCAACAGCGTGTCTTTCATGTTCGACCGGCTGGGCGAGTTCCGCTTCCCGCTCGCCGTGGGAAGCGCCGACGAGGTGATGGAAAAGGCCATCGAGGCCGGTGCCGAGGACGTGGTGAGCGGCGAAGGCGAGGAGGCCGTCCACGAGATCTATTGCGCGCAGGACGATTTCAACCTGGTGCGCGAAGCGTTGGAAAAGTCGCTGGGCCAGCCCAGCGTGGCCAAGCTGACCTGGCGTCCCAAGACCGGCGCGCCGATCGAGGGTGAGACCGTGCAGACCATGCTCGATCTGATCTCCGCCCTGGAAGACAACGACGACGTCCAGAACGTCTACGCCAACTTCGAGGTTTCGGACGACGCCCTGGCGAAGTTCGCGGCCTGAGCCGGGCGGAATGAGATTGATCGGCCTCGACCCCGGCCTGCGGTTGACCGGCTGGGGTGTGATCGAGGTCGAAGGCAACAGGTTGCGCCATGTGGCCCACGGCGTCGTGAAGGTCGCTCCGGCAGGCACGCTGGCGGAGCGGCTGAGGGAATTGTTCGAGGGCGTCGCGGGCGTCATCGAAGCGCAGTGCCCGATCGAGGCCGCGGTCGAGGAGACCTTCGTGAACGTCAATCCCGGTTCGACCCTGAAGCTCGGCCAGGCGCGCGGCGTGGTCATGCTCGCGCCCGCGCGCGCGGGCCTCGAAGTGTTCGAGTATTCGGCGAACCTCGTGAAGAAGTCGGTGGTGGGAGCGGGGCACGCCGACAAGAACCAGATCGCCATGATGGTGAGCCGTCTGCTGCCCGGCGTGGTCGCCAAGGCGGATGCGGCCGACGCCCTGGCCGTCGCCATCTGCCATGCCCACCATCGCGCCACGGCGCGGCGGATCGAGGCCGCGCTGTGATCGCCAAGCTGAAGGGGCTCGTCGACTCGGTCGACACCGACAGCGCCGTCATCGACGTGGGCGGCGTGGGCTATCTCGTCTCGGCCTCGGCGCGCACGCTGCGAGATCTGGCGGTCGGCGGGCAGGTCTCGATGCTGGTCGAGACGATCGTGCGCGAGGATGCGATCTCTCTCTATGGCTTCCTGGAAACCGCGGAGCGCGACTGGTTCCGCATCCTGACGACGGTGCAGGGCGTGGGTGCGCGCGTGGCGCTGTCGATCCTCTCGACCCTGTCGCCGGATGAAATCGCGCGCGCCATCGCCGCGCAGGACAAGGCTACGCTCTCGCGGCCGGCCGGCGTCGGGCCCAAGCTCGCCGCGCGCCTGGCGACGGAATTGAAGGACAAGGCCGCCGCCTTCGGCATCGCGCCGGCGCCTGTGTCGGAGAGCAACGCTGGTGCGCCGGCCGCCGCGGCTGGCTCGATCAACGAGGACGCGATCTCGGCCCTGGTCAACCTCGGCTACAAGCGAGTCGAGGCCTTCGGCGCCGTCGCCCGCGTCACCCAGCGCCTGGGCGCCGAGGCCAGGCTCGACGCCGTGATCCGCGCCGGCCTGCAGGAGCTGGCGCGATGAACGCCGTCCCCGAACGCCTCGTGACCGGCAAGCGCGCCGAGGAAGACGCGGCCGAACTGGCGCTGCGCCCGCAGACGCTCGACGATTTCATCGGCCAGAAGCAGGTCCGGGAAAACCTCAAGATCTTCATCACCGCCGCCAAGGGGCGGGGCGAGGCGCTGGACCATGTGCTGCTGCACGGCCCGCCCGGCCTCGGCAAGACCACGATGGCGCAGATCGTGGCGCGCGAGATGGGCGTGGGATTTCGCGCGACCTCGGGACCCGTGATCCAGAAGGCGGGGGACCTCGCGGCGCAGCTCACGAATCTACAGCCGCACGATGTGCTGTTCATCGACGAGATCCATCGTCTCAATCCTGCAATCGAGGAGGTCCTCTATCCCGCGATGGAGGATTTCCAGCTCGACCTGATGATCGGCGAGGGACCTGCGGCCCGATCGGTGCGCATCGAACTGCCGCCGTTCACGCTCGTCGGCGCCACGACGCGCTCGGGCCTCATGACGCGGCCGTTGCGCGAGCGCTTCGGCATTCCGCTGCGCATGGTGTTCTACGAACCGGCTGAACTCGAGACGATCGTGCAGCGCGCCGCGCGCGTCCTGAAGATGTCGCTGGCGGCGGACGGCAGCGCCGAAATCGCCAAGCGCTCGCGCGGCACGCCGCGTGTCGCCAACCGGCTGCTGCGCCGGGTCCGCGATTTCGCGGCGGTCGCCGGCAATGCGGGCGTCGACGCTCGGGTCGCGGACGCGGCCCTGACGCGGCTCGAGGTCGATGGGCGCGGGCTCGACGCGATGGACCGCCGTTACCTCGCCTGCATCGCCGAGAATTACGGCGGCGGCCCCGTGGGCGCCGAGACACTGGCGGCTGCCCTGGCGGAACAGCGCGACGTCATCGAGGACGTGATCGAGCCCTACCTGATGCAGCTCGGCCTGCTGATGCGCACGCCGCGCGGCCGGTTGCTGTCGGAAGGCGGCTATCGTCACCTCGGCCTTTCCATTCCCAAGGGCCAGAAGCAGCAGCTCGACCTGCTGGCGGGTGACGGCCCGGTGGAGGAAGCGTGACCGCCGCGCCGACCTCGGGCCGCATCGACGACGGTACCCACGTGCTGCCGTTGCGCGTGTACTATGAAGATACCGATGCCGCCGGCATCGTCTATTACGCCAACTGGCTGCGCTTCCTGGAGCGTGGCCGCACCGAACTTCTGCGGCTTCTCGGGCAACAGCATACGGCGCTGCGCGAGGAGCGCGGCGTCAACTGGGTCGTGCGCCGCTGCGCCATCGACTACCTGAAGCCCGCGCGGCTGGACGATACGATCGAGATCGTCACACGCTGCGGCGAATTGCGTGGCGCCTCGCTGGACATGCTCCAGCATGCGCGCCGCGGTGAAGAGATCCTGGTTCGAGCCGAACTCGTCGTCGCCTGCATGGGCGAGGGCGGTCGGCCTGTCCGATTGCCGCCGCTCGTGCGGACTGCCCTGGCCCAGGTAGCCGTGAACGGATCGCCCCGCTCACGCCATATTCGGATACAACCCTCTTGAACCAACGGAGAACATAAATGGACGCGTTTGCGCAGGTCGCCGGAGCCCCCCTCGGCGGCGGCACGGGGACAATCGACATGTCCGTCTACGGCCTGTTCATGCAGGCCGACTGGGTCGTGAAGGCCATCATGATCCTGCTCCTGCTGGCCTCGTTCTGGTCATGGGCAATCATCTTCGAGAAGGTTCTCCGCCTGCGCTCGCTGAAGCGCAGCGCCCAGACCTTCGAGGACACGTTCTGGTCGGGCGTTTCGCTCGAGGACCTCTACGACCGCGTCGGCGCCAAGCCCGACGATCCGATGTCGAGCATCTTCTCCGCCGCCATGCGCGAATGGCGCCGCTCGGTCTCCAAGGGCCTGGCGTCGAGCGCCACGGCGCGCGCGGCCCTGCGCCAGCGCATCGAGCAGGTGATGGGCGTCACCATCCAGCGCGAGATGGAGGCGATCGAAAAGCGCCTGGGCTTCCTCGCCACCGTCGGCGCCAATGCCACCTTCGTCGGACTGTTCGGCACGGTGTGGGGCATCATGAACAGCTTTAGCCACATCGCGCAGTCGAAGAACACCTCGCTGGCGGTGGTGGCGCCCGGCATCTCGGAGGCGCTGTTCGCGACCGCGATCGGCCTGGTGGCCGCCATTCCCGCCGCCGCCGCCTACAACATCCTGTCGGGCCAGGTCTCGCGCTACGCCCAGCAGCTCGAGGCCTTCGCCGGTGAATTCATCACCATCCTGTCGCGGCAGCTCGAGGAACAGGTCTGATGTCGGGCGTCATTCCGGCACCCGGCGCCAACTCGTCGGGCAGCAAGTTCAAGCGGCGAAGCTATACGCCCATCGCCGACATCAACGTGACGCCGCTGGTCGACGTCATGCTGGTGTTGCTGATCATCTTCATGGTGACGGCGCCGCTGCTCCAGGTCGGCGTGCCGGTCGACCTGCCGAAAACCAGCGCCCAGCAGGTCGGCGGCAAGGACGAGCCGATGGTCGTCTCGGTCAATTCCCAGGGCGAGGTTTTCCTGGGCGAGACCAAGTACGACGTGGCCGAACTCGGTGCGAAGCTGAAGGCGATCCATGAGGAGAAGCCCGACCAGCGCGTCTTCATGCGCGGCGACAAGAGCGTCGACTACGGGAAGATGATGGAGGTCATGGGCGTGGTGATCGACAGCGGCTTCCGCCAGCTCGGCCTGCTCGGCGAGCAGGCGCAGGCTCTGGGACGGGGCGGCGGCACGGTGGGCCCGGCCACGCCGGCCCAGCCCGCGCCGCGGGCGCCCACGCCGCAACCCCAGGCGCCGGCCCAGCGGCGTTAAGACAGGCGGATCCAGGCAGGCGATGGTTCGGCGTCACCCTTCCAGCATCGAAATGCGCACACCGGCGATCGTGTCGTCGATGGTGCACGTCTTCGTGCTGGGGGCGGCGGTGCTGAATCTCGACTTCTTCGGCAAGCCGCCGCCGATGGAGCCCGAGCCCGTGATGGTCGAGTTCGAGGCCATCGCCGCAAAGGCCGCGGCACCGACGGTGGGCAATCCGCCGCCGCAGCCCAAGGACGTGCCGATCGCCCAGGAGACGACGAAGGCGCCGCCGCCCAAGTCGGCCGAACCGCCGCCGTCGCCGCCGACCCCCAAGCCACCGGAAGTGGCCGAGCCGCCCAAGCCGCCGGCCCCCCCGAAGCCGGAGGAGAAGCCCAAGACCGAGGCTGCAAAGCCGGTCGAGGACCTCGTGGCGATGAAGCCCAAGGAGCCGGAGCCGCCGAAGGTCGAGAAGCCGCCGGAGCCGCCCAAGCCTGCGCCCGAGGTGAAGAAGCCCGAGCCGCCCAAGCCGCCGCCGCCGAAGCCGACACCGCCCAAGCAGAGCGTCGATTCGATGATCGACGACATCCTGAAGAACAAGCAGTCGCCGTCGAAGGTGCAGACGCCCGAGCAGCAGCCCAAGCCCGTGCAGCAGGTCACGCGACAGGCGCCGGCCGCGCCCAATCTCGCCGCCGTCGTCACGGCCAGCGAGATCGAGGGCGTGCGGCAGAAGATCCGGCCGTGCTGGAACACGCAGGGCGGCGCCCGTGACCAAGCGATGATCATTTCGCTGGTTGTGGAAATGAACCAGAACGGCACGCCGGTGAAGGCTGAACTGCGCGATCCCGGGCGCTACAATAGCGACCCCGTCTATCGCGCCGCCGCCGACGCCGCCCATCGCGCCATCATGAATCCGCGTTGCCAGCCCTGGCCGCTTTCGCCAGAAAAGTTCGCCAGCTGGAAAACCATCACGTTCAATTTCGACCCACGCGACTACTAGACCCCTCCACCCTACAGAAACCTTGAGATGAAGAGGTCCGACATGATGCTTCCCCGACGGACGACCCTGCTGGGCGGCGTAGCGCTTGCCGCGGTTGGCGCTGCGAGCACGGCGCGCGCCCAACTCACCATCGACATGACGCGGCCGAGCTTCGAGCCCGTGCCGATCGCCGTCGTCGACTTCAAAGGCGATGCGGTGGGTGCGCAGATGGCGGGTGTCATCCGCAACAACCTGCAGAACTGCGGACTGTTTCGCGTCATCCCCTCGGGCTCATACATCCAGAAGGATGTCGACGCGACCTCGCCGCCGCGTTTCCAGGACTGGCGCAGCGTCGGGGCGGCTGGCCTTGTCGTCGGGCAGGTCACCTCGGTCGGCGGCAACATCAAGGTCGACTTCCGTTTGTGGGACGTCGTGACCAGCCAGCAGGCCACCGGGCTTTCCTTTACCAGCCAGCCCAACAACTGGCGGCGCCTGGCGCACATCATCTCCGACGCGATCTACAAGCGCGTGACGGGCGAGGAAGGCTACTTCGACACCCGCGTCGCCTACGTCTCCGAGACCGGTCCGGCCAACGCCCGGGTGAAGCGCATCGCCATCATGGACCAGGACGGCGCGAACAATCGCTACATCACCGACGGCAAGACCCTCGCGCTGACGCCCCGCTTCTCGCCGACGCTCCAGGAAATCGTCTACATGGCGTACGGTGAGAACAACGGCCCGCCGCGCGTCTACCTTCAGAACGTCGACAGCGGCCGCCGCGAGCTGCTCGGCAATTTCCCGGGCATGAGCTTCGCGCCGCGCTTCTCTCCCGACGGCAGCAAGGTCGTCATGAGCATCGCGGAGAACGGCCGCACCAACATCTACGAGATGGACGTGCGCGGCCGGCAGCTTCGCCGCCTCACCAACTCGCCGGCCATCGACACCTCACCGTGCTTCTCCAACGACGGCTCGCAGATCGTGTTCAACTCGGACCGCGGCGGTGCGCAGCAGCTCTACATCATGAGCGCGGGCGGCGGCGGCGAGCGGCGCATCAGCTTCGGCGAAGGCCGCTATGCCACGCCGGTCTGGTCGCCGCGCGGCGACTTCATCGCCTTCACCAAGATCTCGGGCGGCAGCTTCGGCATTGGCGTGATGCGGGCGGATGGCAGCGGCGAGCGCATGCTGGCCAACGGCTTCCTCGTGGAAGGCCCGACCTGGGCGCCCAACGGACGCGTGCTGATGTTCTTCCGCCAGCAACCGAGTTCGGGGGGTCGCGCGGGTTCCGCGACGCTGCATCAGGTCGACATCACCGGCCGCTTCGAGCGGCAGGTGCCGACGCCGACCGACGCCTCGGACCCGGCCTGGTCGCCCTTGATTCCGCAGTAGCGAAATATATGATCTTTTCTGTCGACCCGTGCGTACCCTGCGCCCGGGTCGATTCTGTCAGGGAGTGGATCGAAAGATGAGCATGATCAAGGCCTTGTCGGCCCTCGCGGCGATGTTCCTCATCGCGGCCTGCAGCAACAACGACACCCAGACCGCCTCTGCCGCCAGCACGTCCGTAACGCCGGGCTCGGTGGGCGACTTCCGGCAGAATGTCGGCGACCGCGTTTTCTTCGACACCGACTCCTCGACCGTTCGTGAAGATGGCCGCCAGACGCTCAACCGTCAGGCCGAGTGGCTGAAGAAGTACGGCAACTATCAGATCACCATCGAGGGCCATTGCGACGAGCGCGGCACGCGCGAGTACAATCTGGCGCTCGGCGAGCGCCGCGCCAACGCCGCGCGCCAGTATTTGATCGCGCAGGGCATTCCCGCGTCGCGAATCAAGACCGTCAGCTATGGCAAGGAGCGTCCGGATCCGGTCGGCTCGGACGAAGCCGCCTGGGCGCGCAACCGCCGCGCCATCACCGCGCTGGAGTAGATCAGCCTCGTACCGAGGCGATTGAGGAGACGCCGGTCGCCACGCGACCGGCGTTTTCGTTTGGAGCCTTTTCATTTGGAGGCGAGGCGGCCATGCCTGAAAATGGCCGCGTTTTATGTGAACAAAGCGCCTGCCATGAAGTTCTTTTCGCCCCGGTTCGCTCTTCTCGTCGCTTTCGCCCTGCCGACCGCCGCAGCGGCACAGCGCGGTGGCGACAGCGTCTACATCGAGGACCGCCTCAATCAGCTTCAGCAGACGCTGACGATGATGACCGGCCAGATCGAGCAGCTTCAGCATCGCAATGCGACGCTGATGCAGCAGATGGAGAAGATGCAGGCCGACTACGAGTACCGCATCGACCAGCTCGAGAAGGGCGGTGGCGGCAAGCCGGGCGGCGCGGCACCGCGTCCGGGCGGTCTGGCAGCAGCACCCTCGGGGCCCGCGCCGACGCCGGGCGCAGCGCCGGGCGGTGCCGCGGCCGGCGATCAGCTTTACGACGAGGCCTTCAAGAAGCTGCAGGAGGGCGACTACGCCGCCGCCGAACGCGGCTTCAGGACCTTCGTGCAGCGCAATCCGCAGAACAAGCTCGCGGGCAACGCGCAATACTGGCTGGGTGAGACCTATTACGCCCGGCGCGACTACAACAATGCGCTGACGGCTTTCGCCGAAGGCTACAAGGTCTACAAGACGAGCCCGAAGGGACCGGACAACCTCCTGAAGCTGGGGATCACGATGTCCAACCTCGGTCGCAAGTCCGACGCCTGTGCCGTTTTCGCCCGCTTCAACCAGGACTATCCGCGCGCGACGGACCTTCAGAAGCGCCGCATCGACCAGGAGCGGCAGAAGAACAGCTGCGGGTGAGCGTTGCCGCCCTCCCGTCCGCTCTGAGCGGAGCGGACTTCGAGCGCCTGATGGCGCCCTTTGCGCCCTTCGAGAGACATCCCGTCGTTGCCGTGGCCGTTTCCGGTGGCCGCGATTCGCTTTCCCTGGCCCTGCTGACGAGCGAGTGGGCCGGCGCGAGGGAAGGGCGCGCCGTCGCCTTGGTCGTGGACCATGGGCTACGGCCCGAGTCGGCTGAAGAAGCCCTGTCGACGTCCTGCCTGCTCGGGCGGCTTGGCATGGAAAGCGCCGTGCTGCGCTGGACGGGGGACAAGCCGCGGACGGGCCTGCAGGAAGCTGCCCGGGACGCCCGCTATCGCCTGTTGCGGCAGGCTTGCCGGGAGCGCGGCATCCTTCACCTGCTGGTGGGCCATCACGCCGATGACCAGGACGAAACGATCGCCATGCGCGCTGCCCGGTCGAGTGGTCCGGACGGGCTTGCCGGCATGGCGGCACAGGTCGAATGGCCGGAAGTTCGGTTGCTGCGCCCCCTGCTGGCGGTGCGGCGCCCGGCTCTCACGGCGACGCTGGCGGTCCGGGGGGTTGCCTGGATCGACGACCCGTCAAACGTCGACCCGCGCTTCGAGCGGGCGCGGTTGCGCCTTGCCGGTGTGAGCGATGCCGGCCAGTCCAATGCAGACCTTGCGCGCGTTGGCCATGAACGCGCCGCGGCCGAGGCGGGTGTGACGCTTGTCGAAGCCGGCGAGGAGGGGGGCGTCGCCCTGGATCCCGAGGTGCTGGAAAGCCTGCCCCTGGACCTTCGCGGTCGGCTGTTGAGCCGCGTCGTGCAGGCGATCGGCGGTGGCCGTCATCCGCCGCGGCGGGAGCGGCTCGACCGCGCGGTGGCGCGGTTGTCGGGGCCGTTCGACCGCGGGAAATCCGGGCGTGAAGGCGATTTCACCCTGTCGGGGTGCCAATTCCTCCTGCGTCAGGCTGTCGACTCGCGGCGGCTTGTGTGGATTGTCCGCCCCGAAAGTGGCAGGAAAGGCAGGCAGCCTTTGTTTCCGGCTGTATTTTTCGCTTGCGACCCGGCGGCCGCAACCCATCTTTGAACGTAGCTCTAGCCAACGGAAACCCTAAGTGAACCCGTTCAATCGTAACGCTGCCCTGTGGATCGTCATCGTTCTCCTGTTGGCGCTGCTCTACAGCGTGTTCCAGGGCGGAGCGACCCGTTCTCCCGGAAACACCATCTCCTACTCCGAATTCGTCCGGGCGGTTGAGCAGAGGCAGGTCCAGGACGTCCGCATCCAGGGCAATACGATCAACGGGACGTTCCGCGAGCCGCGCAACGGCGTGCAGAAGTTCTCGACCTACGCGCCGAGCACCCCGCCCGACGACCAGCTGATGCCGATGCTCATCAAGAACGTCGACCGCGTCGATGCCGGTCCGGCGGAGGAGGGCGTCAATCTCGGCAGCATCTTCGTGAGCTGGCTGCCGGTCCTCGTGCTGGTTGGTGTCTACATCTTCTTCCTGCGTCAGATGCAGAGCGGCACCGGTCGTGCCATGGGCTTCGGCAAGTCCAAGGCGCGCCTGCTCACCGAGAAACATGGCCGCGTGACCTTCGATGACGTCGCTGGCATCGACGAAGCCAAGGGCGAACTCGAGGAGATCGTCGACTTCCTCAAGGACCCGCAGAAGTTCCAGCGCCTGGGCGGCAAGATCCCCAAGGGCTGCTTGCTGGTCGGTCCTCCGGGTACCGGTAAGACGCTGCTGGCGCGCGCCATTGCGGGCGAAGCCAATGTGCCGTTCTTCACCATCTCGGGCTCCGACTTCGTGGAAATGTTCGTGGGCGTCGGCGCCAGCCGCGTGCGCGACATGTTCGAGCAGGCCAAGAAGAATGCGCCCTGCATCGTGTTCATCGACGAAATCGACGCCGTCGGCCGCCATCGTGGTGCCGGCCTGGGTGGCGGCAATGACGAGCGCGAGCAGACGCTGAACCAGCTGCTGGTCGAGATGGACGGTTTCGAGGCGAACGAGGGCGTCATCCTCATCGCCGCCACCAACCGTCCCGACGTGCTCGATCCCGCGCTGCTGCGTCCGGGTCGCTTCGACCGCCAGGTCGTGGTGCCGAACCCCGATGTCGGCGGTCGCGAGAAGATCCTGAAGGTGCACATGCGCAAGGTGCCGCTGGCGCCGGACGTCGATCCGCGCGTGCTGGCCCGCGGAACGCCCGGCTTCTCCGGCGCCGATCTGGCCAACCTCGTGAACGAGGCCGCCCTGCGCGCCGCGCGCGTGGGCAAGCGCCTGGTCACCATGGGCGACTTCGAGTACGCCAAGGACAAGGTGCTGATGGGCACCGAGCGCCGCTCGATGGCGATGACCGACGAGGAGAAGACGCTCACGGCCTACCACGAGGCGGGTCATGCGCTGGTCGCCATGCACGTGCCGAAGAGCGATCCGTTGCACAAGGTGACGATCATCCCGCGCGGCCGCGCCTTGGGCGTGACCATGCAGCTGCCGGAGCGCGATCATCTCAGCCACACCAAGCAGTATCTCGAGTCGCGACTCGCCATCATGTTCGGCGGCCGCCTCGCGGAGGAACTGGTGTTCGGCCCGGACAACGTGACGACGGGGGCCGCCAGTGACATCCAGGTCGCGACGCAGACCGCGCGCGGCATGATCACCGCCTACGGCATGTCCGAGAAGCTCGGCCGCGTGCGCTATCAGGCGAACGAGCAGGAAGTTTTCCTGGGGCACGCCGTCACGCAGACGCAGAACGTCTCCGAGGCGACCGCCCAGCTCATCGACCAGGAGGTTCGCCGCCTGATCGAGGAGGCCGAGGGCCGTGCCCGCACGATCCTGACGGAGCATCTCGAGGACCTGCACACGATCTCCAGGGCGCTGCTCGAATACGAGACGCTGAGCAACGACGAGATCGGCACGATCCTGCGCGGCGAGAAGGTCGTGCGCGACGACACCGGCGGTGCCGGCACCTCCGATCGCCGTCGCCGTGCCTCGGTCCCGACCAGCACCGGCCCGGCACCGGGCGCGAACCCCGAGCCTCAGCCGGGCGTTTGACGCGACGCTTCGCGGGCCTCGCCCTCGATCGCCCTCTCGTGATGGCGATCGTGAACGTGACGCCCGACTCCTTTTCCGACGGCGGTGAACGCCTCGACCCGGCGCGGGCCATCGACGATGGCCTGCGCTTCGTCGCAGAAGGCGCCGATATCCTCGATGTCGGCGGTGAGTCGACTCGGCCGGGTTCGGCCGCCGTGTCTCCCGACGAAGAACGCCGCCGTATACTGCCCGTCGTCGAGGGCCTCGTCCGGCAGGGGGCCGTCGTGTCGCTCGACACGCGCCGCGCGTCCGTCGCCGAGGCGGGGCTCGCCGCCGGGGCGCGGATCGTCAACGACGTGTCGGCCTTGCGGGATGACGAAGCGATGTTGCCGCTGGTTTCCCGGAGCGGCGCGGCCGTGGTGCTGATGCACCGGCGTGGCAGGCCGGAGGAGCGCTATGCCGGCCCGGCCTATGACGACGTGGTCGAAGATGTCCGGCGTTTCCTGGCCGACCGTGCTGCAGTCTGCGAAGCGGCAGGCGTCGATCGCCAGAGCATCGCCCTCGATCCCGGCCTCGGCTTTGGCAAGAAAGTAGAGGAGGAGCTGGCCCTGATCGCGGGCGCGGGGCGGCTGGCGGATGCAGGCTATCCGGTGTTGATCGGCGCCTCGCGCAAGAGCTTCATCGGCCGCCTCACGGGCGTCGAGAGGGCGGCGGATCGCGATCCGGCCTCGGTCTTTCTGGCCGTGGAGGCCGTTCGCCACGGAGCCTCCATCGTGCGCGTCCACAATGTCCCGGCCACCCGGCAGGCGCTCGCCGTCTTCGAGGCGATGCGGTAGAACCGCCGTCATGGTTCGTTCACTTTTCGGCACGGACGGCGTTCGCGGCCGCGCAAATACCTCTCCGATGACCGCCGAGATGGCGATGCGCATCGGCATGGCTGCGGGACAGGTGTTCCGTCGGGGCGCCCATCGCAATCGCGCCGTCATCGGCAAGGATACGCGCCTGTCCGGCTACATGCTGGAGCAGGCACTGACGGCCGGCTTCCTGTCGGTCGGCGTCGACGTGTTTCTCTTGGGGCCGATCCCGACACCCGCCGTGGGCTTCCTGACGCGATCGATGCGCGCCGATGTCGGCGTGATGATCTCGGCATCGCACAATCCCTACGAGGACAACGGCATCAAGCTCTTCGGCCCGGACGGCTTCAAACTGTCGGATGCCGTGGAGAGCCGGATTCAGGCGCTCGTGATGTCGCCGTCGGACATGACGCTGGCGGATGCAGCCGCGATCGGGCGCGCCAAGCGGCTGGATGACGTGCAGGGGCGATACATCGAGGCCGTCAAGGCATCGGCGCCCCGCGGCCTCGATCTCAGTGACCTCAAGGTCGTCGTCGATTGCGCCAACGGTGCCGCCTACAGGGTTGCGCCGACCGTTCTGTCTGAACTCGGCGCGGAGGTGGTTCGGGTCGGCGTGTCGCCCGACGGCTTCAACATCAACGGCAACTGCGGCTCGACGCATCCCGGGGTGCTGCAGGAGCAGGTCGTCGCGCACCATGCCCATATCGGCATCGGCCTCGACGGTGATGCGGACCGCGTCATCATGGTCGCCGAGAATGGCCAGGTGATCGACGGCGACCAGCTCATGGCCACCATCGCGGACCAGTGGACTCAAGCCGGCCGGCTGTCGGGCGGCGGCGTCGTGGCGACGGTGATGTCCAATCTCGGCCTCGAGCGCTATCTCGACACGCGCAAGCTCAAGCTCGTGCGCACCCAGGTCGGCGACCGCTACGTGCTCGAGCGCATGCGGGCCGACGGCTACAATCTGGGTGGCGAACAGTCCGGCCACATCATCATGACCGACCACGCCACGACGGGTGACGGGTTGATGGCGGCTCTGCAGGCGCTGGCGGCGCTGATCCAGGCCGGCAAGCCGGCGAGCGAACTCTTCCGCGCGTTCGAGCCGGTGCCGCAGCTTCTGAAGAACGTGCGCGTGATCGACGCGGCGGCCGCGCTCGATGCGGTGGCGGTCGTCAAGGCGATCGCCTCGGCGGAGGAGAAGCTCGGCAAGAGTGGCCGCATCCTGGTACGTAAGTCGGGCACGGAGCCTTTGATACGGGTGATGGCGGAAGGCGACGATTCCGACCTGGTGCGCACCGTCGTCGATCAGATCATCGAAGCGATTCCCCGGCAGGCGGCATGAAAGGCCGCGTGTTGATCGTCGCCGGATCGGATTCCGGCGGCGGAGCCGGGATCCAGGCCGACATCAAGGCGGTCACCGCCATGAACGGCTTTGCGGCGACCGCGATCACCGCACTGACGGCGCAGAACACCGAGGGCGTGCATGGCGTCGTCGGTGTCGAGCCGGCTTTCATCGCGCAGCAGATCGAGGTCGTGCTTACCGACATCGGCGCCGATGCACTGAAGACCGGCATGCTGCACAGCGCCGAGGTGATCGGGATCGTGGCGGCCGGGATCGCAAGACACGCGGCGGGCACGCCGCTGGTGGTCGATCCGGTGATGGTCGCCAAGGGCGGTCACCGGCTGCTGCTCACGGAGGCGGAAGCCGCCTTGCGCGACACGCTGCTGCCGATGGCGGCGCTGATCACGCCGAACCTGCCCGAGGCGGAAGTGCTCGTCGGGTTTGCCGTGCGCACCGAAGCCGACATGAAGCGCGCGGCGGAACGGCTGGCGATGCTGGGCGCCGGCGCGGTGCTGATGAAGGGCGGCCATCTCGAAGGCGATCGCGTCGTCGACCTGCTGTTCCACGAGGGGCGGTTCGACCGTTTCGAGGACGCCCGCATCGCGAGCCGCAGCACGCACGGGACCGGCTGTACGCTTGCATCGGCGATTGCGGCCGGACTTGCCCAGAAGATGACGCTCCGCGATGCCGTGGCGCGCGCGCGCGACTATGTCCGCAGGGCCATCGAAACCGCGCCCGGCTTCGGACGCGGCCACGGTCCGCTGAATCATGCGGTGACGGTCAGATAAGCCCGGCGCCCTCGGCGACCGGCAGCCGGCCCGTCCATTTGCCGGCTTCGTTCATGACGATGAAGTTCCAGAGCTCGCGGTTGAACGCATCCGGCTCCTCGATGTTCACCGCGTGGCCGGTCTTGGCGAACATCGCGAGGCCTGCATTGGGCAGGACACGCTTCAGGTAGAGGCTCGGCTGCAGGCAGGGATCGTCCTCGTCGCCGCAGATGATCAGCGTCGGGACGTCGAGCGCCTTCCATTCCTCCTCGAAATCGTAGAGCGACGGCCGCTTGCCCTGGTAGTTCTCCATCGTGTTGGCGGCGCCGAGATCGGGATGTTCGGCGAGGTGCTTCGTGAACTCGGCGAAGCCGCGCGGGTCCTTCAGCTTGAAGCGCGAGCGCGTCGGGTTGGTCGTGAGGCTCTCCGCATACTTGGCCATGCCGTCCTTGCGGATGAGGCCGGCCGTCGTCACGGCATCCTTCTTGAACTGCTCATGGCTCTCGCGGGCCGCACCGGAGCCCACGCCTGCCAACGTGAGCGACAAGGCGCGGTTCGCGTAGCAGCGCCCGAAATGCGCCGTTGCGAAAGCACCCTGCGACAGGCCGACGACATGCGCCTTCGGGATTTTCAGATGGTCGAGCACGTTCTTGGCATCGTCGACCGCATGCTGCTGGCCATACATGTCGGCCGCCAGCGGCACGTCCGAGCCGGGATAGCCGCGGAAGGAGTAGGTGATGCAGCGATGGCGGCGCGAGAAGAAGCGCACCTGCGGCTCCCAGCTCCGCCAGTCGCCGCAATATTCGTGGACGAACAGGATCGGCGTCCCGGTGCCCGCCTCTTCGTAGTAGAGCTTCACGCCATCGGGGGTGTTTGCGTGGGGCATGGCGTGGATCCTCTCGAAGTTGTTGAAGGCGGTGGCCGGTAGGCTAGCATCGGCATCATGGCAAAGCACCGCATCTACACGACGAGCGTCGCGAGCGTTTACCCACTTTACGTCAAGAAGGCGGAGAAGAAGGGACGCACCAAATCCGAGGTCGACCAGATCATCGCCTGGCTGACGGGCTACAGCGCCAAGGCCCTCGAAACGCAGCTGAAGAAGCAGACCGACTTCGAGACCTTCTTCGCCAAGGCCCCGAAGCCCAACCCCTCGCGCGCCCTCATCAAGGGCGTGGTCTGCGGCGTTCGCGTCGAGGAGGTCGAGGAGCCGACCATGCGCGAAATCCGCTACCTCGACAAACTGATCGACGAGCTGGCGAAGGGTAAGGCGATGGAGAAGATCCTGCGGAAGGAATGATCCGCGGGACCCGTTTTACACGCCGAACCGTTCGAGCCGTTCCAGCACGGTCGGGATCTTGTCGTCGGTGACGTTGGCGAAGGCGATGCGAATGAAGCGTTCCTGGCCCGCGCCGAACATGTCGCCGGGGATGGTGAGCAGGTTTTCCTCGTCGGCCATGCGCTTCGACACGTCGGTCGACGGCGTCCCGGCGAATGGATGCTCCACATAGGCGAAGTAGGCACCGATGCTGACGAGGCGCCAGCGATTGGAGCGTTCGAGGCCCAGACCCAGCATGTCGGCGCGCGCCTTGAGGCCCGCCGTATTGTTCCGCGCCCACGGCAGGAGGTTACGCAGACCGTAGAGGGCGCCTTCCTGGGCGAGGCGGGGCGGACAGATCGAGACGCAGTCCATGGCCTTCTCGATCTCGGCCATGAGTCCGGTTCCGGCGGTGACGGCGCCGACGCGATAGCCCGTGAGCGCAAAGACCTTCGAGAAACTGTAGAGGTGCACGAGCGTGTCGCGCCAGTCGGGCCGGCTGAAGAGATCGTGCGGCCGCGTGCCCTCGGGCAGAAAGTCCTTGTAGGTCTCGTCGAGCAGCAGGGCGATACCGTGCTTCTTCGCCAGTTCGTAGAAGGCGTGGATCGTCTCCGGCGGATAGACGGCCCCGGTCGGATTGTTGGGCGAGATCAGGATGATCGCGCGGGTGCGAGGCCCGATCAGCTTCTCGGCATCTTCCGCATTCGGGACCGCGCCGGAACCCGGCCGGAAGTCGAGCGAGACGGGCTCGACGCCCTGCATGCGCATCCACATGTCGTGATTGAAATAGTGAGGCCTCGGCAGGATCACCTGATCGCCCGCCTTGGCGAGGCTCATCAGGGCGAGGCAGAAGGCCTGGTTGCAACCCGACGTGATGCCGACCTCGGCAGGCGTGATCGGCGCGCCGTAGAAGTCCGCGAGATGGTTCGCGTAGGTCTCGCGCAGCACCGGCGTGCCGAGGATCGGCGTGTAGCCATGCATGGTCGGATCGAGCAGCAGTTCGCCGAGGTGCCGGCGCAGTTCGAGTGCCGGCGGGTATCCCGGCACCGCCTGGCTGAGATCGATCAGCGGCCGCTCGGGCGGGAAGGTGCGTCCGAGGACCCAGCGCTTGGTTTCGCCGATGGGGGAGGGAGCGACGGCAGCGAGCCAGGGATTGACGATCGGAGCGGTGTTCATGAGGAGGCGTAAGCTTCTTTTCGATAAGACCGACGAACGAATTTCACAGTCGACTTTCGCCAAAGCCTCGAGGCCGCTCCGGCGAAGAGTGGCGGAGCATCCAAGTCTCTCTGCAACCTGTCAAATCCGGTGCTTGCAGTCGTGGCGCGTCAAAATGCATTGCTTGCCCGGCGTCTTGTGCATAGCATCGCCCACAAGGCCCCGGATGAGGGTCATCGCCTTGGCATTGATCCAGGCTGGTTCAATCGGCCGTTCGAAACGGCTCAGAGGAGGAAACATGGTATCGAGGAAAGTCGGTCGTCGTCGTTTCGTGGCCGGTACCGCTGTCGCTTCTGCAGCGTTGGTGGCTGCCCCGTTTGTCCGCAGCGCGAATGCCGCCGGCAAGCTCTCCGTCGGTTTCTGGGATCACTGGGTGCCGGGCGCCAACAAGGCGGTCGAGGCTCTCGTGAAGGAATGGGCCGACAAGAACAAAGTCGAAGTCTCGATGGACTTCATCACGTCGCAGGGCAACAAGCTGCTGCTCACCACGGCCGCCGAATCGCAGGCCAAGTCGGGCCACGACGTTCTCGCCTTCTCGACCTGGCTGCCGTCGCGCTACGCCGACCAGCTCGTTCCGATGAACGACGTCATGGAGCCGCTCATCAAGGAGAACGGCGCGGTCAACGGCACCGTCGAGTATCTCGGCAAGGTCGGCGGAAAGTGGCTCGCCGTGCCTGCCACCTCGGGCAGCCAGATCAAGGGCCCGTGCTCGCGCATCGACCTGCTGAAGAAGCATGCCGGTATCGACATCCAGGCGATGTATCCGGCCGGCGCGGCTCCCAAGGCGGACGCCTGGAACCTCGACAACTTCCTCAAGGCGGCGGAAGCCTGCCAGAAGGGCGGCAATCCGTTCGGCATCGGCCTCGGCACGACGTCGGACAATGTCGACACCGCCGGTGCGCTGTTCCATGCCTTCGGCGCGCAGCTCGTCAATGCCAAGGGCGACATCGTCGTGAAGAACGACCAGGTCCGCCAGGTGCTCGACTACTACAAGAAGCTGATGCAGTTCCTGCCGGCCGACGTGCCGTCGTGGGACGACGCCTCGAACAACAAGTTCCTGGTCTCCGGCCAGGGCACGCTGATCATGAACCCGCCCAGCGCCTGGGCCGTCGCCAAGCGCGATGCGCCGCAGGTTGCCGAGCAGCTCTGGACGCACGGCTTCCCGTCCGGTCCGAAGGGCCGGTACGCGCCTTTCCTGCCGTACTTCTGGGGTGTCTGGAACTTCAGCAAGAACCAGTCGGCAGCCAAGAGCCTGATCACCTTCCTCTCGCAGGCGAGTTCGGCGGAGAAGATGACCAATGCCTCGCAGGGCTACGATCTGCCCGCGTTCGAGAAGCTCACCACCTTCAAGGTGTGGGCGGAAGAGTCGCCGCCCAAGGGCACGCTCTACCACTACCCGAACCCGCACAACCACCAGACGCTCTCGATCGCCGCGGCTCCAGCGCCGCACAAGATCGCCGAGCAGATCTACACCCAGGCCATTCAGACCCAGATGGTCGTGCGCTACGCCAAGGGCGAGGCCATGGACAAGACGCTCGACTGGGCGGCCAAGGAGCTCGAGGGCTTCAGCCGCAACTGACGCGAGACGATCGCCGGTCCCGTCACGCGGGGCCGGCGGCCGGCTTCGGGATTGGCCGTCGCGGTCGGTCCGATGGATCGATCCGACGGGAATGCCGGGTTGTCCCGCCCCTTGGTGGGACGACCTCGCTTCCGGTGTGACGGTCCGATTCCTCCTTCATCGTAGCGCCTTTCAACCTGGTGTTTCCCGCTCGGCCCGACGGGGGCCTGGAGTACCCGATGGCAGATGTAGCGGCCCGCAACCCGGCCGATCTTTCCACACAGCCGCGCAGCGGCCTCCACAAGCTGATGCAGCGCAAGTCGACCATCGCTTTCCTGATGGCCCTGCCGCTGATCCTGCTGATCACGATCCTGGTCGCCTATCCGGCGGGCTACGCGGTGTACCTCGCGACGCTCAACAAGGGCATGACCCGCTTCGTGGGTTTTGGGAACTTCGAGTTCCTGTTCGGTCGCGACACGTTCTGGCTGGTTGTCTACCAGTCCTGCCTTTTCGCCATCACGGCGGTGATCTTCAAGGCGATCATCGGTTTCGTGGTCGCCCACTTTGTGCACAACATTCCCTCGAAGGGCCAGCGCAAGTGGCGCGGCATGCTGCTCGTGCCGTGGGTCATCCCGCCGGCCATGAGCACGCTCGCCTGGCTGTGGCTGTTCGATCCGTCCTACAGTGCCCTCAACTGGCTCCTGAGCTTCTTCGGTATCGAGGGCATTCCCTGGACCGGCGAGGCGGGATGGGCCCGCTTCTCGGTCATCCTGGTGAATGTGTGGATCGGTTCGCCGTTCTTCATGATCATGTACCTCGCGGCGCTGAAGTCGGTGCCCGAGCAGCTCTATGAGGCGGCCTCGATCGACGGCGCCACCTGGTGGCAGCGCATCTGGTACGTGACCCTGCCGATGATGCGCAACATCATCGCGATCACGGCTCTGTTCTCGCTGATCGTGACCTTCGCGAACTTCGACATCGTTCGCGTGCTGACGGCGGGCGGTCCGCTCAACAGCACGCATATCTTCGGCACCTGGGCTTTCCGTGTCGGCATCGAGGGCGGCGACATTCCTCTCGGCGCCGCCGTGTCGCTGTTCATGGTGCCGATCCTGGCCGTCGCCGCGACCTTCATCCTGCGCGACATCACCAAGCGGGGGAGTGAAGTCTGATGGCCGACGCATCGATCGCCAGCGGGGCGCCGAGTCGCCCCCGATACGGCAGCATGAGCCGCGACCGGACCTGGGCGCTGCGCTGGTCCTATTTCTTCCTCGTGCTGTTCGCCATCTTCTTCCTGATGCCGCCGATCTACATGCTGATCACCTCGCTGAAGACCAGCGCGGAGATCTCGGCGGCGGCCAACCCGTGGTGGATCAGCAACCCGACTCTGCAGAACTACATAGACCTGCTCTCGCAGAACCAGTTCCTCGTCTTCTTCCGGAACTCCGCGATCGTGTCGATCTGCGTGGTCATCCTGACCATGATGATCAGCGTGATCGCGGCCTTTGCGCTCGCCCGCATGAAATTCTGGGGATCGGCCACGCTGGCGACGGGGGTGTTCCTGACCTACCTGATTCCGGAAACACTGCTGTTCATCCCGCTGTTCAAGATGTTCGCGTGGGTGAACGAGACGTTCGGAATCCAGCTGATGAACCACTGGTGGACGATGATCATCCTCTACCCGACGCTGACGGTTCCGTTCGCCACCTGGATCATGATCGGCTACTTCGCATCGATCCCGAAGGAGCTCGATGAGGCGGCGCTGATCGACGGCGCGACGTGGATGCAGACCCTGACCAAGATCTTCATCCCGGTGGCGCTGCCGGGCATCATCGCGGCAACGATCTTCACCTTCACCGTGGCCTGGGCGCAGTTCCTCTACCCGCTGGCCTTCACGACCTCGACCAGCGAACTGGTGCTGCCGGTGGGCATCATCACGACGCTGATCAAGGGCGACGTCTTCAACTGGGGGCAGATCATGACCGGCGCGCTGCTCGGCGCGGCGCCGCCGCTCATCATCTACGCCTTCCTCATGGACTACTACATCGCGGGTCTGACCGCGGGCGCGACAAAGGGATAGTCGACACATGGCTCAGGTAACGTTGCGTAAGGTCGTCAAGAAGTACGACGAAGTCCTCGCGGTCCGCGGCATCGACCTCGACATCACCGACAAGGAATTCATCGTCCTGGTCGGCCCGTCGGGCTGCGGCAAGAGCACCACGCTCCGCATGATCGCGGGACTGGAGGAGATCAGCGGCGGCGACATCGCGATCGGCGGCCACGTCGTCAACGACGTGCCACCGAAGGACCGGGACATCGCCATGGTGTTCCAGAACTATGCGCTCTATCCGCACATGAACGTCTACGAGAACATGTCGTTCGGCCTGAAGCTGAAGAAGACGCCGAAGGACGTGATCGACCAGCGGGTCAGGCAGGCGGCGCAGATCCTCGACATTACCGAGTTGCTCGATCGCAAGCCCAAGCAGCTCTCCGGCGGCCAGCGCCAGCGTGTCGCCATGGGCCGTGCCATCGTGCGCGATCCCAAGGTGTTCCTGTTCGACGAGCCGCTTTCGAATCTCGACGCCAAGCTGCGCGTTCAGATGCGCACCGAGATCAAGAAAGTGCACCAGAAGGTTCGCACCACCACCGTCTACGTCACCCACGACCAGGTCGAGGCGATGACGCTCGCCGACCGCGTGGTGGTGATGAACGGCGGCATCATCGAGCAGGTCGGCTCGCCGAACGACCTCTACCATTCGCCGGCGACCAAGTTCGTCGCAGGCTTCATCGGCTCGCCGGCGATGAACTTCATCGCCTGCCAACTCGAGCAGGCGGCCGGGGCATTGCGCGTCCGCCTGAACGACACGCTGTCCTTCCCGGTGCCGGCCGACCGGACGGCCCGCTATTCCGCCCATGCCGGCAAGGCCAACCTGATGCTCGGCCTGCGGCCCGAGCACATCACGGAGACGCGGCCGCACATGGAGCCCAACCAGCACGACTTCGACATGCTGATCGACGTCGTCGAGCCGATGGGCATGGAGACGCTTGTCTACTTCACGGTGAACGGGCGGGAAGTCTGCGGTCGCGTGAACCCGAACGCCGGCGCTACGGCCGCCCAGTCCATGAAGCTGAGGGCCGACCTCAGCAACATGCATCTCATCGACGACAGCACCGGCAAGGTGCTTTAATCGTCGCTTTCCGGCGTTGAGGAGATTTTCATGGGTGCGTTGACGGGCAAGGTCGCATGGGTGACCGGTGCGGGCTCGGGTATTGGTCAGGCCGCAGCTGTGGCGCTGGCGAAGGACGGGGCGACCGTCATCCTCACCGGCCGGCGCCGGGCGCCGCTCGAGGAGACCGCCGCGATGATCGCCAAGGTCGGCGGCAAGGCCGAGGTAAAGCCGGCCGATCTCATGAAGTCGTCGTCGGTCGAAAAGACCGTCGCGGCGATCGCCAAGAAGCATCGCCGCCTCGACATCCTGGTCAACAATGCCGGGCTCAACATCCAGAAGCGCAGCTGGAAGCAGCTTTCGCCCAAGGGCGTCGACGAGGTCGTGCACGGCAACCTGTCGAGCGCGTTCTACTGCACGACGGCGGTGCTGCCGCTGATGCGCAAGAACAAGGGCGGCGTGCTGATCCACACTTCTTCGGTGGCCGGCAAGGTGCCGAGCCTGCTTTCCGGCCCGGCCTATTCGGCGGCCAAGCACGGCGTGGTGGCGATGAGCCACACGATCAACATGGAAGAGTGTGTCAACGGCATCCGCTCCTGCGTGGTCTGCCCGGGCGAGGTCGCGACGCCGATCCTCGACAAGCGGCCGATCCCGATCACGCCGGCCGAGCGCAAGCGCATGGCGCAGTCGGAGGATGTGGGCGACCTGATTCGCTACATCGCCTGCCTGCCGGCGCACATCGTCATCAACGAGGTGATGATCAACCCGACCTGGAACCGGGGCTACGTCGCGAGCCTGCAGCGCGGCAAGTCCTGACATGGGCACCGTGACGATCAAGGCGAAGGAACTCGAATCCTTCGTCGCGGACATCTTCGCCTCCGCGGGATGCTCCCGGGAGGAGGGCGGGCGCATCGGCCGCTACCTCGTCAGCGCCAACCTGTCGGGCCACGACAGCCACGGCGTGGTCCGGGTGCCGCGCTATGCCACGCAGAAGAAGACCGGCACCGTCATCGCCGACGTGAAGGTCGACATACTGGTCGACACGCCGGTGATTGCCGTGGTCGACGGCAAGTACGGCTTCGGCCAGACCGTGACGCCGCAGGCCGTGCAGATCGGCATCGACAAGTGCCTCAAGAACGGCCTTTCGGCGGTGACGCTGCGCAATGCCGGCCATGTCGGCCGCGTCGGCGATTGGGCGGAGATGGCGGCCGAAGCGGGCCTCGTCTCGGTCCATTTCGTCAACGCCTCGGGCAGCGTCCTCGTTGCGCCCTTCGGCGGCGTCGAGCGGCGCTTCTCCACCGCGCCCTACTGCGTCGGCGTCCCGCGGCCCGGCGAGGATCCGCTGGTCCTCGACTTCGCCACCTCGATCGTGGCCGAGGGCAAGGTCCTGGTGACGAGCCAGGGCGGCAAGAAGCTGCCGGAGGGCGCGCTGATCGGCCCGGACGGCAAGCCCAGCGCCGATCCGCACCTGCTCTACGGGGACTACACACCGACGGGGCCGCGCGACCACAGCAAGGGAAGCGGCGCCATCCGCGCCTTCGGCGACCACAAGGGTTCGGGCCTCGCCTTCATGTGCGAGATCCTGGGCGGCTCGCTGTCGGGAACGGGCGCGACGGACCCCAAGCGCGGGCGCTTCGCCAACGGCATGTTGTCCTTCTACGTCGATCCCAAGGTGTTCGACGCCGAGGGCTTCTTCCCGACGGACATCGCCAAATACGTCTCGTTCGTGAAGGGCTCGAAGCCCGCGACGCCGGGCGTCGAGATTCTGGTACCGGGCGAGCAGGAATCGCGCACCCGCGCCCAGCGTCTCGCCGACGGCGTGCCGTTGCCGGACGATACCTGGGCGGCCATCGTGGAGACGGCGCGCTCGGTCGGGCTCGACGAGCGGCGCATCCAGCAGGCCACGATGTAACGCGTCAGCGGCCGGCGGCGCGTCGCAGCCGGTAGACGGACCCGGCGACCGGATCGACGGCGGCCGGCGTCGCGACATAGTCGGTGCGTAGCATGCGTTGCAGCGCACCGAGGCGGGCGGCGTCGGCGACCATGCCGGTTTCGGTCAGCAATTGAGCCTCGGGAATGTCCCACAGGCGCACCACCATCACCTCGTAGCCGAGCTCCAGCGCGCGGTCGATCTCGCGCCGCAGCGCCTCGACATGCCGTTCCGTGCTCCAGTCGGGATGGCGCAGCACGTTGCCGGTGAAGCCGATCCACTTGAACTTCGGCAGTGCCTGCGGCGCCGGCCCCAGTCCTGAAACGCCGGGCTCGGCCGTGCCCCAGTGCAGCGAGGCATAGACCATCGTCCAGTCGAAATCGTGCAGCAGGAACACGGTGCGGGCCGGGTCGCCCTGCTGCTCCAGCCGCTCGATGGCCTGCCGCCACTTGCTGTCGAGCCCGCGCAGCGGCGCGATGCTCCAGACATTGTAGGCAAACAGGGCCACGGTCACGCCGGCCATCGCGGCGAGACCCCGCGCCGGCCAGCGCCGCCCTATCGCCACCAGGGTCAGCGCCCAGGCGGGGGTGACCCAGGCCATGACGTTGATCTGCATCTGCGGATCCTGCGGCTGGGAATAGAGGTTGAACACCTCGCCCGCGAGGAAGGTGACGCCGAACACCGCGGCGAGGGCGCGCGCCTTGCCCTCGTTCCGTGCGCGCCACAGGATCGAGCCGGAGACGCAGCCCATGCCGATCAGCCAGAACGTCGTGGCGAAGCGCCAGATGTCCCAGCCGGGGAGGCCGTCGAACGTCGTGATGCCGGTGCCCAGCAGGTAGGCCACGATGCCGTCCCACAGATAGCCGACCTTGGCCCAGGTGAAGCCGGCCCAGACCGAGCGCACCGCCTTGCCGGTCCAGACGAGGTCGAACGGGCCGACGGCGCCCACGTGCCCGCGCCACGCCAGCGAGACGAGCGTGGCGACAGCGATCATGGTGGCGAGGAAGAGCGCGATCCAGGCGAAGCGCAGCGTCCAGCGCCGCTCGCACAGCCAGAGCGCAGCCAGCATCGCGGGCAGGGTGGGGAACATCAGCCGCCATTCGAACAGCCAGCCGATGGAAAAGAGGACCGAAACGGCGATCACGCGCGCCGCCGTTGGCCGCGCCAGCCACACGGCGCCCAGAGCCATCGCCGCGAACATCACCGTGTAGCTCGGCATGATGTCCTCGTTGACGATCGCGAGGAACATCACGTGGCTGGTCGCCAGGTGGAACGCACCGGTCAGCAGGGCGATGGAGCGGTTGCCGGTGATGGCGCGGGCCAGCAGATAGGCGACGCCCACCGACAGGCTGGCGCTCACGGCGTTGAGGATGGTGAGCTGCCGGCGCGGATCGCCGACGAAGACGCCCAGCAGGTCGAGGAGGCGGCAGAGCGCGCCATAGACCGGATAGAAGAGATAGTTCGCGGCGTAGAGCGGCGCGTTCGCCGGATCGACGACCCACGGCTTCAGTTCGAGGCTCTTGAAGACGCCGTTGCCCGTCAGCCCGCCCTGCGCATTGTCGAACCACAGGATGATGGCGATCAGGATGGCGCTGCCGCCGATTACGAGCAAAGCGAGATCGGCCACTCGCCCTCGGGGGAGAGTAGGGGAAGGCATGCGGTCGGCTGGGCTCGTCATGCGGGGAGAAATGACATGCTCCGGGCAGGTCGAGAAGAGGCGGCGACCAACCGCTACGAAGTACCTCTCGCGTCGCTGGCGATCTCGTTGACGAGGTCGAAAGTCATATGGAAGACGGGATTATTGACGGATACGATCCTGAGTGGTCTCTGGCACCCTCCTGCCGGGTATGCGCCGAAGAAGTCCCCGACAAGGAAGAAGCGATCACCGCGATTGCGGCTGAGGTTAACTGTCGGTCCCGGAAATGAAGCGGCGCTATTGCACCTACTTCGATCACGTCTATCTCGATCGTGGTCTGGCGATGATTCGGTCTTTGCGCCGGGTCGATCCTGAGGGATCGATTTCGGTGCTCTGCCTCACCCCGGCGGTTCACCGCGTGCTTTCCGGCCTCGGCGAACCCGGCGTCACGCTGATTACGCTGGAGGAGTTCGAGCGCGAGAATCCGGACCTGCTCGCCGCCAAGGAAACCAGGTGCCTTCGAGACTATTATTTCACCCTGACAGGCAGCCTCGTATGCGCCCTCCTGCGCGAGGCGCATCCGGACGACGTGGTCACCTATCTCGATGCCGACTTGATGTTCTATTCGGACCCAGCTCCCATCCATGAAGCGATGATGGGCGCTTCGGTCGGCGTGATCGGCCATCGCTGGCACTGGTGGACCAGGCGACTTCTGAAATACGGGCGCTTCAATGTCGGATGGGTGAGCTTTCGCGCCGACGCCGTTGGCCGGGAGGCGGCTCGATGGTGGCGGGATCGCTGCATCGAGTGGTGCTACGGCTGCGTCGACGGCGATCTCTTCGCGGACCAGAAGTACCTGGATCATATTTTTGCCAGGTTTCCCAACGTCGTCGAAATCACCCATCCCGGTACCAACGTAGGTCCCTGGAATATCTGTCGTGAAAAAATTCGCCGGGGCGCCGACGGCTCGATCGTCGTCGGCGACAATTACGCGCTGATTTTCGTCCACTTCTCCGGCTTGAAGGAGGTCAGGCCGGGCGTTTGGCTTGGCAGCCTGCCGTCGTACCTGGGACCGTTCTCATCGATCGTGCGTAGCGATCTCTACGAACCCTATATCGATCTGCTCGGCGACATCCGGAAGGAACTCGGCGGCCTTCCTGGGGAGCCTCCGCCGATGCTCTCGATATCCGTGCGCCCCCGACTGTGGCGCCGATTGCTGGCGCCTCTCATGCACCAGGCCCATCGATGGGCGGGGCACTATTTCCAACGTTGATCAGGTGTCTGACGGGCAAGCGTCGGCGGTCTGATTGCGGGAGAGGCAAATGCTGCGTGTCGTTCCGGACCCGCCGGGCAGCGACTACGGGCCGAAAAGCCCTTTACGACCGGGCTTTTCGGCTGGCGCTCCCTACGGGATTCGAA
>OFDN01000644.1_pt1 | contig 26861 bp, 25 predicted proteins | sample 1520971 | NCBI WGS metagenome assembly OFDN01 (sample SAMEA94257418, study PRJEB24077) | hot springs metagenome | biome: Aquatic biome; feature: Geographical feature; material: Water | place: India | collected 2012-06-12 | depth 5 m | reverse complement strand
TGAGTTTAAGATCGGCAGTTGCGGGAGCATTGCTCCTGATGACACAGACGGCCGAGGCACAGCAGCCAAAACGGCCGAATATTGTTATCATTTGGGGCGACGATGTCGGTCAATCGAATATCAGCGCCTACTCTCATGGATTGATGGGCTACCAGACACCGAATATTGATAGAATTGCCAAAGAAGGAACCATGTTCACAGATTACTACGCCGAACAAAGTTGCACGGCAGGAAGAGCGTCTTTCGTAACCGGACAGTCGGGACTACGAACGGGACTGACCAAGGTTGGATTGCCCGGAGCAACATTAGGCCTCCAGAAACAAGACCCCACAGTAGCCCGGCTGCTTAAGCCGCTCGGTTATGCTACGGGTCAATTTGGAAAAATCATCTCGGCGACCGCAACGAGTTCCTTCCTACTGTCCATGGCTTCGATGAATTTTACGGAAATCTGTATCATTTGAATGCCGAGGAGGAGCCCGAACTCCCCGATTATCCGAAGGATCCGTCATTCCGGGCCAAATTTGGCCCAAGAGGCGTGATGGATTGCAAGGCGTCCGACCAGGATGACCAAACCGTCGATCCTCGTTTCGGCAAGGTCGGCAAGCAAATCTGCAAGGACACCGGGCCGCTTACAAAGGCTCGCATGGTCGGAATCGACGACGACATTGCAAATCGTGCGGTCGACTTTATCCAGAGACAGAAGAATGCCGACAAGCCATTCTTTATTTGGGTAAACTTTACCCACATGCATTTCAGGACGCACACCAAACCTGAAAGTCGTGGCCAGTCAGGACGTCGGCAGAGACCCTACCATGATACGATGATCGATCATGACAAGAATGTCGGCGCCGTTCTGAAAGCGCTCGATGATCTCGGCATTTCAGACAACACCTTCGTCATGTACGGAACCGACAACGGACCTCATATGAACAGCTGGCCGGATGGCGCCATGACGCCCTTCCGCAACGAGAAGAATTCGAATTGGGAAGGCGCTTACCGCGTTCCAGCCGCTTTCCGCTGGCCCGGCAAGATCAAGCCCGGGCAGATAAGCAACGGGCTTGCCAGCCATCTCGATTTGCTGCCGACCATCCTGGCCATGGCGGGTGACGATCAGATCAAGGAAAAACTGAAATCGGGCCTGAAAATAGGCGACGAGGTTTACAAGGTTCATCTCGATGGCGACAACCTGGTGCCTCTTCTCACGGGTCAGGTCGACAAGAGCCCGCGCGAATCCTTCCTGTATATCAATGACGATCAGCAGTTGACCGGTTTGCGATATGATAACTGGAAGTTCGTCTTTCTCGAGCAGCGCGCGCCCGGCACGTTGCGCGTCTGGGCGGAGCCGTTCGTACCGCTTCGTGTGCCCAAGATCTTTAACCTGCGGACAGATCCATATGAGCGTGCCGACATAACGTCCAACACCTACTACGACTGGCTGATCGACCATGCTTTTCTGATGGTGCCAGCACAAGACTATGTCGGCAATTTCTTGATGAGCTTCAGGGATTTTCCGCAGCGGCAAAAGGCGGCGAGCTTCAACCTCGACGAGGTGATGCGCAGCTTGCAGGAAGGCCATTCCAAATAATGTCCTATCGCGCTGGGGCGGCGTCCCGCTATGACGCTTGCCCCAGCGGCGCCGCAACTTAAAGCGCGTCGATGCTGTCGGTCCTTTGACGGTTCACGCTCGGCTCAATGATCCGGTATTGCTCGATGTTCGCAATCGGTCAGGAGCTGGCTTCGGCGGGCCGCGTTGGACGCTTCCCTTCTGGCGGCGATCCAACCGAGAACGGCGCTTCACCGTCGTTCCTGAGGGTTATGGCACGCAACCTCCCATAGTTCCTCCGCCGCGTCGCTGCGTCGTCCAGCGGGTCGGAACAGCCGGATCTCGACCGGGATGTCGAAGCGTTCCGGCCCCGCGCGCACCAGCCTGCCCCGTTCCAGGTCCTCGGCCGCGAGCGTCAGCGGCAACCAGGCGACGCCATGCCCGTCGCGCGCCATCGTCGCCAGCGCTGCGGCAAGGTGAGAGGTCAGCCCCGTCGCTGTCGCGCCAATCGCCAGTCCCCCGCAGGCGGCGATGATCCGGCCGAGGCCGGAAGCCTGGCTATAGCCGAGATAGGGGGTCGGCTCCGAGGCCGTCCCCGGCAGCGTCCATCGCGGCCCCCCGCCATCCTTCGGCGCGCACAAAGGCATGAGCACGTCGTCACCGACGGGCACGCTGGAAAAACGCTCCGCGGCGAAGAGCGGGGCGACGTTCGGGTGGACGTGGCAGAGCAGGAATTGAACCTCGCCCGAGAGCATCAATTGCTCGCAGGCCGCCATGCTGTCGGAAATCAGATTGATCGTGCCGAGCGTTCGCGACTGCATCACGCGCCGGATCCAACCCGGGAAGAATGTGAAGGACAGGGCATGCGTCGCTGCAATCGCAAGCGCCGCGGTCTTTCGCTCGCCGATGGCGCGCGTTTCACGCCGCGCCCGCTCGAGAAGGCCCAAAAGATCCCGGACATGAGGTTGAAAATGCGCGCCGGCCGCCGTCAGCCGCGCCCCTTGCGGCCCCCGCTCGAACAGAGCGGCGCCGAGCCACTCTTCCAGCGCGCGGATCCTGCGGCCGAAGGCAGGTTGCGTGACATTGCGAGCGTCGGCAGCCCGCGAAAAGCTGCGGTGCTGCGCCAAAGCCTGGAAATCCGACAGCCAATCGTAATTCATCCCGATGCCGTTCGAGCATAGCGAAAACCAAATTTGGCATTGGCCTTCGCGCTTAGTCCAGCCCTATTGCTTGGCCGCCGCGGGAACAGGACTGGGCACGCCGGCGCGGATCGATGCCAAAACGGCATGTCAGATTAGGAGAATTGCCATGCGTATCGTCGACGTCTGCGAGGTCACCAAGCCGATCGCCTCGCCCATCCGCAACGCCTATATCGACTTCTCGAAGATGACGGCGAGCCTCGTCGCCGTCGTCACCGATGTCGAGCGGGACGGCCGCCGCGTCGTCGGCTACGGCTTCAACTCCAATGGCCGCTACGGACAGGGCGGCCTCATCCGCGAGCGCTTCCGCGACCGGCTGCTCCAGGCGGAGCCGAACAGCGTCCTCAACGAGGCCGGCGACAATTTCTGCCCGCACAAGCTCTGGGCGGCGATGATGGTCAACGAGAAACCGGGCGGCCATGGCGAGCGCTCCGTGGCGGTCGGAACGCTCGACATGGCGATCTGGGACGCGACGGCCAAGATCGCCGGCAAGCCGCTGTTCCGGATGCTGGCCGAGCGGAAGGGCCGCGAGGCCGAGCCGCGGGTCTTCGTCTATGCCGCCGGCGGCTATTATTATCCTGGCAAGGACGATGCTCAGCTGCGCGCCGAGATGCGCAGCTATCTCGACCGCGGCTACACGGTCGTGAAAATGAAGATCGGCGGCGCCTCGATCGCCGAGGACCAGCGCCGGATCGAGGCGGTGCTCGCCGAGATCGGCTCGCGCGCGCGGCTCGCAGTCGACGCCAATGGCCGCTTCGACCTGAAGACCGGCATCGCCTATGCCGAGATGCTGCGCCAGTATCCGCTGTTCTGGTACGAGGAGGTCGGCGACCCGCTCGATTACGCGCTCCAGGCGGCGCTGTCGGAGTTCTACCCCGCCCCGATGGCGACGGGCGAGAATCTGTTCTCGCATCAGGACGCCCGCAACCTCCTGCGTTACGGCGGGATGCGGCCCGACCGCGACTATCTCCAGTTCGACTGTGCATTGTCCTACGGGCTGGTCGAGTATCTGCGCACGCTCGACGTGCTCGACCAGTTCGGCTGGTCGCCCTCGCGCTGCATCCCGCATGGCGGCCATCAAATGTCGCTCAACATCGCCGCCGGCCTCGGACTGGGCGGGAACGAGAGCTATCCCGACCTGTTCCAGCCCTATGGCGGGTTTCCCGACGGGGTCAGCGTCGAGGACGGCCACATCGTCATGCCCGAACTTCCGGGCATCGGCTTCGAAGGAAAGGGCGACCTGATCAAGGTGATGCGCGAACTCGCGCAATAGGAATCCCGATGACCGTTACGCCAGAGGTAATTGGCATGCCCTCCGCGCGCTGATCTAACGCCAGGCGTCAGCGGCTGGACTGGCTCGTCAACCCGACACAAGCGGTATGGCGCGCCATGCAGGCGGCAGAACAGAGGTCCCCAGGCTCCGCACACAATGGGAGGATCAATATGACCGCCTTTGCCATCGCGCATCTGACCGACGTTCGCATGGGTCCAGAGATCGTTTCCTATCTCGACCAGATCGATGCGACCTTGCGGCCGTTCAACGGCCAATTCGTCATTCACGGCGGGCCGGTCGATGTGCTGGAAGGTGAATGGGCCGGCGCCCTGATCGCGATCGCATTTCCGGATCGCGCGGCTGCCCATGCCTGGTTTCGCTCGCCCGCCTATCAGGCGATCGCACCCTTGCGGCACAGAAACGCCACGGGCTCAGTCATGATTGTGGATGGGGTCGAGGCTGACCACCGCGCGACCGATATCTTGAAGCCGCAGAGCAGCGACAGCCGGGTGCGCTGACCGAGTGATCAGGCTGACCAAGGCTGCCGGTTCAGATTCACGCCGGTATCTTGTGCCGACTAAGTGTGAGGGTGGATCGATGCCCATGCCGATGGAATACCAGCGAGCCGGAGAGGATTTCGAACGATTTTTGACGTTGGCCCGGGAGAATTCAGGGCTGTCGACGCGCAATCAGACCTACACCATGGTCCAGGCGGTGCTGCAGACGTTTCGCCGCCGGCTCGACTTCAAACAGGCCATCGCATTCGCCGCGGTGTTGCCCCCCGTGGTCCGGGCCATTTTCGTCGCTGACTGGAATTTGGACGAGCCCGTGCTGGCCTTCGGCGACCGCAAGTCTCTGACGCGGGACGTGCAGGCGCTTCGGCAGGACCATAATTTCGCGCCAGACAGCGCCATCGCCGATGTCGCCGCGGCGCTTTGGCAAATGGTCGACACCAAGGCGCTGCGCGCCTGCTTGGATGCCTTGCCAACGGATGCGGCCCGCTATTGGGCGGAGGAGAGCTGAGCTGGCGGGTAGCCTGGCAAGACGCCGCTTAGGGCCATCACCGGCCCAGTCCGATGTCCTTGGGCGGGAACTTCCCGAACGTGGCGCCATGCGCCTTCATTTCGGCGGCCATCGACGCCAGAAAGGCGTTCTGACGGTGGCCGACGGGGTACTCCTCCTTGGGATCGATGTAGAGATTGAACAGCCAGGGCGCGAGGCCGACGCTGCTGACGGTGGTCATGTCGATGTCGAGCCATTGCGCGGCCGGCTGTACGACCTTGACGTGGATTTTGTACTCGTACATCCGCATCGCCATCAGGTTGCTCTCGTTCCAGACATAGACCTTCTCGCGGTTCGACCTGCCGGTGTCGGCCAGCAGGAACGAGGTCTGGTCGATACCGTCGATATACCGGTCGGTCGGGATCTTGTCGGCGACGCCGCCGAGCGTCAGGCAGGTGTTGAACAGGTCCATCAGGTCGAAGAGGTCGTCGCTTTCGCGGCCCGGCGCGATCATGCCTTTCCAGAAAGCGACGCCCGGCACGCGGATGCCGCCCTCCCAGGAGGAGGCCTTGGCCCCGCGGAACGGCGTGTAGCCGGTATCGGGCCAGGAATCGCGCTGCGGGCCGTTATCCGAGGTCAGGAAGATCAAGGTGTTCTCCAGCACGCCCGCTGCGCGAAGCGCCTCGACGATCTCGCCGACATAGGCATCGACCTCGACCATCGCGTCCTTGTACGGAAACTTTCCAGCGCTCTTTCCCTCGAAGGCCTTTGACGCGAAATTGTCGGCGTGGACCTTCATGAAGGCGTGCTCGAGGAAAAACGGCTTTCCGTCCTTCGCCAGCTCCGAGATCTTCCTGACCGTGAATTCCTTGAGGATCCTGTCGCCCTCGGCGACGTCCTCGATGCTGGTGATCTGCTGGACCTGGCGCGTCGCACCGCCCTTGACGGCATGGATCAGCGCTACGCTGCCGCCCTCGGCGCGCAGCATCGCAAGCCGGTCGGGGTTGAGGACGAGATCGGGATAGCGCCGCTTGTCGAAAGCCTGCGACAGCTCCTTCTGGGCCGGGTAATAGCCGTAATACTCGTCGAAACCGACCTCGTGCGGGCGCATGCCCTCGGCCTCGCCGATATGCCACTTGCCCGACAGGACAGTCGTATATCCCCCATCGCTCAGCAGCTTCGGCAGCGATATCTCGTCGGCCCAGGGATTCTTGGTGATCTTGTCGCCGGCGAGGATCGGACGCGTCAGGCCGGTCCGAACCGGCAACCGGCCGGTGAGGATCGCGGAGCGCGTCGGCGTGCAGGTCGGCTGCGCATAGGTCGAGGTCAGCTTGAGGCCCTCGCGCGCCAGCGTGTCGATGTTGGGCGTCGCGGCGCCGATCGCCGCGCCGCCGCCGTAGGCGCCGGGATCGCCATAGCCCATGTCATCAACGAGGAGCCAGACGATGTTGGGGCGCTTGCCGGTTCGGGCCCGCAGCGCCGCCAGCTTGTCCTGGGCGACGCTGAGCTGATCGGGGTGGACGAGCGCCGGCTCCATGCTCTCGCTGCTGCGCTTGGCCTTGCTCATCGGCGTCTGGGACAGGGCGGCCGTCGCCATGCCCAGCACCAGAGCCGCATATACGGCCGCGACGGCGAAGCTTTTCGTGATCATCGGATGTCTCCCAACAGCGTGACGTCGCTTGCGACAGAACGCGAGCGCCAGGACGCCCGCCATGATCAATGTTTTCCGACGATGGGGACGGACTCGCCCGGCTTGGCGGCCGTGGGGACATAAAGGGGGATGCTGACGCTGACGAAACCGCCCGTCCCCTCCAGCCGGTTCCTGACGTTGAACTCGCGGAAAACCCGCAGTTTGGCCGAAACCGGCAATGCGCCGACCTTGAAGTTATAACCGAGCGTTCCGCCGAGCGCGGTCACCCGCCCCTTGAAATCGCCGAGCGAGGCGCCAGGGCCGCTGTCGCCGGTCAGCTGTTCGTAATGGTAGCCGAACACGCCGACGGAGAAGTCCTTCGTGAGGCTTTGCGTGACGGCCCAGTCGATGTGGAACTCGTTGCCGGTGCGATAGCGGGTGTAGCGGTTCTCGGCATTGAAGGTCACGCCGGCTGCCAATGAGACGTCGAGTCCGATCGCGGGGTCGAACCAGGTGAAGGCGAGATTGGGATCGACCGCCGCCCGGTGATTGGCGACATTCGCCAGCGCGCCCTCGCGGTAGTCTCCGACCGGCGCGAAGCCGGTGAGCCCGAGCGACCAGTGAAAATGACCGCTCTTCCAGGCGATGGCCGAACTGAAGGCGGGATCGCCGACGGCGACGATGTCGTCGCTGCGCGCGGCGCTGATCGAGCGCCGCACGAAGGGCGAACTCACCGTCCCGCCGACATCGACGATCGGTCCGCCGACAGGCAGGAGCGCGGAAAAGAGCACCCTGCCACCGAAGATCTCAAAAGGGGTCGACCATGTGATCGATGGCAGATAGAGCCGCACCGTCGCGGCGATGCCGGCGACAGTCTGTCCGCCTCCGAGGGGAAACGGACGGTTCGCCTGGTTCTTGCCTTCGTAGTAATAGAGGTTGTTCTGCAGAAAAATGCCCTCGGGCGGAGCAAGCGCCGCACCGGGGCCGCGCAGCCCCATGAGATAGGCGCCATGGCCGCCCTCTGCCGCCGTCGCGGGTGTCAGCGCACAAAGGTGTGCGACGCATCCCAGGACGCCTGCGATATGTCTGATGGCTCGCACATGATCCCCGATCATCGAAGCAGTGCGCTAGGCACTGAAAAACAGAAAATTGGTCCAGCTGGTCATCCGCATCAGGGCCATCCTGATGACGCCTGCGATCTGAACGTGGCCGGTGTAGATGGCGGCGTTGCCCTGCGCGCCGGCCGGCAGGCGGAGGCCTTCGGCATCGTCAAGCTTGATCCGGACGGCAAAGCGAGCCGTTCCCGGCGCATAGGCCGCGGGAAACAACCCGCTGGCACTCAGCTGCCCTTCGCTGGCGAGGTCGATAACCGTCATCACCTTTCCGGGGAAGACGCGGCCGGGATACATCGGAAACACGACTTCAGCGTATTCGCCGGGCGCGATCGACAAAAAAGGCCCCTGCATGAACGACGCGACGACCACGCCGAGATTGCGGCTGTCGCGGTCGCAGACGAAGGGCATCACCGAGGCCGCAGCGCTGACGACTACGCCGGGAACCAGCTGGACATTGGTGGCGAAGCCGTCGCAAGGCGCCCGCACGACGGATTCAGCGACATTGTACTGTGCCTGGGCGAGCTGCTGGCGCGCCTGCGCGACGGCGGTGTTCTCGTTTCCGATGTTCGACTGGTAGGCCAGGCGCGCCCGTTCCTCCGCAGCCTGCGCTCCGGCCACCGTCTGCTGGGCCGCCTCGAGGTTGCGCTCCGCGCGATCGAGCATCGCCTGGGCGATGACCTTTTTTTCGAAGAGCTCGGCCTGCCTGTCGAACTCGGCCTTGGCGAGGGTGAGCTGTGTGGTGGCCTTGTCGACAGCCGCCGTCGCCTGGTCAACAGAACTCCTCAGCTGTGGCACAGCCTGCTCGGTGGCCGCCAGCGCGGCCTCGAGGCGGCTGGCCTCGAACTGGAATTGCCGGGGGTCGATGGTGAAGAGCACGTCGCCTATCTTCATCGGGACATTGCCCTCAGCCTTCACCTCAAGAATCCGCCCCGGGGAGGTGATGTGAGGCACCACCTGGACCACGCGCTGGAAGACCCGCGCATCGGCCGAAGATGGATGGAAGTTGTTCATCGAGACGATGACGAAAAACGCGAAGATTGGCCCGACCGCCGCCAGGACGACCGCCAGCGGGAGGCTCAGGCGAAGGAGCCGCAACTTGTCGAAGACAAGCCAGATGATGGCCCCGTAGGCGATGAAGATGGCCGCCATCATCGGCCCGTCTCCCGGCTGCCTGCGCTTGCAAGGCGCTGTTCCAGAGCGGCGAGCCTCACGCTCAGCATGTCGAGCGCAGCGTTCAGATCAGCAGCCTCGTCTATGGACGGCTGCGGCTGCTTTTCCGCATCGAGCTTGCGGTAGAGATAGATGACGAAAACGGAACTGAGCAGGGACCACAGCATAATCAGCGCCCCTCGACCGGCGCCCGAGCCAATCCGGCTTCGAGGTCTGCAATCCGTTGGGTCACTTGCCGGATCTTCGTGGCCAATAAGGCTTGATCGCTGCCAGCAGGCGGCGCGCCCGTCTCCCGCTTGTCAGGTACGAGATAGGCCCACACCATCGCGATCGGCCACAGGACGATGGTGATGACGCCCATCCAGCCGCAGATGCTGATCGCCTCGGCCTGCGGGTGCATCCGCGAGCGCGCGAGGGAGCCAGGCAGGCTTCCGAGCTTGTAGAACAGGAAGCCCACCAGAATGGGCGCCGCCGCAAGGACGCCCAGCGTCATCCAATGGAGGAACGGCCCGAAGGCCTGCAGGGTGAAGCCCATCTCGATCTCCTAGGCGTGGACAGATCCGGAGCAGCCGGCGCGAAGGTTGGCGCGGGCCACCCCAGCAAGGCGTCAATCCGAGACCTTTATCTGCGGGGGTGACCATGTCCCCTTCCGAAGGCTGTCGTCGGGCCCGTAGAGCCTCAGATTCATGTAGAATCCGCCGGCCGGCGATGGGAGCCAGTTCGTCTGAGCCGCAGGATCGGTTGGTTTGTCGCGCTGGATATAGATGGTCAGCGAGCCATCGCGGGCCTTGGCGAAACCCGGCGTCCGGTCGCCTATCGAATAGCGCTTGAGCTCGTTTTCGACGAAGGATCCGTCAGAGAGATTATACATCGACAGCGACCAGAACGCGCTGACATTGGGCTGCTGCCCTTTCTCAAAACGCATTGTGTATTTCTTGCTACCGTCGAGAGGCGCGCCTTTGTCATCGACGCGGCCGTCCATATAGATCGCTTCTTCCGCCGAGTTGCCGCCCGTGTACCATTTCGCCCAGGCCGCCCGGAAAAGGTAATCGGCGCCCATGATCCCGGATCTGGGGTTCCAGCGCCAGTTGTTGACGCTCGTGCCGCCCGTCTGGGCGTTGACGTCCATGACGTGCAGCGCGAACTGATAGGCTTTGGATAGCCCTGAGATTTCCGCCTGCGAAAGGCTCTTGTAGTCGAAATCCCTGTTGCCATTCCGGAAGCCGATCTGGCTGAGGCTGTCGGCGACGACCGCGTCCTGCACGGGCTTGGGAGGCGTGTATTTCAGTGAGCGCGCGAGCTTATGGAAAAACTCGAGGCCGTCCGGCAGGTCGGCGGGCTTCTGATAGGCCACGCGCTGCTCGGAAAACGCCATGTCGGCCGGCGCTTGTTCCTTCGATTTGCCGAACCGGCTCAGGGGGGTCAGCCTCAGCTTGTCCTGGATCGCGTTGGCGGCTTTGATGTCGTCTGGCCCGTTGACGCCAATGCGGCCCCAGATGACCATGCCATTGTATTGGCTGTCGATCCGCTTGACGCCTGCAGGCAGTTTTCCTTTCCAGCCCGGCCCGACCAGGGCGAAATGACCGGCTTTCCGCCCTGTCGTGCGCGAGCCGATATAGGCGAGGGTATCGCCGTTCGGGTCCCAGAGCTGGAGCACGTAATAGCGATCGGGCTCGACCGCGGGCACCGAGATGACCATGGGCTCCCGCGACAGATCGGTGAAAGCCTGCGCGTAGAGCGTATCGTTCTTGGGGGTGGCGATCTGTTTGAACTCAGGCCCGCGCAGGTTTCGCACCAGGCCGAGTTGGTTGACTTGGGCGCGCGGGTTGCCGGTCGCCGCCTCCGCATCCGGCGGCGTCCGGCCGCGCATCAGATCTTCGAAGAAGACCGCAGGGTAGCCCCACATCACCGCATTCACGCCGAGATAGAACGCCTGCGCCTCGAGCCCCTGCAATGTGCCGAGCTCGGGGGCTGGCGTTCGCTTGTCTGCGGCGTAGGCCCGATGCGTCGGCACGGGGCTGGCAAGCGCCAGACAAACGAGTCCCGCTACCATGTTCGTGAGCTTCATAGCGATGAACCTCTACATTGATCAGTCAAAGAACCGTTTGCAGAACTATTTCAGCTCGACATCCATCGTCGCGATCGAGCCGGGAAAGCGGAAAGGGCGGCGATCGAAATAGTCGAGCGAGACGGGCGAGCCGAGGTCGGTCCCGACGTCGAGCGTTTCGCTGGCAGAGAATGCCGCCGGGACCGTGCGCTTGAGATCGATCTTGATCGTCTCCGTCCCATCGACGCTGATCGACACCAGCGCGGCCGCGCCTGGCCTGGGGATCGTCGTGTCGACGACGATCTTGCGCTTGCCGGGCGTCAGGGGCTCGGCGCTGCGCCCGATATAGCGCTCGATCATCATCATGTTGTATTCGTAGACGAGCCGGCCGTTGTCCAAGTAGAGGGTCAGGCCGCCGGCGACGCCGCCCAGCGCATAGAGCACGCCCGATGCATGCTCGGGGATGTCCACGTCGAGCGTGATCCGGTTGCTGGCGGCGCCGATCGGCGGCGCGGCGAATTCCGGCAGCCTTGTGGTCGTCTGGTCGAACGTCCAGCGCGTGTAGGGAACCTTGACCCGGTCTTCCGGATGCAGCCGGAGCCAGAGGCCCGCGCCCACAGGAAAGACGTTGTTCTTCCTGGCTTCCGACAGGAAGCGCGCCTTCAGGTCGGCGAGGCGCTTGGGGTCCTTGCCCGCGAGATCGTCGGCCTGAGAGAAGTCCGAGCGAAGATCATTGAGCTGCCAGACATCCTTGTCGGCATCCCAGCTCGCCAGGCCCGGGCTGACGGTCAACCAGGGATAGAGCGGCCCGAAGGTCGAGGCATACCACCCTTCGTGATAGATGCCGCGACTGCCGTTGTTCTCGAAGTACTGCGTCTTCTTTCGCGTCGGGGCGGAGGCGCTGGCGAAGCTGTAGCGCATGCTGACGCCGTCGATCGGATCCTGCTTCAGGCCGTTGACGACCTTGGGCGGCTTGATCCCGACGATGTCGTAGATCGTGGGCGCGATGTCGTTGACGTGGTGAAACTGGGACCGCATCGCCGCATCGTGCTTGATGCCTTTCGGCCACGAGATCACCAGCGGGTTGCGCGTTCCGCCGAAATGCGCGGCGACCAGCTTGGTGCTGCGGAACGGCGTGCTGCCAGCCCAGGCCCAGCCGGCATGATACATGTTGTCGACCTTGGCCGTGCCGAGCACCTCCAACCCGCCGATGCCGTTCAAGGTCTCGATCTGTTGCTCGACGGTGTTGGGGATCTGGTTTTGCGCCAGAAGCTCGCTGATGGAGCCGTTCTGCCCCTCGGCGCTCGAACCATTGTCGCCGACGATGTAGAAGATGACGGTGTTGTCGCGCAATCCCAGTCGCTCGACGCCGTCGACGAGCTTGCCGACCTGATCGTCGGTATGTTCGACGAACCCGGCGAAAATCTCCATCAGCCGTTCCTGGAACGGCCGCTGGGCGGCGGGAATGCTCTCCCACCCCGCCATGGTCCGGTCGCGCGGCGTCAGCTTCGTCTCGGGCGGGATGATGCCGCGTTGTTGCTGCCGTGCGAAGGTGCGTTCGCGATAGGCGTCCCAGCCGCCGCTGAATTTTCCCTTGTATTTGTCGGCCCACTCCCTTGCGACATGGTGCGGCCCATGCGCGGCGCCTGGCGCCCAATACATCAGGAACGGCTTGTCCGGAGACATGGAACGGTGGTTGCGCAGCCACCTGAGCGCCTTGTCGGTGAGGTCCTCGGTCAGGTGGTATTTGGGGTCGTGAGGCGGCTCGACCGCGTTGCGGTTCTCGAACAGCCGCGGCTCATACTGGGAGGTCTCGCCCGCCAGGAATCCGTAGAAATAATCGAAGCCATAGCCGCTGGGCCAGCGATCGAACGGGCCCATCGCATTGGTCTCGGTCGCTGGCGTATTGTGCCATTTGCCGAAGGCGGACGTCTTGTAACCGTATTGGTGCAGCACCTCGGCGATCGTGGCCGAGGTCTTCGGGATCACGCCGGTATAGCCGTCCCAATCGACCGCGCGCTCGGCGATCGTGCCCGAGCCGACCCTCTGGTGGTTGCGGCCGGTCAGCAGGGCGGCCCGGGTCGGCGAGCAGATCGAGGTGGTGTGAAACGTGTTGTAGCTGATCCCCTCATTGGCAAGCCGGGTGAGGTTTGGCGTCGCGACCTCGCCACCGAACGTATCCGCGACGCCGAAGCCGACATCGTCCAGCAGGATGATGAGGATATTCGGCGCATCCTTGCGCAGATGATCCGCCTCCGCCCGGCGCACATGGACGGAGTCCTTCAGGGTCGGTCCCGCGGTGCTCGCCGACGGAACCGGCGGGAATGGCAGCGTCGCGCCTGTCGGCTGGGCTCGGGTCGGATTGACGAGGCCGAGAGCTCCGGCAATGAGAGCCGCGATGGCGGTCAAGCTCCTGGTCGATCGCTTCATGGCGCCCCCCGGTCCCACGCTATGTTTGAGAGCCGAGTTGGCAGACCGTCGCAGCCTTCGAACCGACGCTCACGGCGTGACGATATCAGCCGATCAGATGTGACATTGTTCACTCATGGTCATTTGGAAGAATTGGCGATCGGGTTCCTTCAGCACGCCCCAGCGGTCAACTGGCCTGCAGTCCACTCGCCTTTCTGCCTATGCCCTATTGCTTGCCTTGTGACCGCATGACTGCTTGCCGCCACGCTGTTCGTTTCAGGCCAGACGTCTTAAGACGTTAGGCTGCGTGAACGCGGCGCTGTTTCTGCATGGACACAGTCGATGAACATGGAATCGATCAGGCCGCGGACGTTGGAGCGGGGATGGCTGAGCCACACCCCCGCGAAATTTCGCGCGGACGTGGTCGCTCATCTGGTCCCGCAGAGGTTCGAGCCGGGCGCTGCGCTCTACCTGCAAGGCGATGATCCTGCGGGGCTCTACCATATCGTCGATGGTGCGGTGGTCGTCTCGATCGCGCTGGGCGATGTCGGTCCGTTCGCCATCCATGTCGGCCATGCCGGCTCATGGTTCGGAGAAGCCGCCATCATCACGGGCCAGCCGCGGCGGGTGGGTCTCCTGGCCCGGCGAGCGACGGAAGCTCTGCTGCTGCCTTCGGCCGCAATCCGCAAGCTGGTCAACGAAGATCCGGTCAACTGGCGCTATTTTGCCTTGCTTGCGGTGATGAATACGGATCTGGCGCTGTCGGGCGGCATGGACTTGCTGCTTCGCGACCATGACAAGCGCCTCATCGCCTTGCTGTTGAGGCTGGGCAATTGCCGGCTGGCTTCGCCCCATGACGATCAGGCTTCCACGATCGACGCCAGCCAGGAAGATTTGGCGGAGATGGCGAACCTGTCCCGCAACGCAGCCGGCGCGGTCCTTCGCGATCTCGAAGACAGGGGGTTGATCGACCGCTCCTATCGCAAGATCCGCATTAACGATCCGTCTCGATTGCGCAGCGCCCTGCGCGGCGACTGACGGCCGGCGGCTGCGGCCAGAGCACCGCCCGCTCCAGAGGTGTGCTGGTTCCCGGCCAAAACTGCAACGACAGCGATCGGCGCCTCATCCTCGGGTGGTCGCATCACGTTCCGAAGGTTACGAGGCCTCGCTCATCGATCGTCCATGCCGGATTCCATGCGATTTCCCAGGCATGGTCGTCGGGATCGGCAACGTAGCCGCGGAAGCCGCCATGGGCCGGCGCATCGCCATTGCGAAGGATGCGACCGCCGGCCGCGACCAGGCGGTCGAGCACGTCCTGAACCTTGGACTGAGCATCGACATTATGTGAAAGGCTGAAAGCCCCGGGACGGCGCAGCCCCTCCCTCTGCATGTCGCCTTCCAGACCGCCATCCAACCAGGTGCCCAGAACGAACCCGTTCATCTGGTAGAATACGATCTCGTCATTCTCAAACACCGGCTTCCAGCCAAAGCCCTCCCCATAAAAGCGTCGTGACCGCTGGAGCTCGGCGACGCTCAGGGTGATGACTGAAATCTGCTGCTGCATTGGATCCACGTCCTTTTCTCGCGCTCCGCACCATGCAGACCGCGTTGAAGGTCGTGGGACTCGTCGCGACACGCGACGGACAGACCCGCTTGCGCAGGGACAGGGCTAACCACACCGGTCCGCCTTTTTCGACGGTCCGATCTTAAGCGAAACCCGCGAAATCTCCACCCCGCATGGCCGGTTGTCCGCTGTATTGGCGGGCCTTGCAGTCGGCTCTCGGCGCGGTTGCGAAGCGGCTTGTAATCGGGCGCGTCGAACTCGGGCCGCCAAGCCGAGGTCGCAAGGCCACAAAATCAACACGGTAACCGGCTCCGCTTGGCCATCCTGACGCATTGGCGAGATGAAATAGTCATGAAGCCGGAGCTGACAGCCGAAATGGCGCGATCGCATGACGACGAGGCAGAGCGCGCCAAGGAAGCCGCGAGCCAGCCCTCGACCATCGACACGATCGGCGACACCGCCACGCAACTGGACAGCCTCGACCAGATCGCCGAACTCGGGGGCGTGGTGTTGAGCGGCCTGCGTGTCGCCGGCGACTGCATCGCCGCCGTCTGCGACGCGATTCCAAGCCTTGATTAGAGCCTTGCCCGCCCGTGCCGGAGCCATGGTTTGAGGGCGTTGCTCGCCGGTCTCTGGGCGATGAAGGCATCGCTGATTGGTTTCGTCGCAGCCTTCGCGCTGAGCTTCTTGAGCCTTGGCTATATCAGTCTCGCGCTTTACGGGGCGGTCTCGCCTGTGCTCACCCAAGCGTATCCGCCGCTGGAGACATGGCGGGGACCATGGGTGTGGCCGGTTCTGGTCGGCGTCGCGATCGTCTGGTCGCCGAGTTTCATGATTGCCGGCGCCGTCGATCTGCGGCTTCAGGCGGCTCGCGCGTCGCGCAGAACGCGTTGGCTGGCCTATCTCGCCATACTGTGGCTCGGGGCGCTCGCGTCATGGTTCCTGGTCCTTGGGCTCAACTGGCCGGGGTAGCCATCGCAACCTCCCGCCCGATCGCCCCGCCTTCGCAAACGGAGTTATCCATGCCCAATCGCAGCCTGCGCGTTCTGACCTGCTCCTTGTTGCTTGCGCTCGCACTGCCCGCGGCCGCCGCGCAGCGGGCGGTTCTCGATTACCGCCAGGAAAACTCCGAACGACCGCCGACGGTGCCGGCGCAGACGCGGGCGACGCTCGCCAGCGCCATTCCAGGCCATGCCAAGGATGTTGCCGTGCTGAGCCGCGTCCGCGGCAGTTTCTCGCAAGCCGGAATCAGCGAGGACCTCTATCTCGTCGCCGACAAAGCGCCCGTGGCCGCCCAACCATTCGCGCCAGGATCGGCGCAGCTCCTGGTGACGATCCAGGATGGCAGAACGTCTGTCTGGAAGCTGCCGGCGGAGCTGCGCTACCAGCGCATCGCCGGCACGGTCGATGCCGACCGCGACGGTCGCGGCGAGCTGCTCCTCGAAGCCGCCTTCTACAATATGGGGCAGTCCGCCGTCTCGGTCGACCTGGTGGCGCTCGGCGCCGACGGAGCCGTGTCGATCCGGCAAAGTCTCAAGGATGTCGTCACCGACAGTTGCGATAACCCCATCGGCAAGCGCGAGAAGCGAGCAAGCACGATCGCGCTCGGCAATGACGGAAAGCTGGTCGCCAAGCCTTATCGTCAACGATGCGGCTAGGAGATCGCGCCGCTGCCTCGGCCGGTATTGCGGCGGTTCGATAGCACCTGTCGCTTCGCTGCGACTGCCGGCCGGGCTGGCGGCGTCGGGCCGATGCGGCGGCGGGCGACCTGCCCGCATTGCCTCAGCGCGTGGCGGCGTCGAAGATCAACAGCAGCACGCTGCTGCCCAGCCCCGCGAAGGGAACCCAGCTTGGGCAAAGGAAGATGTCAGGCGGAGCGGCGCTTTCCCGACGCTTGATCCGGATCAGCGCGATGTTGACGATCGCGAAGAGGATGAGCGTCAGGCGCGCGGTGAGGTCGGCCAACCCGGCGAGCGGCGCCGTGAGCGCGAGCCCGAGAATGGCGCAGACTCCGAGCGCCGTCGCCAGCACCGGCGTGCCCGTAACGGCGTTGAGCCTGGTCAGCCGGCGCGGCAGATGGCCCTGCTCCGCCAGCCCGTAAAGGACGCGCGCGATCATGATCATATGGACGATCACGCCGTTGAGCGTGGCGACGACGGCGATGGCGCTCATGCTGACCAATGGCAGCCCGGTCTGCCGTTCGAACACCAGAGCGAGCGGCGCCGATGAGCGCGCGAGTTCCTGGGGCGGCACGGCGACGACCGCGATCCAGACCACCAGCGCATAGATCAGCGCCGTCAGCGCGAGCGTCAGGAACAGGGCGCGCGGCAGCGTGCGGCGCGGCTGCTTCAACTCCTCGGCGACATTCACCAGATGCTCGAAGCCGATGAAGGCGAAGACGGCGATCAGCGTCGTGCCCGAGAGCGAGATCCAGGCGGCGCCGTCGTCGAGGCCGGGCCAGGCCTCCGGCAGGCGGGTCAACAGGGCGCTGCCGGAGCCGAGGCCGGCGATGATGATCAGCACCAGACCGCCGACCTCGATGACGGTCATGAGCCCCGCGAAACTCACCGACTGGACCGTCGCCAGACAGGCGACCAGCCCCATCGCGACGACGACCAGCGCGATGATCCATGGCGCCGGCCAGGGCAGGAAGACCGCGACATAGCCGGCGCTGCCGACGCTGATCGTGGCGGCGGAAATCGTGGCGGTGACGACGACCAGCAAACCGACGGCGAGGCTGAGCCAGGGCCGGCCGAAGGCCTTCTGGACATAGGCCGCCTCGCTCGCGCTCACCGGCATCCGCGTGCCGAGTTCGGCGAAGCTCGCCGCAGTGAAGGCCATGACGAAGGCGGCCGACAGGAAGGCGAGCGGCGCATGCATGCCGCTGCGGCCGGCCGCAGCCCCGACCAGCACATAGATCCCGGCGCCGATGGTGACTCCGAGCCCGTAGAGAACCGCGTGCGGCAGGGTCAGCGTGCGGACGAGGCGGCGCGGGGCCGCGCCCTCGCCGCGCCGCTCATCGCCGATCACGCGGCGTGCAACGTAGCGGAGGCGCGTTGCGACCTTACCAGCCGGATGCAGCGAGACAGGGTCTCCGGCGCGATCCCGAGATAGTCTGCGATGTCGCGCTGGGGCATGGGCGGCCTTCTGGCGGCGGGCTGGCCGGCGCCGTCCAGGCGCGTGCCGAGCCAGTCATAGAAATCGCGGACTTTCTCCGCCGCCGACAGATGCACGATCTTCTCGGCGTGGCGCGCGAGCTGGCGATAATCCCCGGTGGCGGCTCCGAGCAGCTCGATGGAGATGCCGGGCGACCCCATCGCCTCCTCCAGCACGGCCTTCAGTGAAAAGCGCTGCAACACGACGTTCGTCACGGCTTCGGCAGCCGTGTTGCGCCGTGTCGGGCAGAGGCCGAACAGGTCTCCGGGCAGGAGGAAGCGCACGATCTGCCGGTTGCCCTGCGCGCTGTTGACCTGGAGACGCGCGCAGCCGCGCTGCAACCGGTACATGCAATCGCTGCCGTCGCCCTCGTCGAAGATCAGGTGGCCCTTTGGAAATCGGACGACCCAATGCTTCAGTGACTCGATCGCCGAACCGTCTGACGACGCCATGGTGAAGTCCCTCCCCCAAATGGCGCCGCGGCGCGAATGCGAGCGGGGCGCTGCCCCTTGCATGCACTGAGGCGTCGAATTCTCTCCCGATAAGCAAGTCGTGGCGCACTTCCAGGCGGCGGTCAGACGCTCTCCGCTCGGCGCCGGATCGTCGAAAAACGAGCGTCGCACCTTCCTTGATCATGGTCAAGGAAGCGCAACCCATGCGGGACGCGGTCGGTAACCTGCGGGAGTTCGCGCAAGAAATGGGGCTGGATCGCGCCTGCGTCTCGTCGCTGGGCGCGCGCATCCCGGGGGCGCAGCGTGCGTCGCTGTGGAGGTCGACATGCGCCGGGGTTCGATCTCGGCTCAGGTCTCGACGGGCGAGCCGTCCCGCGCCGGCCCGCAGGCCGGCGCCATGGCCGATGTCGGCGTCAGAGCTGGGCCATTTCCAGCTGCTCGGTCTGGCGGCGGGACCGAGGCCGGAACAAAGCATCCTGCTCGGCGCGAAGGGTATCGATCAGGCGTCCCGCAGGCAGCTCGACATCGTCATAGGTGAGGGCTGCGTCAGGCGGGATATCGCGCTTCAGCCGGCATCCTTCAGCCACGCCCATCGGCAGGAGGCGGCTCGCACGCGCGGTCTCGTAGCGCTCGCACTCGCCATAGGTCATGAACCCGCCGATGCCGTCGATGGCGTCCCCCGCTTTCAGCGCCGTCTTGGCGAGGGTCACCACGTCGATTCTCGGGGACCCGGCCGGGCGGATGACCGCATCGCCCGCGAGCACGACGCGTGCGACCGACAGCGGCACCTCGAAATGGCAGAGATGGTAGGGCACATAGAAGCTGTAGAGCGGGCCTTCGCCAAGCTTGTAGAGATTGAGGTAATGGCGCTGCTTGGGATCGTCGTGGGTCGCCAGGACGAATACGCCGGGGCTGGGCTTGGCGCCGACGACATAGTCGACGACGCCGCCCATGTCGCGCAGCGCATCGACGTCGTATCTGCTCGTAAGCTCATCGATATGCCCGGCGTGATCGCTGCCGCGCATGCCCCGGCGCTCGACCGTCATGCCGGTCGCGTTGGCGACGATCGCCTGCTCGAAGTTGATCTTGGTGCCGTCGGCGAAGCTCGTCACCATCTGGGGGTTCTGGCCCCATTTCGCCGCGAATGAGGCTTGCGTGGCCGGGGTGCGATAGCGATCCTGCAGCCCCTTGATGTTGCCGCAGACGAGCGGCGTCAGGCCTATGCTCGTGACGAACCGGTAGAGATTCATCTGAACGCCAGGCTGGTCCCCATCGCAACCCGTCACGATCACGCCCGCCGCGTCGGCATAGCGTTGCAAGATAGCGCCGACAGTGCCGTCGAGCTCGGCATTCATGCTGACGACATGCTTGCCGCAAGCGATCGCCTTCATGGTGACCTGAGCGCCGAATTCGGGATGGCCCGTCGCGTCGATGACGCAGTCGATGTTGTCCGCCGCGCAGAGACTGAACGCGTCGTCGGTCACGACCGGTTGGCCCTGTCGAATTGCGTCCTCGATCTGGGGCAAGGCGTGGAGGCGCCTGACACCCTGGACGCCGGCTTCCGCATAAGCCTGCTGGGCCTTGAGCACCGTGCGGTTCGCGATGGCGGCGACCACCATGCCGGGCACCGAATTGGCGCATTGATTAGTGATGCCGCGCGCCATGAAGCCGGCGCCGATCAACCCGACGCGGATCGGCCGACCTTGCGCCGCGCGCTCCCTGAGCAGTCGATCCACGATGATCATGCCAATTCCCTGCTGTGATGCGCCGAGGCTGCGATGGGTGCGGTTCCGAACAGGGCGACCCCATGATAATCGGGATCGAAATCGGGCCAGGCGGCGTCCTTGGCTGAAATCTCGGCAGGCCGAACCGGCCAATCGACCGACGCCCACGGGTCGTTCCAACGCAGCCCGCGTTCAAGCGCGGGAGCGTAGGGAGCGGAGACGAGATAGAGCGCTTCGACATCGTCGGTGAGCGTAAGAAAAGCGTGGGCGCAGCCGCGTGGGACGACCAGCATGCGGCGGTTCTCCGCCGTGAGCTCCGCTGCGAAGCTACGCCCAAAAGTCGGGGAATTCGGGCGCAGATCCAGCGCGACGTCCAGCAGTGCGCCCCGGACGCAGCGCACCACTTTGACCTCGGCGGCCGGGGGCAGCTGATAGTGGAAGCCGCGCAGCGTGCCCTTGCGCGCCGTCAGGGACGTGTTGATCTGCGCGAATTGCGACGCCACCCCCGCTTTCTCGAACTCCTCCGCGCAGAAGGCCCGGGCGAAGAAGCCCCGCTCGTCGCCGCGCGGCTCGAGATCGACGAGAACCACGCCCGCAAGATCGGTAGCGGTGAAGATCATCTGCCCCTCCGGATTCAGGCTGCCGCCCTGGTGCGTTCGCCGTCGTCGCGCGCCCAGAACAGATCGCCGTCGAGCTGGCCCGTGCGCCGCAAATGCTGAAGCTCGCTGAGGCGCGTGAACGGGGCCGCCTGGAACATGGCCTCGTCCAGGCCGATGCGCTGAAAGATCGCCTGGAGCTGCTGCGCGCCGCGCTCGGCGCTCCAGGCGCAGCGGAAGCCCGGAAGGTGCCGGCGGATCTTGGCGAAGGAGACCTGGTAGCTGCGATTATCGCCGCCGCTCGGTCCATAGGTCGTCCTGCAACCGGGGAAGGCCGCAGCGACGATCTCGGCGATGTCGCGCACCTGATAATTCTGAGCGTCGTCGCCGACATTGAACGCTTCGCCCGCCACGGCTTCGCGCGGCGCGTCGAGAACGCAAAGCGCGGCCTGGCAGATATCCTCGATATGGACGAGCGGCCGCCATGGGCTGCCGTCACTCATCATGCGGATCTCCCCCGCCGTATGGGCGAAGCCCGCGAGATTGTTGAGCACCAGATCGAAGCGCTGTCGCGGGCTTGCGCCGAACGCGGTCGCGTTGCGCAGGAAGACCGGCGCAAACGTCGCGTCCGCCAATGCGCCGACATCGCGCTCCACGAGAATCTTGCAGCGCGCATACGCCGTCTGCGGGTTGAAATCCGAGAGCTCCGTCTTGGCGCCCGTTCCGCCCGCGCCGTAGATGCTGCACGACGAGGCATAGATGAAGCGAGCGACGCCCGCCTCCTTGCAGAGGCGCGCCAACTCGACCGAGCCGCGATGGTTGATGGCGAAGGTGATCGCCGGATCATTCTCGCCCAGCGGGTCGTTCGAGAGCTCCGCCAGATGGATGACGGCCTCGAAGCCGCGGAGCTGGGCCACGGTGACCTGGCGGACGTCACGGGTCAGGACGGCGGGGCGGTCGTTGCCGTCCTCGAACAGCCACCCGCGCCTGTAGAAGCCGGTATCCAGGCCGAGGACCTCGTGGCCCCGCTGCATCAACCTCGCGCCGAGCACCGCGCCGATATAGCCATCGGCGCCCGTGAGAAGGACTTTCATGCATGTCTCCCTGGTTGAGGTCAGCCCGCGACGGCGCGCGCCCGTTCAGCTTTGACGTGGGCTCTTGGCGCCGCGACCGGGTCCCAGAGGCGCCAAGGCGGGTTGCCCCCGTCCCAAAGGCCCTGCAGCACGGTCTTGTCGCGAAGACTGTCCATGCTTTGCCAGTATCCGGCATGGCGATACACGGCGAGTTGATCATCGGCGACGAGCCGCTGCATGGGCTCTTGCTCCCAGGTCGTGTCGTCGCCGTCGATCAGATCGATCACCTCGGGTTCGACGACGAAAAAACCGCCATTGATGACGTGACCGTCCTGCGCATCCTTCTCCCGGAAACCCGCGACGCGGGCCCTGTCGGTCGACAGGTTCAGCGCGCCGAAGCGCCCCGGTTGCCGCACGGCGGTGACGGTTGCGAGCGCGCCCTGCTGGTGATGAAAGGCGATCAGCTCGCGGATGTTCACGTCGCTGACCCCGTCGCCATAGGTCAGGCAAAAGGTTCCCGCTCCAAGATGCTCGCGAACGCGCTTGAGACGCCCGCCGGTCATCGTCTTCTCGCCGGTGTCGACAAGCGTGACGCGCCAGGGTTCGGACTGTCTGTGATGCAACTGGAGCGAGTCGGTCTGGAGGTCGATCGTGAAATCGCAGTGACGATGGAAATAGTTTCGGAAATAATCCTTGATCATATTTCCTTTGTAACCGCAGCAGATCACGAAGTCGTTGAGCCCGTAATACGAGTATATTTTCATGATGTGCCACAAGATCGGGTGGCCTCCGATTTCGACCAACGGCTTCGGCACGATCGCGGTTTCTTCGCTCAGCCGAGTGCCGTAGCCCCCGGCCAGTATGACCACCTTCATGACTGTCCTCCCCTCGGCGCCGGCCCTGCTCGGCCGCTCAGCATGGTGGATGCGTAAAATGTCCGGTTCGGCTTGCCGCCGATGAGGGGAGTTTGCCGCGGCCGACGCCGTTCGACTTGAGATCCATCAACATCCGCCCCTCGCTCGCCGCTCGAGAGCGCCTGTCACGACGGGCCGCCGGCGAAGGGTTCGATCCTGGGCGCCGTGTCGAAGCCGGCGTGCGCGCTGCCGTTCATGCCGCTTGGCTGCGCGGAGATGATCCGCTCCACCTCCTGCTTGAACTGCCCCCAGCGCCCGAACTCGCGGCCGCAGCCGCTGCATCGAACGAAGGCCGATTCGATCAATTCTTCAGGAAGGACGACGGAGACGCTGCCGCAGTTATCGCAGGCGAATTTGGATAAGGTTACCACGCCCAACATGTGCGCCTCCCGGCAATGGTTCGGAGAACCTTCGGCTCTGACGCGTGCAGGCTTGTCGCCGCTCGCGGCCGTTGAGAGCATCGAAGCCGATCGCGGGGCGAAGTTCTTGACAGCCATCAACACGCGTGACCGATCGACTCGAATTCGCCGAGCATCGAGAAACGGTGGTTCCGAGACGGCCGCGCGAAGGCCCCCGCTGCGCCGCTCGCGGGACGCGCCGGCGGCGGCGGCCGCTTCTGACCAGCGATGGTCGAACGCCCGCCGGGTCGGTCCCGCGGGTCCGGCGGCTATCTTTCGCGGAAGGCCCGGGCGATCTGGTCCGAGAGCGGTTTGATGAAATAGGTCAGGACCGTTCTCTGTTGCGTGCGCACGAAAACCTCGACCGGCATGCCCGGCGCCAGCTTCGCGCCGCCGAGCCGCGCCAGCTCGCTCGGCTGGATCGCGACGCGGATCGTGTAGTAGTCTTGCCCGGTTCTCTGGTCGACCGTGAGGTCGGGCGAGACGCGGGAGATCTCGCCTTCGATCTCAGGGGTCGTCCGATGATTGAGGGCGGAGAAGCGCAACGCCGCGCGCTGTCCTGAAAACACCTGCTCGATGTCGTGGGGCCGCACCCTCGCCTGCACCGTCAACCGATCGGCGGCGGGGACGATCAGCATCAGGGTTTCTCCCGGCGAGGCGACGCCCCCGATCGTGTGAACCGCCAGTTGGTGCACGGCGCCTGCCTGTGGGGCCCTGATGTCCACGCGCTTGAGCTGGTCTTCCGCTGCGACCTTGCGTTCGACCAGTTCGGAAATCTTCCCGCGGACTTCGGCGAGCTCCTTGCCGACCTCGGTGCGAAGATCCTGATCGATCTGCAGGATCTGCAGCTCGGTTTCCGTAATCTTGCCCTTGGCTTGCGCGACGGCCGAGGTGAGCGTGCCCTTCTCGCCGGTGATGCGCGCGGCATCCCGCTCCAGCGCATTCAGCCGGGTCAAGGAAACGAGCTTCTTGCGATGAAGGTCGCGGACGCCGCCGAGTTCCTGCTCGATCAGGTCAGCCTCGCGGTCCTTCGCCACGATCTGCTCCGAATAGGCCTGGATCTGCTCCCGCATCTGGCCGATCCGCTCCAAATACTGGGATTTCAACCCCGAGCGGGCCGAGCTGCGCATGTCGAGGAGCCGGCGCTCGCCGTTCAGAAGCGCCTTTACCTCGGGAGCTTCCTCCGCCGCCGCCAACAGCTCTTGCGGAAAGGCAGCCTCGGTCACGCCGTCGCGCTCGGCCTCGAGCCGCGCCTGCCGAGCCAGGGCTTCGGTCAGCGCCTTGCGCACGATCGAGAGGTTCGCCTGCGTCACGGTTTGGTCGAGGCGAACGATGACGTCTCCCGCCTCGACCCTGTCGCCGTCGCGGACGCGCAGCTCGCCGATGACGCCACCGGTCGGGTGCTGGACCTTCTTGACCTCGGATTCGACGACGAGAGAGCCCTGCGCGACGACCGCCCCGGAGAACTCGGCTGTCGCCGCCCAGCCCCCCACGCCGATCAGCAGCGTTCCGAGGCTGACGCCGGCGGCGAGGATATGCCGCCGGATCGAAGCGTGCGTGCGAATGGACACAGCGTTCATGGTCGCTCTCCCCCCTACGATACGGCCGGGCGGGCGACGACGCCGGTGGATCTCGGCACAGCCTTCAACATGGTCGAGAGCACCTCCTCCTTGGGCCCGAAGGCCTGCACCCGCCCTTCGGACATCACCATGGCCTGGTCCAGAGCCGTCAAGGCGCTCGGCCGGTGGGCGATCACCACCACGACGCCGCCCCTCCGGCGAATGCCGACGATCGCGTCCGTCAAGGCCTGCTCGCCCTCGGAATCGAGGTTCGAGTTCGGCTCGTCGAGCACCACCAGGAAGGGGTTTCCATAGAGGGCGCGGGCGAGGGCTATGCGTTGCCGCTGTCCCGCGGACAGGGCGGTTCCGCGCTCGCCGATCTGCGTCTGATAGCCGTTCGGCAGGCGCTGGATCAGCTCGTGGACGCCCGCCGCCTTGGCGGCCTCGATGATCCTGTCGGCTGTCGCGTCCCGGCGAAAGCGCGCGATGTTGGCGGCAACGGCGCCGGCGAAGAGTTCGACCTCCTGCGGCAGATAGCCGATATGGAGTCCAAGTTCGTTTGCCCGCCAATGGCGCAGCGAAGAGCCGTCCATGCGGACGCAGCCTGTCAGCGGTTGCCAGACGCCGACCAGCATGCGCGCAAGCGAGGATTTGCCCGAGGCGCTGGGTCCGATGATCCCAAGTCCCTGGCCTGCCCGCAGCGCAAAGCTGACGTTGACCGCGGTCAGGCGCTGCCCACCCGGCGGGGTGACGGACGCCGCCTCGACCGTGATCAGCTCCTTGGGCGCAGGCAGCGAGAGCGCGGGCGTCGAAACCGGCTCGGCCTCGAACAGCTCCGTCAGGCGCACCCAGCCCTGGCGCGCACTCATGAAGCCTTTCCAGTTGCCGATAGCGAGGTCCACGGGGGCGAGCGCGCGGGCGCTGAGGATCGAGCTGGCGACGATGATCCCGGCGGTCGCCTGCTGCTGGATGACCAGATAGGCTCCGACGCCGAGCACCATCGACTGCAGCAACAGCCGCAGCACCCGGGAGATCGAGGCGAAGCCGCCCGCGACTTCGGCGGAGCGCTGCTGGTGCACCCGGTGCTCATCGCTGACGGCCTTCCAGAGCGCGCCCATCTCGGCGCCCATTCCCATCGCCTGGACGGCTTCGGCGTTGCGCCGGCCGACTTCCGCGATGGAAATCCGGTGCGCGGACGCGCCGCTGGCCGCGATCGAGGGCTGTCGCGTCAGCCGCTCGGTGAGCATGGTCAGTCCGACCAGGACGAGCGTGCCGACGAGAGCGGTGGTGCCGATCCAGCTGTGAAACAGGAAGCACAAGCCGAGATAGAGCGGGATCCAGGGCAGATCGAACAGGGCCCCCGGCCCGCTGCCCGCCAGGAAGGCGCGGATCTGGTCGAGGTCACGCATCGGCTGCAAGCCTTCGCCGGCGCTCTTTGCCTGCAACGGCCCCGAAAGGATGGCCTGAAAGACCCTGCCGTTCAGTTCCTCGTCGAGCGCCCCGCCTATCCGCAAGAGCAGGCGACCGCGCAGGATGTCGAACACCGCGTGGAACAGGTAGAGCATGATGATCAGCAGCGTGAGCCCGACCAGCGTCGGAACGCTGCGACTGGGCAGAACCCTGTCGTAGATCTCGAGCATGTAAAGCGAGCTGGCGAGCGTCAGCAGGTTCAGGCCGCCGCTCAGCACCGCGATGGCCAGGAGCGCCCCGCGCCAGCGCGCGAGAGCCACGGCCAAGGGCGAGCGCAGGCTTTCCGCGCCTTGGCTCAGGCCGAACGCGGCCATGATGCCGCTCGCCGCAGGCCCGATCATCGCTTCCTTGGCTGGCCTCGCACGAGCATAGAGTCGCATGATGAGCGCTCGTCCCTTGGCGGTCAGCGCGACGGCGCTCTCAACCAGACGGGCGATGGCTGCATGCTGGCGCGTGCGAGCCGGGAGGATATGAAGCAATGAAAGCCTCGTCAGTTCGAGAGATAACGGGGCGGCGCACAAGGCCGTAGACCAGCGCCGAGCCGCGCGCGGCGACGGCGCCCGGGCC
>OFDN01000643.1_pt1 | contig 26875 bp, 26 predicted proteins | sample 1520971 | NCBI WGS metagenome assembly OFDN01 (sample SAMEA94257418, study PRJEB24077) | hot springs metagenome | biome: Aquatic biome; feature: Geographical feature; material: Water | place: India | collected 2012-06-12 | depth 5 m | reverse complement strand
CATGGGCACGAGCACCGCGTTTGTTGCCCATCCTTCGAGACGCCGCGCAAGGCGCGGCTCCTCAGGATGAGGAGGTGGTGATCGATCCACGTCGGAAGGACTTTAGCCGAGTTCCTTCCGCACGATGGCGGCGCCTTCGCTGAGCGCCTTCAGCTTCCCGAACGCCGTCGCGCGCGGGAGATATTTCATCCCGCAGTCGGGAGCGGGCAGGAGCTTGTCGGGCCCGATATGCTTCAATCCGGCGCGGATGCGCTCGGCGACTTTCTGCGGCGTTTCGATTTCGGGATCGCTGAGGTCGATCACGCCCAGCATCACCTTCTTGGGTGCGAGGTCCTTGAGCACGCCGAGGTCGATCTTGGGCTGGGCGGACTCGATGGAGATCTGCTGGGCGATCGTGTCGGAAAGCTGCGGCAGGAAGGAATAGCCGGTGGGCTTCAGGCCGGTCACGACCGCGGCATAGCCGAAGCACAGATGCACGACGGTCGGCACGGTGAGGCCCTGCAGGGCGCGGTTGATCGCCTTCACGGCGTAGCGCTTCGCTTCGTCAGGATTGTTACGCAACCACGGCTCGTCGAGCTGGATCACGTCGGCGCCTGCCTTCACAAGTTCGTGCGCTTCCTCGTTCACGGCCTGCGCGTAGTCCATGCACATGGCCTCGGCATCCTTGTAGAACTCATCCTTCACCTGCTGTCCCATGGTGAAGGGGCCGGGCAGGGTGATCTTGGCGAGGCGGCCGGTGTTGGTGCGCAGGAACTGCATGTCGCGCAGCTCGATCGGCCGGGTTCGGCGGATCTTGCCGACGACGCGCGGGACCGGCGTGCGATTGCCGGTGCGATTCACGATCTCCGCGGGATTGTCGTCGTCGATGCCCTCAAGGGCCGTCGCGAAACGGTTGGAATAGCTTTCGCGCCGCATTTCGCCGTCGGTGATGATGTCGATTCCGGCCCGTTCCATGTCGCGGATGGCGAGCAGGGTGGCGTCGTCCTGCGCCTGTTCAAGCCACGGTTCGGGCACCCGCCAGAGTTCCTTCAGGCGTGTGCGCGGGACGACCTTGCTCAGCATCTCGCGGTTCACCAGCCAGTCGGGCTGGGGGTAGGAGCCGACGACGGTGGTCTGGAGGAGCGTTTCGCCCATTATGAAATTCCGTTTCTCTCGAAGCCGTGATTGCGCGCCAGTCTGGGACTCGATTAAGTCCCTGTCCATGTTCGCACGCCTTGCCTTGCTGCTGATCCTCGTCGTGGCCGGTTCCTGCAGCGGCGACCTGCCCAGCAGCGCGATCAGCGACAGCCAGGCGGAACGCAATTTCGGCATCCTGCGGTCTTCGACTTCCATCGTGGCCCTGATCCGCGAGCGCGGCATCAAGCCTCCTGACCTTTCCGCGCCGGATCCCCTCCTGCAGTTGCAGCGCGAGCTGGCCCAGAGCGACCCGGCCAGCACCTTCGACGGCGTCACCTACGACCTGACGCGCGGCAACGGCCTGGCCGTCGACTGGCTGGTGCAGACGCCCAACCGCTGGGGGCGCAAGGCGGACGACCTCACCTGGTTCGAGATGGGCTGCAAGGACTGCGAGCCCGACATCTCGTTGCCGGCCTGCAGCACGGATGCCGACTGCAAGGGCGGCACCTGCAGCGCGATCTGGCCGCGCAAGCCGGGCCCGCGCACCGCCGCTCGCAAGGTCTGCCTAGGCCACTCCGATGCGCTGCCGCTGCGGATTCACAATCTCGTCGCCAGCGCCCGGCAGAGCGTCGACATCGTCGAGTTGCAGCCGGCGCCGACCGGGCGCTTCACCGCCGCGCTTCGTGCCGCCATTGCCGAGCTTGCCTTCAGCCGCCGCCAGATCGAGGTCCGCGTCCTGATCGGCCAGTTTCCGCCCAAGGGCGTGGACGCAGCTTCCTTCCTCAAGGAACTGACCGACACGGCGCGCGACATTCCGGGATCGCGTGTCACGGTCAGCGTCTCGGCGATGCGGACCTGCACCGTCCTCGAATCCTGCAACAGCTTTTCGTGGAACCACGGCAAGTTCATCGTGGTGGACGGCCGCGAGGCCATCGTCGGGGGGCACAATCTTTGGACCGAGGATTATCTCACCGACAATCCGGTCCACGACCTCTCGATGCAGGTAAAGGGCCCTGCAGCCGCCAGCGCCTCGCGCTTTGCCGACCGGCTGTGGAGCTATGTCTGCAGCAATCTCAACTACAAGGACTCGATCTCGCTCGTGACCCATGTCCCGGGCCAGAGCGAGCCCAGCCAGCGCTGTCCGGCGGCTTTGGCGACGCGCCGACCGGCTGCCGGCACCGGCGGCGTCGAGGTCATGGGCATCGGCCGGTTGGGCGCCGGCATCACCGACGACTTCGCCAACCAGAGCGAGCTGGCGCGCGATCTCATGTTCGGGGCCGCACGCAAGACGATCCGCATAGCCCAGCAGGATCTGGGCTTTCGGCTGGGGCGCTCGGATACGCTGTTTGCCGAGAGCGCGCTCGACGAGATGATCGACCTGATGGAGCGGGACGGCGACGTCTACGTCGTACTCTCCAATCCCGGCTCGATCGGCAATGGTGGGAGCCCGTATTACAACGACGTCCCGCTGGAGGTGCTGGCGAAGCGCCTGAAGGACATCGTGCAGAAACGCATCGACACAGCCGATCCCCGGTCTCGCTACGCCATCCGCAAGGGCCCCGATCCCGTGAACGCGCTGCTGTGCAGCCGCTTCCACCTCGCGCCCTTCCGCTTCGGGCCGGACGATTCCTGGCCCGGCGGCAAGACCATCGCCAACCACTCCAAGCTCTGGATGGTCGACGACCGCATTTTCTACATCGGCTCCGACAACATGTACCCGGTGAACCTGCAGGAATTCGGCTTCATCGTCGACGACCGCAAGGCCGCCGACACGCTGCTCGATTCCTACTGGAATCCGCTCTGGCAATGGTCGAAGCGCGCCGCGGTCTCGGGCGACGGCGTCGAGAAGTGCATCTTCCGCGAGATCATCAGGTAAGCGAAGTCAGGCGCCCGCGGGATCGATCGGCGTCACGATTCCTTCGGCCGCCTCGATCACCTCGCCGGCGTCGAGACAGAGATCCTCGCGATTGCGCATCGCCATGATCTGGACGCCGGTGCGCAGCTTGCCGTGACTGCCGACCGGCACGGCGAGGCCGGGCAGGCCGAACAGCGGCGCGACCAGGGCGGAGCGCATCGATTCCAGTACCTCCCGCTGGCCTTCCGGAGTGATATCGGCCACCTGCTTGGGCGGCAGGTCGCACAAGGTCGGGAAGACGAGCAGCGGCCATTGCTGCATGAAGGTCATCCACTTGAACAGCAGCGCCTCGCGCTCCGTCAGCGCTCCGACGTAAGTCGCGAGATCGACCGGCTGGTGGATGGAGAGCCAGGCCTGCATGGCCGCGATACCGTCCGGATCGCCCATCTTCTGCATCATCGGCCACAGGCCGCCGAACACGTCGGTGACACAGATCTGATGCCACAGCTCGACGCAGCGCTCGATGTCGGGCGGCAGGATTTCCTCGACGACATAGCCGGCGGCGCGGAGATGCTTGCCGGCCAGCCGCACCGCCGCGACCTGGGCAGGGTGGCTCTTGCCGCCGGGAACTTCAGGCACGATCGCGACCCTGATCGGCCGCGCCGGCGGCGTGCCGCGCATCGGCACGTCGTTCCAGCGCCAGTCGCGCCGGTCGCCGCGCGCCATGACTTCGAGGGCGAGGCGGGCGTCGCGGACGGTGCGCGTGTGCGGACCCTGCGTCGCCATCAGGATCGCACCGATCGGCCGGCCCGAAGCAGCACCGGTCGGGTTGAAGGAGGGAATGCGGGCAAAGCCGGTACGCAGGCCGACCACGCCGTTGCAGTATGCCGGGATTCGGACGGAGCCGCCGATGTCGTTGCCGTGGGCGATCGCGCCGATGCCGGTCGCCGTCGCAGCGCCCGCGCCGCCGCTGGAGCCGCCCGGCGTCACGCTCGGATCGCGCGGGTTCAGCGTGCGGCCGTGCAGGGCGTTGTCGGAGAAGATACGCATCGAGAAGGCGGGCGCATTGGTGCGGCCCACGATGATCGCGCCGGCATGCTTGAGGTTGGCGACGACCGGACTGTCTTCCTGGGCGATCAGGTCCTTCAGCGGTATGACGCCGTTGTCGGTCGGCAGGCCGGCCTGGTCGACGTTGATCTTGGTCGTGACGGGAACGCCATGCAGCGGCGGCAGGGCATGGCCCCGCGCGCGGGCGGCGTCTGCCGTCTCGGCTTCGGCGCGGGCTTCGTCCTCCAGCACGCGCACGACCGCGTTGATGGCAGGATTGACTTTGTGCAGGCGGCCGAGGACGGAGTCGACGGCCTCCCGAGCCGAAGCCTGCCCGGTGCGGATCAGGCGCGCCAGGTCGGTCGCGTCGTACTGCCAAAGTTCCATCTTACCCTCGCTCAACGCTGCTTCGTTTCGGTGCCGAAGAAGATCATGTTGCCGTCCGTGTCCGCAATGGCGAAGTCGCGCAGGCCATAATCCTGGTCTTTCGGCGCGTTGAGGATCTTTGCGCCACGCTGCACGAGATCGGCATGCACCGCGTCGACATCGTCGACATAGATGCTGACGGCGCCATGGCCGGGCGGGCGCGGCGCCTGTGCGGCGGCGACCAGATGCAGGCTGACCTCGCCCGAGCAGAGGCCGACATAAAAGGTCGGCGTGCCGTACTCGAAGGCGACATCGAAGCCGACACAGTCGCGGTAGTAGGCAAGGCTTGCCGCCGCATCCTTGACAGTGAAGATCGTGGTACTGCCACGCATCATCTCGTCTCTCCCCTGGTCACGTGCTTCTGGAAAGCGAGCAGGGCGCTTGAGGGAAGCATGTCGCGCCGGCGGACGAAGACGGTCTGCACCCGCGATTCGCTGGCGGGGAGCCGGTGTGCCCGGACGGCGCCGCCGCGCCAGACCGGCCCGATCAGCGTTCGCGGCAGCAGCGTGATGCCAAGTCCCGCCGCCACTGCCCCCAGAATGGCCTCCAGCGTGCCGAATTCCAGACGGCGCAGGCCCACCACGCCGCGACGGGCCAGCAATTCCTCCAGCCGTTGGCGGTAGGAGCAGCCTGCCCGCAGGATGACGAGGCGCAGGTCGGGGCGTCTCAAGGCAGCGGCCAGCGACGATTCCGTCGGGGCACTCAGCAAAGCGAGCTCCTCGGTGAAGCATGGCATCGAGACGAGTTGCGGATGGACGACAGGGCCGCAGACGAAGGCGCCTTCGAGGTCGCGGTTCAGAACACGCTCCACCATCTCGGCGGTCGTGCCCGTGCGCAGCACGACATCGACGCCGGGATGGGCGCGCACATAGGAGGCGAGCAGGGGTGAAAGCCGCAGCGCGGCCGTCGTCTCCAGCGAGCCCACGGTCAGCGTGCCGCGCGGCGCGCCGTTATCTCGCGCGGCGCGGCCGGCCTCATCGAGCAGGGCGCCCACGCGCGTCGCATAGGGCATCAACCGCTGGCCGGCCGGGGTGAGACGCGCGCCGGCCCGGCTGCGTTCGAACAGCAGGACGCCCAGCGTCTCTTCGAGGCGTCGAACCCGCTGCGTGACGTTCGACTGCACCGTGTTCAGCTCGCGCGCGGCGCGGCCCATGCCGCCGAGGCGCGCTACCGCTTCGAAGGTGGTCAGATCCCTGGCATCCATGGCATCAGAATATCAGATGGCATCGATTAGTATAAATCACTGATTGGAATGCCGGGACGTCGCCTAGACTGCGGCCGTGAACAGGAGAACAGCCATGAAGTGGCAGGACCGCCGCCTTCTCGACCTTTTCGGTATCGAACATCCGATCCTCCAGGCGCCCATGGCCGGCGTGACCTCGCCGCAGATGGCGATCGCTGCCTCCGAGGCCGGCGCGCTGGGCTCGATCGCCGGTGCGATGCTGACGGCAGACGGGCTGCGCCAGGAATTCCAGATGGTGAAGCAGGGCACGGCCCGGCCCTTCAACGTCAACTTCTTCGTGCACAAGACGCCCACCGTCGATGCCGCGCGGGATGACGCCTGGCGCAAGAAGCTTGCCGGCTACTACGGGGAGCTGGGCGTGGCGCCGGGCACCAAGGGACCGTCGCGCGCCGCCTTCGACGGAGGCGCCTGCGATCTGGTGCTGGAATTCATGCCCAGGGTGGCGAGCTTCCATTTCGGCCTTCCGGACAAGACGCTGATGCAGCGCCTGAAGGCGGCCGGCATCGTGATCATCGCTTCGGCGACGACGGCGGAGGAGGCGCGGTGGCTGGAGGGCGAGGGTGTCGACGCCGTCATCGCACAGGGCGCCGAGGCCGGCGGTCATCGCGGCATGTTCCTGGTGGACGATATCTCGCGCCAGGCCGGGACGATGGCACTGGTGCCTCAGGTCGTCGATGCGGTGAAGGTGCCGGTGATCGCCGCCGGTGGCATCGGCGACGGGCGCGGAATCGCGGCGGCGCTGGCGCTGGGCGCCGCGGGGGCGCAGATCGGCACCGCCTTCATGCTGGCGCCTGAAGCCCGGACGGGCGCGTTGCATCGTGCGGCGCTGAAGAAGGCCAACGACAACAGCACGGTCCTCACCAACGTGTTCACCGGCCGCCCGGCGCGCGGCATCGTGAATCGCATCGTGAGCGAGGTCGGGCCGATGAGCCCCGACGCACCGGCCTTTCCGTTGACGGCCGAGGCGACCCAGCCGTTGCGCGGACCGGCCGAGGCCAAGGGCTCGACCGACTTCACGCCGCTGTGGAGTGGGCAGGCGCCGACCTTGGCGCGCGAGATGGGCGCCGGTGAGATCGTGAAGTCGATGGTGCGCGAAGCCGAGGCGGTCCTCAGTCGCGTTCGCGGCTGATTCCGCGGTCCCCGGGCCTTCAGGCGAGATCAGGAGCGTCGGGTCGGGCGTTTGGCGTTACCCGGTGCAGGCGGAGATTCCGCCGCTTGCGCCAGGCGGACGCGTTTGCGGATCAGGTCGATGAAGGCGCGCGCCGCGGGCGGCAGCGTCCGCTCTCTTTTCCAGGCAACGCCCATCTCGACCGATGGCAGCCGGGGCATGCCGGGCAGGTGCAGATGCGCCAGGCGACCGTCCGCGAGGCCCTGGGCGATCTGTGTCCGATGGCCAAGACTGATCGCGTCGGTCCCGGCCACGATGTCCAGCGCGCTGCGGAACGACGACACGGCGATCGAGGGCGACACGCCACCGCCGCGCTCGTCGATCTGTGCGCCGCTGTCCATGTCGGTAATGAACGACGTGCGCGCCAGGGACAACCTCGGGGTCACGAGCGGATACTGCCGCAGGTCGGCCGGCTGTGGATTCGACAATGCCAGCAGCGGATGACCGGCGCGGCAGAAGTAGATGCCCTGTAGCAGGCCCAGACTGTCGACGCGGAGCGAGGGCATGTCCCGTAGCGCGAGAACGTCGAAGACCGCGAAGTCCGCCTGGTCCGACATCAGCGAATACAGCGCCGCCGTCCACTCGCGCTCGATGATCTCCAGGCGGATCGAGGGATTGGCCCTGATGAACTGGATCGCCGCCGGCTGAACCGCGATGTCGTCGATGTAGGCGCCGGCAACGATTCGCACACGGCCGCCCCGGCCGTCCCGCAACAGGTCCATGCGGTGGGCGAGCGCGTCGGCCCGAGCGACCAGTTCGTCGGCCATCTTCAAGACCTCGTCGCCCCCCGGCGTCGCCGTGACGTCGCGGCGCGAGCGCTCGAACACCCTCATGCCGAGCTGTTTCTCGAGGGCGGCGATGTTCCGGCTGAGAGTGGGCTGGCTGACCTTCAGGGCCGACGCGGCTCGCCCGAAGTGACGGTGCTTCGCAAGGACCAGAGCATGGTTCAGCAACTTCAGGTCGATATCCATTCGCATACTGTATCGTTCACCGTGTTGTTTCGCATCGTCCATGAGAACAGATTCCCGCTGATAAGCAGGAGGGCACACCATGGCAAAGAACAGGATCGGGCGGCTGCTGTCGGCAGCGGCGCTCCTTGTCGGGATATCGGGCGGGGTGGTCACGGCCCAGGCCCAGACGCCCGCGAAGCCCAACATTCTGGTCATCTTCGGCGATGACATCGGCTACTGGAACATCAGCGCCTACAACCGCGGCATGATGGGCTATCGCACGCCCAACATCGACCGCATCGCCCGCGAGGGCGCGATCTTCACCGACTATTACGGCCAGCAGTCCTGCACCGCCGGCCGCGCCGCCTTCATCACCGGTCAGTCGCCGATCCGCACGGGCCTGTTGAAAGTCGGCCTGCCGGGGGCGCCGGAAGGCCTCTCGGAGAAGGATCCGACGATCGCGGATCTTCTCAAGGGCCAGGGCTACATGACCGGCCAGTTCGGCAAGAACCACCTGGGCGACCGCAACGAGTTTCTCCCGACGGTGCATGGGTTCGACGAGTTCTTCGGCAACCTCTACCACCTCAATGCGGAGGAGGAGCCGGAGAACATTGATTACCCGAAGGACCCAACCTTCAAGGCGAAGTACGGGCCGCGCGGCGTGCTGAAATGCTTTGCCACCGCCACCGAAACGCCGGGCGAGGATCCGCGCTTCGGCAAGTGGGGCAAGCAGAAGTGCGAGGATACCGGCCCGCTCACCAAGAAGCGCATGGAGACGGTCGACGAGGAATTCCTCGGCGCGTCGCTCGACTTCATGGATCGCGCGAACCGCGACAAGAAGCCGTTCTTCGCCTGGGTGAACTCCACGCGCATGCATATCTGGACCCATCTCAAGCCGTCTTCCGAGGGCAAGACGGGGCTGGGCGTGGTCGCCGACGGCATGGTCGAGCATGACGGCCAGGTCGGGCAGCTCCTGAAGAAGCTGGACGATCTCGGCATCACGCAGAACACCATCGTGATCTACACCACCGACAACGGCGCCGAGGTGATGAGCTGGCCCGATGGCGGCACGACGCCCTTCCGCGGCGAGAAGAACACCAACTGGGAAGGCGGCTATCGCGTCCCGGCGATGGTGCGCTGGCCGGGGCAAGTCCGTCCGGGCACCGAGATCAACGAGGTCTTCTCGGCCGAGGACTGGGCGCCGACGCTCACCGCGGCAGCCGGCGAAGCCAACGTCAAACAGCGTCTGCTCCAGGGCGCGAACTTCAACGGCAAGCCGTTCAAGGTCCATCTCGACGGCTACGACCAGCGCGATCTCCTCAAGACCGGATCGGGCAGCGCCCGCAAGGAGTTCTTCTACTGGACCGACGACGGCGGACTGGCGGGCCTGCGCTACGACAAGTGGAAGCTGGCCTTCATGGAGCAGCGCAAGCACGGGTTCGACGTGTGGCAGGATCCGATGGTCACCCTGCGAGTGCCCAAGCTGTTCGACCTCAGGGCCGATCCGTTCGAGCGGGCCGACCACGAGGGCATGGGCTACGGACGGTGGCGCATCGATCGCATCTACCTGCTGGTGCCGGCACAGACCTACGTGAACAACTTCATCAAGACGCTGGTCGAGTTCCCGCCGCGTCAGAAGCCGGGTTCGTTCAACCTCGAAGGCGTGCTGAACAAGCTCACCTCTCCACCCCAGGGCGCCAACTAGAGGGAGCGCTCGTGGCGGCGGCGGGAAGAGGCGTGTAGAAGCGGGGTCATGAGCCACGCCGAAGCCCTCTCACCGCATCCCGCGATGGTCCGGATCCCCGGCGGCACGTTCCGCATGGGGTCGGACCATCACTATGCGGAGGAGAAGCCGGTTCACACCGTGACGGTGGGTGGCTTCTGGATCGACGAGACGCCGGTTACCAACGCCCAGTTCAGGCGCTTCGTCGAAGCGACCGGTCATGTCACCTGGGCCGAGATCGACCCCGATCCGAAAGACTATCCCGGCGCGCGGCCGGGAATGCTGAAAGCCGGTGGCCTCGTTTTCACGCCGCCCTCCAGGCCGGTCGATCTCGCCGACTGGAGCCAGTGGTGGCGCTTTACCTTCGGTGCGACGTGGCGACGGCCGTACGGCAAGGGCAGCCACATCGGCGGGCTCGACGAGCATCCGGTGGTGCAGGTCGCGTTCCGCGATGCCGAGGCCTATGCGAAGTGGGCCGGCAAGGAGCTGCCGACGGAAGCCGAATGGGAGTTCGCCGCGCGCGGCGGGCTCGACGGCGCGGAGTTCGCCTGGGGAGACGAACTCACGCCGGGTGGCCGGCACATGGCCAACACCTGGCAGGGCGCCTTTCCGCACGAGAACACCCGCGCCGACGGCTTCGCCCGCACCTCGCCCGCGAAAGCCTATCCGGCGAACGGCTACGGCGTGTACGACATGATCGGCAACGTCTGGGAATGGACGGTCGACTGGTATGCCGCCCGGCATCCGGCCGATGCGGCCAAGGCCTGCTGCGTGCCGGAGAACCCGCGCGGCGCGACGCTGGAACAGAGCTACGACCCGCGCGACGCGGTGCGCATCCCGCGCAAGGTGCTGAAGGGCGGCTCGCATCTCTGTGCCCCAAGCTACTGCAAGCGCTATCGCCCGGCTGCGCGCCATGCCGAGCAGATCGACACGACGACCAGCCATGTCGGCTTCAGGTGCGTCGTACGCGGATGACCTGCTCGACGAGGCGATCGACGAAGGTTCGGGTGATGGGCGCATGTCCCATCAGCAGGCGATAGAAGAGCGGCCCGAAGATCAGGTCGAGGGTGACGTCCATGTCCTCGGGTTCGTCGATGGACCGGTCCGCGATGCATCGCTCCAGCAGGACGCGCGTGGCATCGCGGTTGCGGGCGATGAACTCGTTGCGAAACGCCTTGGCGAGCTCGGTCTCCGACTGCGCGGCGGCCACCATGGCCGCGACACTGCGGCCGGCGGGCGCCGCGAAGGCATCCGCCAGGGCATGGAGTTGCGCCCGCAACGCCGCCAGCGCGCTCCGGGGCGATCGAGCGGCATCGGTCGCGCCCGTTCCCTCGAGGAACGCCGCCATGGCCACGGCGGGCGCGTTGGGCCAGTAGCGGTAGATCGTCGGGCGGCTGACGCCGGCCTTCTGCGCGATCGCCTCGATCGTGACTGCGGTCAATCCGCCGCGTTCCAGAAGATCGCGCGCCGCGACCAGGATGGCGGCGCGTGTGCGCGGATCGCGGGGACGGCCGCGTACCGGTGGGGCTGAGGAGGCTTGACGGGACATCTATTAACGTTACGATACGTAACGTAATATAACACAGGTGATGCCATGACCGCAAAGACCATGCCCTCCGGTCAGACCGTGCGGGCGCACATGACGGTGCACGACGCCAAGGCAGCGATCGACTTCTACGCGAAGGCTTTCGGCGCGGTGGAACTGTTCCGCCTGGTCGAGCCCGCGGGACGGGTGGGCCATGCCGAGATCCGCATTGGCGACACGGTGCTGATGATGAACGACGAATATCCCGACTTCGGCGCGCGGAGCCCGGGCTCGATCGGCGGCTCTCCGGTGTCGTTCCACATCTCCGTGCCCGATGCCGATGCGGCGGTCGGAAAGGCCGTGGCCGCCGGCGCGACCCTGGTGCGGCCGGTGCAGGACCAGTTCTACGGCGATCGTTCCGGCATGGTCGCCTGTCCCTTCGGCTATCGCTGGTTCCTGGCGGCCCCGAAGGAAGTCGTGGGTCCGGAGGAGATGCAGAAGCGCTGGACGAAGATGCTGGAGAGCGGCCAGACCTAGACGGCGACGCTCTCCTCGATCCAGGCGGCATAGGCTGGCGAGACGTGCGCCATCGGGAACGCGTGGATGGCCGGGACCTCGTAGGGATGAAGGTCGAGGATCGCGCGCTCGACGGCGGGGTAGTGCTCGTCGAGCGTCTTGAACAGGATGCGATATTCCTTGCCGCTCTCGATCGCGCCTTTCCAGGTGTAGACGCTTTCGATCCGGGAAATCTGGGCGCAGGCGGCGAGCTTCGCCTCGACCAGCGCCCGCGCGAGGGAGCGGGCGTCCTTGCGGTTCGCGACAGTGGTGACGACGGCGATGGCGCTCATGACGGTCTCTTCTGATCGAGGCGGGCGGATCAGAACAGCGAAAAATACTCGCGCTGCTCCCAGTCGCTGACTTCGAGGTCGAAGCGGTCGATCTCCGCCTGCTTGAGGCGCAGATAGTAGTCGACGAAGAAGTCACCGAGTCCCGTACGCAGCACCTGGCTTTCCTTCAGGGCTGCTAGAGCCTCGGCGAGCGAGCGCGGCAGGAGGGGCGCCTTGGTCTCGTAGGGCCTGTCGGCCGAGGGGCCGGGATCGAGCGTGCGATCCAGACCGTCGAGGCCGCAGACGATCTGGCTCGCCATGTAAAGGTAGGGATTGGCCGCCGGCTCTCCGACGCGGTTCTCGAGATGCGTGGCCGGATCGCCCGGCCCGCCCAGCACGCGCACCATCACGCCGCGATTGTCGCGGCCCCAGATGGCGCGGTCGGGCGCGAGCGAGAAGGGGCGATAGCGCTTGTAGCCGTTCAGCGTCGGCGTGCTGAAGGCGGCGGCGGCGCGCGCATGTTCGAGCAGGCCGGCCATGTAGTGGCGGCCGGTCGGCGACAGGGGTTCGTTGGCGTCGACGAAGGCGTTGGCGTGCGTCTTTCGGTCGAACAGCGACTGGTGCAGGTGCCAGCCGCTCGACATCACGTTGGCGAGCTTCGGCCGGCACATGAACGAAGCGTGGAAGCCGTTGCGCTGGGCGATCTGCTTGGCGGCGCTGCGGAACAGCACCATCGTGTCGGCCGGATCGAGCCCGGTGCCGGTGCGGAAAGTGAATTCGACCTGGCTGGGACCGAACTCGACTTCGAGCGAGCGCAGCGGCAGGCCGAGATCGACCAGGTTGGTGCGCAGGATCTCCAGGATCGGATCCATCTCGTCGTAGCGCTGCTCGGTCAGGTACTGGTAGCCTTGGTTCAGCAGCGACACCTCGGGCGGCTCGCCCGGCTGGCCGGCATCGCCGGTGCCGAGCCTGGCCTTCTCCAGCTTGAACAGATGGAACTCGACTTCGAGGCCGGCGCAGAAATCGTAGCCGCGTTCCTTCAGGGCAGAGAGAGTCCTGCGCAGGACGTGCCGCGTGCAGAGCGGCATCGGCCGGCCGTCGGCGAAATGGATGTCGCACAGCATCCAGCCTGAATGCGGCGCCCAGGGAAGGGCACGGAAGGTCGTGGGATCGGGCAGCATGACGACGTCGGCCGCGCCCTCCAGCTCCTTCATGCCGAAGCCGCCGCCCGGCTGCCAGACCGGGAACACGGTCCGATGCGACGTGTCCTTCAGCAGCATCGTGGTCGTGAAGCCGACGCCGTTCTTCAGCGCCGCATCGACTTCCGATGCCACGATGGTCTTGCCGCGCAGGATGCCGTGCTGGTCGGCGAAGGCGAGGCGCACGACGGACATTTCGCCCGCCTTCATGCGCCGCTCGGCCTCGCGCGTCGCGGCCTTGCGTTCCTCGGTCCAGAGGCCCGCGCGCTCGACCAGCGTCATGGCTACGCGACCAGTGGAGGGACGGTGTCGGCCGCCCAGCTCGAGGCGCGGCGGCGGCGCACGTCGACGTCCTTCCAGTAGGCTTCCCAGCCCTTGGTCGGCCCCATGCCATCGATCGCCACCGGGCCGCGGATCGCGGCAGCGCGCTGGCGGTCCAGCCACATGATCGGCCGCTCGCCGTTGCCGACTTGTCCGATGGCCGACAGCAGCATGCGGCGGTAGGCGACGATTGCCTTGTCGGTGGTGCCGAGATGCTCGCGCGTGCGGTCCTGGATGCGGCCCTGGCTTTCGACCGCCCACTGATCGTGGACGTTGATGTCGAACCCCATGCCCGTGAAGGTCTGGTTCTTCTGTTCGGCGACGTTGTAGCCGTAGTCGTTGTGGCGGCCGATCAGCGGCCGGTAGTCGGGAAGCTGGTAGAGCTTCAGCCGCTGCTCGCGCATCGCGGCATGGTCGACCGGCTTACCGAAGCTGGTGAAGATCGCGTACCAGTAGCAGCTCGTATCGTCGATCGGCACGTGCCACTGCGTGATCGTCATCTCCGCGCTCATCGGGATCACGAAGGCGTAGGGGAAGACCAGGTTGGTGACGCGAACATGCGTGTGCTGCTCGTTCAGCTTGCGCAGCGCGAACAGGCGCAGCCCGTAGTCGGTCGCCTCGACGTCGAGCTTCGGCCGCGGAAAGTCGCGCAGCAGGCGTGTCATCGGGATTTCGGAATCGGCCGAGGCGGAGCGGAACTGCTTGCCGTAGGCCGCGCCGGTATCCTCGTCCTCGTAGAAGCGGTGCAGGTAGGAGGCATGCGCCGGATCGATGCCGACCTCCAGCGCCTGCAGCCAGTTGCACTCGATCAGGCCCTTGAAGGCGAAGGCGTGCGTGCCGGGCGCGAGGAAGCAATCGAAGTCGGGGAAGGCCGGCGCTTCGCCTTCACCGAGATAGGCGAAGACGATGCCGTTCTTCACCACGACCGGATAGCTGCGCTGGCGCACCCGCTGGCAGAGAACGCTGCCCTCGGGTTCGGCCGGTGTCTCCAGGCACTTGCCGTCGACGTCGAACAGCCAGCCGTGGAACAGGCAGCGCAGGCCGCCATCCTCCAGGCGGCCGAAGGCGAGATCGGCGCCGCGATGCGGGCAGTCGCGGTCGAGCAGCCCGTGCCGGCCGCGCTCGTCGCGGAACAGCACGAAATCCTGCCCCAGCACGCGCACCGCCTTGGCCGGGCGCTCGGCGGGAAGTTCGTCGGCGAGGGCTACGGGATGCCAGTAGTGGCGCATCAGCGCGCCGCACCGGGTGCCCGGACCGACGCGGGTCATCAGCTCGTTTTGCTCGGGGCTCATCATGCGCAAAGTCTCGCGCAAACGTCCCGGCGTGTCACGACACCAGTGCGCGGCAGTCGAGATCGTCGGCGGCCAGGTGGATGCGCTCCAGATGATTCCACCAGATCACCGGCGGGATCCCGGCGGACTGCATCCAGATCGGCCGGGTCGTCAGCCACAGAACGGCCAGTCGATAGTCGTCTTGTAGCGAAGATCGGTCATAGCCCGTCACGCCATGCTCGATCAGCCCGGCATGGAAGCAATCGAGCAGATGGCCCTCCGCACGCTGGCGCAGGTCCGGATACCAGTGCATCGCCATCATGTAGGCGAGATCCTCGGCGCCGGAAGCCGGCCGCCAAGCATCCCAGTCGAACAGCCGGGCTGTGTCCGCTGAACCGTCGCGCGGGAGGAAGCAGTTCCAGGTATGGGAGTCGCCCTGGACGAGGGTCAGGTTGCGCCGCGCGCGATAGCGCTGGAGTACACGAGGCGCCTGGTCGAACAGTCGCTCGTAAAAAGCGCGCCGCTCTGTCGAGAGGCGGTCGCCCAGCATGTCTGCGAACTTTGCATAGGACGCTGCGAGGTCCTTCAGCCAGTCCCGGACGGCGTTCTGCTCGGGCCAGGTGCCAACCGTCACGCCCAGTCGCGGATCGTCCCACCACGCGGCCTGGAAGCGGGCATGCGTCCGAACGATCGCCTCGCTTTGCGCGATGGTCGGCGGCAGCGGCCACAGCGTCGCAACCAGGTGCGAGTCGGTCAGGTCCTCCAGCAGCAGATGCCATGCGCCGCTTGCCGCGTCGTGATGCGCCTCGAAGCAGCGCAGCAGCAGGCCATCCGGCGTTGCAGGGGCGACGGTCGTATAGAAAGCGACTTCCTTTCGGCCACTTTCCCACTTTACCGCGGGACGATTCGGCAGGTCGGTCTTGAAGATGAGCGATGTCGGTGCATCCGGGGACGCGCCTTCGTAGGTGAGTCGCAGTCGCTGGACGAGGGACAGTATCGTCGGGAACGTCCGGTCGACCGAGACGGCGGAGACGCGACCGCTGCCCAGCGCGCCACTCCGGCGAAGCACGTCGGTGAGGTGCTCGGCGCTGGCGGCCGGGGGCAAAAGGGGCGTCATGTCCTCCATTGTGCCGAAGCGACCGCAGCCGGTAAATTGCCCGGATGAACACCTTGAATGGCATGCCCGGTCCTACTTCGCGGGTCTTCTTCTCACAGCGTCTGCGTTTGCATTATGTCGACTGGGGCAACCCGGAAGCGCCGCCGCTTCTCCTCGTCCACGGCGGGCGCGATCACTGCCGGAACTGGGACTGGGTGGCGCAGGCCCTGCGCAAGGACTGGCACGTGATCTGCCCCGATCTGCGCGGGCATGGCGACAGCCAGTGGTCGCCGGACGGCAACTATTCGATGGCCGCCTACATCTACGACCTGGCGCAGCTCATCCATCAGCAGAACCTGGCGCCGGTGACGATCGTGGCGCACTCGCTGGGCGGCAACATCTGCCTGCGCTACACCGGCATCCATCCCGACAAGGTGCGCAAGCTCGTGGCGATCGAAGGCCTCGGACCGTCGCCCAAGGTGATCGCCGAGCGCGGCAACAAGCCGATGAGCGAACGCATGACCGAGTGGATCGACGAGCAGCGGAAGCTGTCGGCCCGGGGGCCGCGCAAATACCCGACGATCGAGGACGCCTTCAAGCGCATGCAGGAGGAGAACAAGCATCTGTCCGCCGCGCAGGCTCGCCACCTGACCGAGCAGGGCGTCAACCAAAACGAGGATGGCACCTACAGCTGGAAGTTCGACAACTATGTGCGCGTCAACCAGCCCTACGACATGAGCTATGAAGCGATCGAGGAGCTGTGGTCGCGGATCACGTGCCCGACACTGCTGGTCTACGGCAAGGAGAGCTGGGCCTCCAATCCCGAGAAGGACGGGCGCATAAAGCATTTCAAGACCGCCGAGGTCGTGGAGTTCGAGCGAGCCGGCCACTGGGTGCAGCACGACCGGCTCGACGATTTCGTCGCCACCACGCGGGAGTTCATCAAGTGAAGGCGGCGGTCCTGCGCGGCGGCGACATCGTCGTCGCCGACGTCCCGGCGCCGGTGCCGGCGGCGGGGCAGGCGCTGGTGAAGACGCTGTGCTGCGGCATCTGCGGCTCCGACCTGCACTACGCCAAGCATGCGCCGCACATGGTCGAGATGTCGAAGCGCATTCCCGGCCGCGTGCCGCTCGACCTGTCGCGCGACGTCGTGTTCGGCCACGAATTCTGCGGCGAGGTGCTGGACTACGGTCCCGGTACCGAACGCAAGTTGAGGCCCGGCACGCTGGTCTGCTCGATGCCGGTGATCCCGCAGGCCGACGGCCATCGCACGGTCGGCTATTCAAACGACTTCCCCGGTGGCTATGGCGAGCAGATGGTGCTGGCGGCCCCTCTGCTGCTGGAAGTGCCGAACGGCCTATCGGCCGATCATGCCGCGCTCACCGAGCCGCTCGCGGTCGGTATCCATGCGGTCGAGAAGGCGGCCCTGCAGGACAACGACGCGCCGCTGGTCGTGGGCTGCGGGCCGGTCGGCCTGGCCGCCATCGTCGGGCTGCAGCTGAAGGGCATCCATCCGATCATCGCTGCCGACTTCTCGCCCAAGCGGCGCGAACTGGCCGCCAAGATGGGTGCCGACATCGTGATCGATCCCAAGGTCGAATCGCCCTATGCGAAGCTGGCTCCCGGCAAGCGCGCCGTGATCTTCGAATGCGTCGGCGTCCCGGGCCTGCTGCAGCAGGTCTTCGAGGCCGCGCCGCGCGATGCGCGCATCGTCGTGGCTGGCGTCTGCATGGAGCCGGACCGGATCGAGCCGCTGTTCGGCATCTTGAAGGAACTCTCGATCCAGTTCGTGCTGGGCTACACGCCCGAGGAGTTCGCGCGCTGCCTCCGCCTGCTGGCCGAGGGCCAGGTCGAGGCCGATGCGCTGATCACCGGCAAGGTCGGGCTTGCCGAGGTGAAAGGCGCGTTTGCAGAGCTGGGCAATCCCGAGCGCCACACCAAGATTCTCGTGGAGCCGTGGCGCTGACTTTGATAGCGCTTCATGACTTCAGCGGAGGAAACACAAAGTGAAATTCTATAATTCGGTCGGCCCCAACCCGCACATGGTTCGCATGTTCATGGCCGAGAAGGGCTTCGACGTGCCGAGGGTCGAGGTCGATCTGCGCGGGGGCGAGAACCGGCGCGAGCCCTATCTCAAGGTCAATCCGGCGGGCCAGTGTCCCGCGCTCGAACTCGACGACGGCACGGTGCTGGCCGAGATCACCGCGATCTGCGAGTACATCGACGAGATCAAGAAGGACACGCCGTCGCTGATCGGCGACACGCCCGAGGAGCGCGCGAAAACCCGCATGTGGGTGCGCCGCATCGATCTCAACATCCTCGAACCCGCAGCCAACGGCTTCCGCTTCTCGCAAGGCCTCAAGATGTTCCAGGATCGCATCCATTGCATTCCGGAGGCGGCGGACGGGCTGAAGGAGAGCGCGCGCAAGAAGCTCGTCTGGCTCGACGGGCAGATGGGTTCCAAGCCCTTCGTCACCGGCGACAAGCTCACCATGGCCGACATCCTGCTTTACGTCTTCCTCGAGTTCATGGCCAAGGTCGGCCAGCCGCTCGATCCGGCGAACAAGAACCTGTCGGCCTGGATGGAACGCATGAAGGCCCGGCCGAGCGCCGCGGCCTGATCGCGTAACGCAGGAACCCGACCATGCGTCGACTGCTCGCCCTGCTGCTCGTTCTTCTCGTGCTGCCGGCCGTCGGCGTGCAGGCCCAGGGCGATCCGCCGGGGCTGAAAGGTCTGTTCCTGCTGACGGACTACCCGTCGCAGACCGTGCGCGCGGGCGAGGTCACGACCATCCGCGTGAAAGTGAACAATGCGGGCCAGATGCCTGAGCCTCTGGCGCTGGCGCTGACCGGCGTTCCCGCGGGCTGGAAGATCGACATGCTGGGCGGCGGCCAACCGGTCGGCGCCGTGATGGTGGGCGTCAATCAGGACGTTGCCGTGCAGCTCCGTATCGAGGTGCCCAAGGATGCTCCGACCGGAGCGCAGACCGTCACGCTCACGGCCAGGGGGCCGATGCAGCAGGCCAGCCTGCCGCTCACGCTCACCGTCGGCACCGAGGCGCCGGCCAAGCTCAGCCTGAAATCGCGCCTGCCGTCGCTGCGCGGCACGCCGCGCTCGGCCTTCGAGTACACGCTCACGGTCGGCAACGATTCGGGCAAGGACCTGACCGTGGCGCTGGCGGCGCAGGGACCCGCCAATTTCCAGAGCGTCTTCACGGAAGGCTTCGGGTCGAACGAGATCAGCTCGATCCCCATCGAGGCCGGGCAGACCAAGGACATCAAGCTCAAGGTGACGCCGCCGCGCGACGTGAAGGCCGGTGACTACCCCGTGCTGGTCAAGGTCGCGGCCGAAGGCGCCACGGCGGAGACGCGCGTCACGCTGCAGCTGAGCGGGCAGGGCAAGCTCGCGCTTTCGACCAAGGACGGTCGCCTGAGCGGCGAAGCCGAGATCGGCAAGACCTCGACCTACACGCTGGTGCTGACCAACGACGGCACGGCGCCGGTCGACGAGGTCGAGCTGTCGGGGACCGTGCCGGCCAACTGGAAGATCGAGTTCAATCCCAGGTCGCTCGCCGCCATCGCGCCAAGCGACAAGAAGGAAGTCCAGGTGCTGGTGACGCCGTCCGAAAAGGCGGTGGCCGGCGACTACATGGCCTCCTTCCGCGCCGCCGCGCGCGGCGAGCAGTCCTCGGCCGACTTCCGCATCACCGTCACCACCTCGACCCTGTGGGGCATCGCGGGCATCGGCATCATCGCCGTGGCGCTGCTGGTCCTGCTGGGCGCGGTCGCGCGCTTCGGCCGCCGCTAGCAGCACACGATGGCCGATACCGTCATCGAGGCGCGCGGGCTGACCAAAACCTACGGCAGCCATCGTGCCGTGGATGCGATCGACTTCAGCATCCGGCGCGGCGAGATCTTCGGCCTGCTCGGGCCCAACGGCGCCGGCAAGACGACCACCATCCTGATGATGCTGGGCCTCACGGAGACGAGCGGCGGATCGGTCGACGTGCTCGGGTTCGACCCGGTGCGCCAGCCGCTCGAGGTCAAGCGCCGGGTCGGCTACCTGCCGGACGCCGTGGGCTTCTACGATCACCTGACGGCGCGTGAGAACCTGCGTTACACGGCGCGGCTCCTGGCCATCCCGCGCCGCGAGGCCGAGGGGCGGATCGCGGAAGCGATGGAAACCGTGAAGCTCGGCGACGTGCTCGACAAGCGCGTCTCCACCTTCTCGCGCGGCATGCGCCAGCGGCTGGGCATCGCCGAGATCGTGATGAAAAAGGCCGAGGTCGCCATCCTCGACGAGCCGACCTCGGGCCTCGATCCGCATTCGACGTTCGAGCTGCTGGAGATGATCCGAGGCCTGAAGCGGGCCGGCGTCGCCGTGCTTTTGTCTTCGCACCTGCTCGACCGCGTCCAGAGCGTCTGCGACCGCGTAGCCCTATTCAACAAGGGCAGGATCGCATTGATGGGCACCGTGGTCGAACTGGCCAACCAGGTGCTGGGCGCCGGCCATCCGATCCTGGTCGAGGCCACGGGCACCGACATCATGGGCACGCTGCGCGGCATCGAGGGCGTGCAGACGGTCGCTCCGGAGGGAGAGGGTGCCTGGCGGGTCGTGGCCGACCGCGACGTCCGTGCGGCGGTCGCCCAGCGCATCGTGACGTCCGGCGGCGCGCTCACGCGCCTCGCCGACCTGCAGCCCAGCCTCGAGGAGGTCTACACGCGCTACTTCGAGGAGGCACGCCGTGCCGCCTGAAGGCTCCGCGAGTATCATGGGATCACACCCCGAACCTCATGCTGAGGAGCGCTCCGCAGGAGCGCGTCTCGAAGCATGGGCACGAGCACCCCGCTTGTCGCCCATGCTTCGAGACGGCGCTTCGCGCCTCCTCAGGATGAGGTGGTTTGGTTGCACGGCGTGATGAAAGCGAGAGACTCCAGCGCCGTGCGCCGTCAGGGTTCGCCGTTCACCGGTCTGGGCCCGGTCTTCATGAAGGAGCTGGCGGATCATCTCAGCAGTGTCCGCATGATGGTGCTGACGCTGTTCGTGCTCGCCTTCGGCGCCTTCCCGGTAGCCTCGTCGCTGCAGACGCTGCGGACGGTGGTCGATCCCAACTCCTTCCTGTTCCTGCGCATCTTCACCCTGGAGCCGGAGCAGGTCGGCATCTCCTTCATCGCCGCGCTCAACTTCATCATCCCGCTGATGGCGATCGGGCTGGGATTCGATTCGGTGAACAGTGAGTTCAACCGGCGCACCTTGAGTCGCGTCCTGTCGCAGCCGATCTATCGCGATGCGCTGCTGCTCGGGAAATTCCTGGCGGGGCTGGCGACCTTCGCCGTGGCGCTGGTGGCGCTGTGGCTGATCGTGGTCGGCGCCGGCCTGCTGCTGCTCGGCGTGCCGCCGCGCGGCGTCGAGGTGGCGCGCGGTCTCGGGTTCCTGGTCGTCGCCATCGCCTATGGCGGCGTGTGGCTGGCCATTTCCATGTTTTTCTCGGTCGTCTTCCGCTCGACCGCGACCTCGGCACTCTGCGCGCTCGGCCTGTGGCTGTTCTTCTTCCTGCTGTGGCCGCAGTTCGCCTCGGCGATCGTGTCCGGCGTGGCGCCCAGCGAGATCCGAAGCCTGGAGGAGTATGCCGCGGTCCAGGACATCGCCATGGGTCTGATGCGCCTGTCGCTGGGCACGCTGTTCAGCGAAGCCGTGCTGGGCCTGCTCAGCCCCGAGACCCGGACGCTGGGCCCGATGCTGCCGGCGCAGATGCGCGGCGCGATCATGGGCGCGCCTCTGCCGTTCGATCAGAGCCTGCTCTTGATCTGGCCGCAGATCACCGGCCTCATCGCCGGCATGATCGTGGTCTTCGCGGCCGCGTATGTGGTCTTCCAGCGCGAGGAAGTCCGGGCGTGAAGGACTGGACCCTCCAGGCTGCGCTCAACAACGCACGCTGGTGCGATGCGGTCTGCCGCGCTCACGGCCATGCGGGTCGCATGCTGCCCCACATGTGGGTCAATGCCGCGACCGTGCCGCGCTTCTATCCCAATGCCGTCACGCTATCCGTTGGCCAGACGGCGCTGGAAGAGCAGCGCAGCACGGTCGAGATCCTTCAGAAGTCGAACCTGCCCGGGCGCTGGTCGGTGAAGGACAGTTTCAACAAGCTCGACCTGTCGCGCCGCGGTTTCGAGCTGCTGTTCGACGCACGCTGGATTCGCAGCGAGATGCCGGGCGAGGGACCGTCCAGCGACATCGTCTGGACCCGTGAAGACAAGGGCGGCGAGGGCCTGCCGTTCGACGATCCGGGCTTCGCGCTGTTCCGGGGGCGGCGCGGGTTCAAGGTCGTGGCGGGGTTCATGCTCTATCGCGCAGAGGACGTGGTCGGTGTTTCCAACGTGGTGGCCGAGGCGGCCGACGCGCCGGCCGTCTGGCGCTCGCTGACCGTGCTGTCGGCGCAGACGTTCCCGCGCCTGCCGCTGGTCGGCTACGAATCCGGCCGCGAGCTGAAGGCCGCGGTCGCAGCCGGCTTTGAGGCGGGCGACAAGCTCAGGGTGTGGGTGACGGCGCGGGACTGAAGCCGCATGCGGTCAGCGCTTCCATCATGTGCGGCGGCGGCGGGGCGGTGACGATCACCGGCGGCTTGCTCGCCGACAGCGGCAGCACGATGCGGTGCGATTGCAGGTGCAGCTGGCTGTCGGGGCGGGCCTGGCCGTAGAGACGGTCGGCGATCACCGGGCAGCCGGCGGCGGCGCAATGCACGCGGATCTGGTGGGTGCGGCCAGTCTCGGGATTGAGTTCGAGCCACGTCATACCGGGCGCGCGCCCGAGCACCTTGTAGCGCGTCACCGAGGGCTGGCCTTCCGGCGAAACCTTCACCGACCAGCCGCTGCGCGTGTTCACCTTGAGCAGAGGCATGTCGAACACGCCTTCGTCGGCGGGCGGCGCACCTTCGACCACGGCCCAATAGGTCTTCTCGGTGTCGCGGCCGGAGAACAGGCGTCCCAGCTTGGCCAGCGCTTTGGGGTGTCGCCCCAGCACGAGGACGCCCGCGGTGTCGGCATCGAGCCGGTGGGCGAGCGACGGCGGGCGGGGCAGGCCGTAGCGCAGGTCGTCGAAACACTCCTCGAGGTTCGGCGCGCCGCTGGGACCGGCATGCACCGCCAGCCCGGCCGGCTTGTCGATCACCAGGATCAGCCCGTCGCGGTGCAGCACGCGGGCCTGGATCTCCTCGGCGGTCAGTGGCGGGGGGCGACGGCGCGGCGGCGGCCGGGGCGGTCCGGCCTTGGCGGGAGGGTGTCGGTTCACAGGTCGGGCCAGCGGTCGAGCCAGCGCTCGCTCGCTTCGTAGAGGGCGGCGGCGCGCAACACCGAGGCCTCGTCGCGGAAGCGGCCGACGATCTGCAGGCTGGTCGGCAGGCCTTCGGAATCGTAGCCGTTGCAGATCGAGAGGGCGGGGTGGCCGGTGATGTTGAACGGCATCGTGTAGGGGAACCAGTTGCGCCGCAGCTCGCCGGCCTCGACCCCGTCGATGGTGATCGGATCGAACAGGTCCTGGTCGATCGGCAGCGCGGTGCGAGACACGGTCGGCGTCACCAGGAAGTCGGCCGTTTCGAACCAGCGCTGGACCATCCGGAACAGCTCGCTCCGCTGAAACATGGCGCGCTGGTAGTCGGCGCCCGACCAGTCCGCGGCCTCGGCGACCTGGCGGACCAGCGAGGGCGTCATGCGGTTGCCGTCGCGCTTGATCATCTCGTCGAAGCGCGCCTTCCAGGTCGTGTGGTTGATTACTTTCCACGCCGCGCTCAGGTCGGGTAGTTCGTCGCTGAGTTCGACCAGCTCGGCGCCCAGTTCGCGCAGCCGCACGAGCGATTGCTCGAAGGTGGCGCGCACGTCCCTGGCGACCATCGTGTTGCCGAGCGTCGCGCTGTAGAGGATGCGCCGGCCCTTGAGGTCGCCTTCGGCGCGGGCGGCGGCGAGATAGTCCGGCGGCTCGATGCCGATCGACCACGGGTCGGAAGGATGCGGGCCGGCCATCGCCTGCAGCATCAGCGCGGTGTCCATCACCGTGCGCGTCATCGGCGTCACGTAGGTGTAGTTGCCGAACGCGTCGGCGACCTGGCTGTGCGGGATCACGCCGTTGCTCTGCTTCAGCCCGACCATGCCGTTGATCGCGGCGGGGATGCGCGTAGAGCCGCCGCCGTCGGTCGCGATTCCGATCGGGCCGATGCCGGCCGCGACCGCGACCGCCGCGCCGCCACTCGATCCGCCGGATGTGTGCTTCGCGCTCCAGGCGTTGCGCGTGCGCCCGAACAGCGGCCCGTCGGTCAGCGCCTTGTGGCCGAACTCCGGTGTCGTCGTCTTGCCGAACAGGATGCCGCCGGCCGCCTTCGCGCGCGCCGCGCACACCGCGTCTTCCTTCGGCACGTTGTTCTCGTAGAGCAGGGAGCCGAAGGTGGTGCGGACGCCGGCCGTGTTCACGAGATCCTTGGCCGCGAACGGAATGCCGTGCAGCAGGCCGAGCGGCTTGCCCTGCATGACATCGGCCTCAGCCGCCGTTGCCGCCGCGCGGGCCTGATCCGGCACCAGCGTGACGAAGCAGTTCAGCACCGGCTGCAGTTTTTCCGCGCGCGCCAGCACGGCGTCGGTCAGTTCTACCGGCGAGATTTTCTTTGCAGCGATCTGCTCGCGCAGGTCGGAGGCGGGCAGGCGGGTGAGGTCGGTCATATCTTCTCTCGCATCGTTGCTCAGTAGGGTATGGGCATCGAATATGAGGAAGGATCCTTCGCTGCGCTCAGGATGACACCTGTTTTTAGATCAGCGCACTGCGCCAAATCCCAACGACAGTGTCATCCTGAGCGCAGCGAAGGATCTTTCCAGCTTCCTGTCCGTATTACCGCAGCAACCCGCGTGCGGCGAGGTTGCGCATGAGGGCGCCCGTGCCGAAGGTCCACGGCGCGATCTTGTCGCAATGGGCGACCTTGTTGGTGAGCGTGCCGAGCTTGGGCGAGCGGATGGAGACGAGGTCGCCCACCATGTGTGTGAAGCCGGTGCCGCCGGGCTTGCGCGGCTCGGTCGGCGCGAACAGCGTGCCGGTCATCAGCGCCATGCCGTCGGGATACTGATGCGCGCTCATCGCCTGGGCGACGAGATCGGTGGGATCGCGGCTGATCTTCGACAGGTCGCTCGACCCGCGCAGGCGGAACTGGTCGGGGCCGGTCACTTCGAGATCGACCTTGGCCCGGCGCACGTCGTCGAGCGAGAAGGTGTCGTCGAACAGGCGGATGAAGGGGCCGAGTGCGCAGGAGGCGTTGTTGTCCTTGGCGATGCCCAGCAGCAGCGCGCTGCGGCCCTCGATGTCACGCAGGTTCACGTCGTTGCCCAGGGTCGCGCCGACGATCCTTCCTTTGGCGCTGACGATCAGCGTCACCTCGGGCTCGGGATTGTTCCAGTCGGAGTCCGGGCGAATGCCGATCTCGGCGCCATAGCCGACGGCGGCCATGGGCGGCGCCTTGGTAAAGATCTCGGCATAGGGGCCGATGCCCACTTCGAGATAAGGCGACCAGGCGCCGCGCGCCATCAGGGTCTTCTTGAGTGCCTCGGCCTCGGGCGAGCCCGGCTTGATGGCGCTCACATCGGCACCGATGATCGAGTTCAACTCGCCGCGCACCTGCTCGGCGCGGGCGGGATCGCCCTTGGCGTGTTCCTCGATCAGGCGTTCCAGCAGGCTGACGGCGAAGGTGACGCCCGCGGCCTTCAGCGCCTGCAGGTCGACCGGCGCCAGCAGGTCGTCGACGAGGTCCTGCAGCGCGCCGATCCGTTCGCCGGGGGAATTGCGCGCGAGCGCCGTGGGTTCGGGCGCGTTGCAGAGATCGGCCATCGTCGGGACGGTCGAGGAAAGGTCGAAGACCCCGTCGGCGCGCACGGCCACGACGGAAGGTCCGGCCGGGCTTCCTGCACGCCATACGCGGCCGACCAGGGTGCCGGCGGTGCCGTCCTCGGGCAGAATTTCGCTCAGAGATGGTGACACTGGACGTCTCCGGCGCTTCGTTGCAGAAAAGGCGCGCCATTCCCGGGAGAAATAAGATCATGGCCGCAGCACGGATCAAAGGCGTTCTTTCGCCGGTCGTCACGCCCTTCAAGCGCGACCTGTCGCCCGACGTCGGCCGCTTCATCGCGCACTGCAAGTGGCTGATCAGCCAGGACTGCGGTCTTGCGGTCTTCGGCACCAACTCGGAAGCCAATTCGATGTCGGCCAAGGAGCGCATGAGCCTCCTCGAAGCCGTCGTGGCATCCGGCGTCCCGACCGAACGCATGATGCCCGGCACCGGCGCCAGCTCGATCAGCGAGGCGGCCGAAGTCAGCGCGCATGCGGTAAAGCTCGGCGTCGGCGGCGTGCTTATGCTGCCGCCGTTCTACTACAAGGGTGTTCCGGAGGAGGGGCTGTTCCGCTTCTTCTCGGAAGTCGTGCAGCGGGTCGGTGACGACCGGCTGCGCGTCTATCTCTATCACATCCCGCCGGTCTCGGGCGTGCCGATCACGCACAAGCTGGTCGAGCGCCTGATGAAGGCCTATCCCAAGCAGATCGCCGGCATGAAGGATTCGTCGGACGATTGGCCCCACACCAAGAGCATGATCGACGCCTTCGCCAAGGACGGCTTCGACGTCTTCTCCGGCAACGAGAAGCCGATCCTCCAGAACCTGAAGGCGGGCGGCGTCGGCTGCATCAGCGCCACGGCCAACATCAACCCCGGCAAGATCGCCGAGACGATCAAGGCCTACGGCACGCCCGAGGGCGACAAGCTGCAGGCCTGGATCAACGAGGTCCGCGGCGTGATGCAGGGCTATGTGATGATCCCGGCGTTGAAGTACGTGATCGCGCACTACGGCAGCGACCCGCAGTGGAACCCGGTGCGCCCGCCGCTGGTCGAGATCGACGAGAAGACCGGCCGCGACATGATCGAGAAGCTCGACAAGCTCGGATTCACCATGCCCGGCCTCAAGCAGGCGATGGCCGTCGCGGCGGAATAATCGCGACGCGGGTTATCCCTGACACGTGTCATCCCGAGCGCAGCGAGGGATCCTTCGATCGAAGGAAGGATCCCTCGCTGCGCTCGGGATGACACAGA